>Ga0316207_10002014_pt1 | contig 22268 bp, 24 predicted proteins | sample 6weekpyrite_MG_FD_204943 | JGI IMG/M metagenome (GOLD analysis project Ga0316207, IMG submission 204943) | Microbial mat bacterial communities from mineral coupon in-situ incubated in ocean water Damariscotta River, Maine, United States -... | ecosystem: Environmental > Aquatic > Marine >...
TAATACTTCAAGGATTATCTCGACAACAAAATACAACAACTTTCTGTATAGTACGTTTTGGAAATGTGTTGGCTTCTTCAGGCTCTGTAGTGCCACTTTTCAGAAATCAAATTGAACAAGGTGGACCTGTCACTGTAACTCATCCTGATATTAATCGATACTTCATGACTATTCCTGAAGCTTCACAGCTTGTATTACAAACTGGAGCTTTAGCGAAAGGTGGAGATGTATTTGTATTGGATATGGGCGAGCCCGTTAAAATATTGGATCTCGCTAAAAAGATGGTTAATTTGAGTGGATTAAGCATTCAAGATAAAAAAAATCTAGATGGTGACATTGAAATTATATTCACTGGTTTAAGACCAGGTGAAAAACTTTATGAAGAACTATTGATTGATGACAATGCGCAACTAACTAAACATAAATTGATAATGCGTGCTGAAGAAACAGAATTACCCTGGCCTATATTAAGAGAAATTCTTAACAAACTTGACGTTGCTTGCCATGAATTTGATTTTTTAATGGTTCGGAAGTTATTGAAAAATGCAGTTATTGGCTATGCACCACAATGTGATATTGAAGATTTGGTTTGGAAAGCTTGTGAAAATAATGACAAAAATAATAAGATTGTTGATTTTGATAAAATTAGAAAAGAAAAAGAAAATTTAGCTGGTTAATAAATATCCTATTAATGTGAAACGCCATCTTTTGTTACAACTTTCATAAAAGTCATCCATAATATTTTTAAGTCAAACCAAAATGATTGCCTCTGCAAATATTCCACCTCTAACGCCACCTTTTCAGGTATAGGTAATTCATCTCGCCCATTTATTTGAGCCCAGCCTGTTAAACCAGGAATAAGTTGATCCACACCGTATTCTGTTCGTAACGCAATTAAATCATCTTGATTAAACAGTGCCGGACGCGGCCCTACAAAACTCATATCACCTTTTAATATTGAGTATAATTGAGGAAGTTCATCTAAACTAGAACGACGGAGAAAAGCGCCGATAGGTGTAAGAAACTGGTCTGGGTCCGTCATCAAATGAGTTGCGATTGCAGGAGTATCTTCACGCATAGAACGAAACTTAGGCATTTTAAAGTTTATCTTACGTTGGCCTACGCGATCTGACCAATATAGCACCGGCCCTGATGAAGTTAAATACACTGCCAGCGCGACAATAAAAATGGGAATAAGAAGAGAAAGCACAACAACTAAGGCGAGTGTAATATCAAATAATCGTTTCACAGAATAACCTAATTCCTAAAAAATCAACATTAAAAACATCTGAATCCACCCATCCATTGCTGATATTTTTCAAAAACTAAACTAAAAAATACTGGCTCTAATTAGCACTAGATAAAATCACTACTTAATAATCAGCAATTCACGAATCACATCCACTTCCAACCCCATTTGTTAAAATAATAAAATGCAGACTTAATAGTTATCCAAGCAATTGCAAAGCTGGTATGAGAACCTCGAACCCACCCATGAGTGATTGTAGCATTTGGATAATAAACCGCTCTTGAAACCTCGTTTACACGACGAGTAATATCCGCATCTTCAAAATGAAGAAAAATATTCTCATCAAATCCTAATATTTTTTCGAATACCGAGCGTCGAAACAACATGAAACAGCCCGTCATATAAGGAATATCAAGTTCAACATCATATCCCTTATCCTTCATTTCATAATAGTCCAAACGTTTTTTTACAATTGAGATAGTATGCAGCGAACTCGGAACAAATCTTCTTAGAAAAAGATCTAAAACCGTCGGCTGTCTTTTATTTAAGCACTGGAGACTACTATCAGTATTCAAAACTTTAGGTGACACCAAGCCAACGCTAGAATTCGAGTCCATAAAATCTACAAGTGCCTCTAAAGTACCTTCATGTATAACTACATCAGGATTCAACACTAAATGGTACTCACTATCAACCGAGTTAACTACCCCTACATTGTGCCCACTTCCATACCCTCTATTATTATCCAATCTGATAATTTGCTCATCCACTCCAGCTTTAAGCGCATTAAAATATTCCAGACCAGAGTTATTATCAATTAGTAGAAGCGATTTTTTCAAACTCGCTTTATTAAATGACTCTATTGCCTTCAGTAAATCTTCAAAATCGCTATTATATGTAACAATGGTCGCTGAAACTTTATATATATCCGTCACTTAATACCCACTACTATCTTTCACCATAACAAAAAACCTCATCATAAAAATCAACTAGATAAATCAATATATGGCTAATTTATCAGCATTTGTCAACAGAACTATCTAAATCGATTGAATTGCAAGCACAAGAATCGATACCTCTTTTCCTGGGTTAATATCCTTTTCTTTTGCTTGCAAGATCTTTTTGCTTTTAACTCCGATTGTTTCTTGCAACATGAGCTGAGGACTACAAATAAGCTAATGGTGAGCATGTATTACAGCAAAATTATTGATGATGTTAAATTCTGAAAATACTTGATTATAAAACCTAACATTAGTTTTTGATAACTTACACTGTGCGCCTACAAAATCTTTTAATAATTTCATACGTAATATTTCCTCGCATTCTAATTTTTTTAGCTATCGAATACTTAGATTCCACTGAAGTGAATGACACATTCGACCCATGCCTTCTATAAAGAAGCAAAGGTTTTTCTATATACTTCACCCTACCAAAAAGTTCGCCAATTAGCCCAATCCACCAATCATGCATTGGCAAATTATTTGGAAATGGCAATGCTCGCCTTAAAATTCGTTTATTGAACGCCAAACAGCAACCAACATATCTATTTTTAAATAAATTACCAAACACACCTTTCTTAGAACGTAATTGTTGAAAAAGGGTTTCATCTGAAAACTCAAGATTTTCATCTGAGATATAAGCATTAGATAAAACTAAATCGTATGTTTGTAAGGATTGCAACATGACTGATACTTTATTGTCTAACCATTTATCATCCTGATCCGCCAAAAACACAAAGTCTCCGTGCGCCAAATTAAGCGCATTTTCAAAATTCTTAATTAAACCTTTTTGAGGACCTGCTACTACTTTAATTCTCCGGTCATTTATTTTTTTAACGATTTTCAAGGTATTATCTTTTGAACCATCATCTGATATGATAAGTTCAGAATCGTCGCCAATTTGAGTCAAGATAGACTGAATTTGTTCAAAGATAAAAGCTTCACCATTATAGGTAGCCATACAAACTGAAATTTTCATTTCACTATCGCCATTCTAAATAATTTTAAAAATATATAAAAAGGCCATACTACAAACAAAATAACTACAATGATTGATATAGCTCTCAATACCACAAACTCTAGATCCATTATAATGCGAGTGGAAAGCAAAACTAACGAAAAGCATATCAAATGCTTCATTAGCCCTTGATTGGTTGATCGGAATGGCGTAGCCTCTCTCATTTTAACTACCAAATATGTCTGCAGTGCCAAATAAACTGGCAACCAAATTAAGCCAACAACCATAACCTGCAAAGCAACTGTATAATTTGCACCCTGGGCGAAACCAACCCTACCAACAACAAGTTCAGTTAATTGCTGCCCAATATTTGTGTACTCAAATCCAAATAAACTTTTCAAATAGACTCCTGCAAAAGAATAAAAATAACTATCTAGGCCAGAGTCAATAGACTCATATCCATCATATTGCATATAATAATAAAGACCATCTGCACTAGCAAAGACCCGATTAAAAATAGTTACCATAGCTGTTTCAAATGGTGTTTGAGTAAAAAGACTGGTAACAACTATAGCCATAGACAAACCCGCTACTATCAACAGAAATGCAACTGACAAAAATCTTCGTAAAAACTTTTTCTCAATCAATGGGAAATAAAAATAAATGAATGTCCCTACAAAAAATACAAGTCCAATTAATGAAGATCGCCCCCCTGATGACAACATTATAAATAGATACACTAAAATCATTACGCCGACCATATATCGATGTAATTTCAAAATTACGAAACAGTAAAATGCACAGAATAAAAACAAGGGAGTAACCCCTAACTTAAGAATTCTAAAAAACGGATCCCTGCCTTGAAGAGCCTCATACCTATATAAAGGCCACTCATGAATAGGCCTTGACGATAAAAACTCCCAAAAACTATAATTTGAAATCAAAAAAAGCGTAAACAAAAATAAAAGCATCATAAACAAGACATTTCTTGCTTCCGGGATAGCACAAATATATCTTTTAGAAATTGGTTTTAAAAAGTTATACAAAAAAACCAAATACACAATAAAAGTAAAAGTAAAAATTATCAAAAATATATTTGAGCCGTAACGCTCCACATAAATAATAAAAAAAGCAAAGTGTGCTGATATCCAAAAAAGGTGGTAATTAAGCGGATCAAAAAAAGTTGATAATTTGCTTTTGAATAAAAATGATAGACTTAAAAAAATGGTAAATAAACTTAACACGCCTAAAGTTATATTAAATTCACTTACATCAAACATCTTCTATTTAACCAATGATATTAGAAATTTAATTGTGTACAAAGAGGTTAGTAAAATATTATATATAAAATTTACATTTCGTTTACGTATAATATTTGTTTCTAGAAAAGCCTTTTTCAGAAAAGTCCTACTTACCCCTCCATCCCTACACATAGAAACAGTAAAACCAAGAGATTTAGTAAATTGTTTTTGAAGGTATATAATTAAGTTTAGCTCATAGTCACTTGAAATGTTCAATGAACCATCGTATCTAAATAATCTAAATAATTCCTTTCTATAAAACGCCCCTTGATGATGAATTGTATTATGTAAAAGTGTCTTAGCACTCAGCGCCGACAAAAACCTCTTCCCATTAGAATATTTAACATCTCCGTAAAATAAAACCACTTCTTTCTGGTTAAATTCAGAACTTAAACGCATTAAAACATTAAAGTCATCAAATATATCGTCCGAGTTCATAAAATTCACTAAATCACCAGTTACGAGACTCACACCCTTATTCATGGCATCATAAATTCCATTATCTTTTTCAGACACCCAATAGTCTATTGCATGTTCGTATTTGTGAATAAGATTGAGAGTACCATCGCTTGAACCACCGTCGATAATAATGTATTCAACATTGTCATAAGTTTGGTTAATTACACTGAGGATAGTGTCTTCGAGAAATTGCTCACCATTATAGACCACTGTAATTACGGTAATTAATGGCTTATCTTCTATACTCGATTTAAAATAACCTTGGGTACGCAAGCCACCCTCACCTTGCCGACCTTCACCCTCAGGCAAGAAAAGTAAGGTTTCAAACTTGTCTTTCGAGTGTTTGACCAACAGAGGCTTATCACGGATCACATTTTTCGCAGTACAATATTTTGGATCCAATACATTTTTCTGCGTCATTTTCTTACTCTAATGTTCCGGTTTAAACAAACACTTTCTTCAATACATCTCTTGACTCAGAGGATCAAAACTCATTCACTGATAAAACGGGCTACCTACTAAAAAAATGTATCACCCAAACTTCAAGCTCCCACTTTGGCAGAGAACCAAAGCACTTCTTGGAGATTAATGTTTAAAATGTAGTGGTAGGATTAGTCGTTTTGTTTAATTTTGTCATCACGAAGCACTAGCTTTTAATTGGGAAAGCTTTCAGATAGCATCATACTTACTACATCACTCATCTTGTATGTAGCCTCCCAACCAAATTTTTTTCGTGCTTTTTCAGCGTCACCTAAACTAACAAGAATATCCGTTGGCCTCATAAAATCAGGGTTTTGCTTTACATGCTTACGCCAATCTAAATCTAGTTGACTGAATGTCTCTGCAACGAAGGACTCAAGTGTATTCGTTTCTCCAGTTGCTATGACAAAATCCTCTAGTTCATCTTGCTGTAACATCCTCCACATAGCTTCTACGTATTCTGGCGCCCAACCCCAATCACGAGATATATCTAAGCGACCCAACTCTAAGACCTCGTCAGAGCCTTGAGATATTCTCTTCGCTGCCGAGATAATTTTTTGAGTTACAAACCGAGCCGGGCGCAATGGCGACTCATGATTGAATAATATTCCTGTACAAGCAAAAAGCCCATAAGCTTCCCGGTAGTTGTCAACTAACCAAAATGCGGAGGATTTTGCAACCGCATAGGGGCTTTGAGGATGAAACGGGGTTTGTTCATTTGCAGCAAGACCTTTGGTATCACCAAAGCACTCACTCGAACCGGCATGATATATCCGAATCTCATAATCAAGCATACGACAGGCCTCAAGGACATTTAATGTTCCTAGTGTAATACTTTGCATGGTTTCTGCTGGCAATTCAAACGACAAGCCAACAGAAGACTGACCAGCCAAATAATAAACTTCAGAAGGTTGAGATTTACGAAAGGCAACTAATACACTCCGAAAGTCTTCAGGTGACATTGAAATTAACTTAACTGACCCCTTAATGCCGAGTCTACCTAAATTCCCAAATGATGAACCTTGCGCATCTCGCGAACTGCCCCAGACTTCGTACCCTTTCGACAATAACAACTGGGCGAGATAAGCTCCATCCTGCCCATTTACTCCACATATGAGCGCACGCTTTTTCATAGTTTCCCCGTTAACTTTCTATAAATTTCGAGTGTTTCTGATGCACATTTATTCCACGAGAAATTTTTAACGTTTTCATAACCTAATGTTACTAGTTGATTTTTCAAATCTTCAGAAGACACCACTCTTTCAATAGCTTTACGCATATCTTCAATATCATGCGGATTAAAGTAGACACCGGCATTTCTCACAACTTCGGGCATAGAGCTAATATTTGAAGACACCACCGGGCAGCCAGCCGACATCGCTTCTAGTGGCGGCAAACCGAATCCTTCGTATAAAGATGGATAAATAAATGCAGAGGCATTACTATAAAGTTGAGCTAGCTGAGAATCAGCACCATCTTTTTGTCGTACCTGATCAAATGCAAAACCTAAACTAGAAATAAGATTTTGTTCAACGACACTAAACCTTCCCCCACCAAAAGCAATCACATCAAAATCCGCCATCAAAAGCGAAGAAGAAGCCACCGCTTTGATAAAACCACCAAAATTTTTATAGCCATCACGCCCTCCTACATAAAGCAAGTAGGGCTTATTCGAGGCATCACTCGAACTAACCTCTCTTTGAAATAATGAAGGATCTACGCCTAGGTGAACTACAGAAATTTTCGACTCATCTACGCCAAAAAGTGCTACCAAGTCTTGCTTAGTACTCTCAGAAATACTTATAATGTGATCAACTCTTGAAAAAATCTTTTTTTTCCAATCAGTCGTTTTATCACGACTAGAAAACTGGTCAGTGTATAGCTCATGAATCATATCATAGACAGAAGTAACACGTACTGCATTTATGTTTAAAACTGGCAAGGAAGAATAATAAGTTTCATGTATAATATCCGGTTTCCAACGTTGCATCTGAAGTTGGCTGACTCCATGATTATACAACTGAAAAGCCCTATACGATTTAGGTGGATACCTAGATAATTGGGTACCTCGAACAACCCCTGCTGGCAATGCATGAAGATAATTATTTCTGTGTATTCCTGCAAAAATCCCAATATCTTGCTCTTGCTTTACCAATTCATCAGCAAGAAAAGTATAGTAGCGAGATATTCCACCATAAGACTGAAAAGAAAATATCTGATAGTCATATGCTATTTTCATGGCAAACAAACTTTTAACATAGACTTCAACCAACCTTTTGACTCATCAATATATTCCTGCAAACAATCCATATCAAAATCATTATTTTCGAGTAAGTATTCTAATCCCGTATTGTCAAGTTCTTTAATCTCGTCAAAAGTCATTATACGTTTTTTTGAAAACACATTCGAAATGGGACTATCAAGCCTTGCGGTTAAATTTGGACTAGTAATGGCGATGAATGGCGTTTTGGTCATGAGCGCCATCATCACACCATGAAAAGTTGATGTAATTAAAAGCTTAGATCTTGCTATTTTCTGGACGGTCCACAATGGATCACTAAATTGCTTCGATAATTCTTGCAAAAAACGTTTTCGAGGGAAATAACCTAAATAATTAATCTCGGTGATAAAGTCAGGTAATGGTTCTAACTCTAACTTGTTGTGAAATGCATTAACTAACCTAGAATGCAAGGGACTATAAATAGAAATAAAGTTCTCTCTTCTTTGATCATCAAACCAATCAGAATATCTTGATTGAAGCAGATGAAAACAAGGATCGATAACTAACTTTACTTCTTGTGTTGTATGATCATTTACCAAATTTAATGTATTACTATCCCGTACGCCAATTCCAGCAAAGCTATCTAACAAAGGCTTAATCCACTTAGGCTCATTTGTACCACGAGCTCCTACAGAAGGGGCGTATGCAATCTTATATATAGACCGATCTTCAGCCCCAAATAACATTTTATCAATGGGAAACAAATCTGACTCCAGATGCCAAATCATATCGGAACCATAAATCGTAATATCAGAAACATCCGACAACGAAGAAAATTTCATGTTTTTTCGCCAAAAATAACGCATGGACAAAAACTTAGGGAGCATTCCTCCTCTAATTTGACTCTCTAATTCTTTCCAGTAATGGTTTTCGTAATTTAAATGTGTTACCTGCGCATCAGGAAGTAATTTTTCTAATAACACTTTCAAGCCAAGCGCCTGAAGATATTGCCCATGATTTCCGCCCTTAACAAAACTTCTAATCTGAATATTAATTGTCATGATTTTGCTACTTTGGCCAAATTTATAATCGAATTGTAAATGTTAGTCAGACTTGAGAGATCTACAATATCTTGTTTGGAACCAGAGTAACTAGATAAGGTATCTTCTGTTTTACATCCAGAATGTTCACCATAAAACCCACGTTCAAACATAGTTTCAAATCCATACTCTTTTTTACATATTACATCAAAACAACGTTCTGTATTTGCTAAGCCCGATGACATTTTGCAGTGGATATTTGGCAAAGGTATGCAAGCATCTTGTTTACCAATAAAGCCACCACCATGCTCAAAAACTTCAAAATGAATTAGATCAGCGATACCGTCAATTTCAACTTGTTCATTAAGTATTTTCACCATAGCCTTTGATTTATCTAGCGCTTCATCTGTAGAGATGAACTCTGCCCCAAAACGTTGATCATTTAGATACAGAACATTAGTAAACCCAATCGAAAAATACTTATGTTTTTCGATTCTATATTTTGGTATTTTTGGAGGCATTTTCTTGTTAAGGATGTTGCTAGATAACCAGACGTAAACTGACCTGGCCATTTCTCTCCAGTTCAAAAAGGTAGTCCTCCGCGTCATCTCGCCAATTTCTAGAAGAAGTTGATTTAGGTTCAATTCAGATTTAAATTTACCAATACCATGATCAGATACGATAAATAAATGTTTAGGATTTACCCTATTAATCAAATTATCCAATTGTGCATCAAAACTTTCACACAAATCCATAATCGTCTGCTTTAATTTAATTTCATAATCGCTTTTTGGTTCATTCAAGCATACACCTAAGAACTTATACCCCATCTCATTTATAAAACGTGATGCAGCAAAACATATATCAACCGAGTTCCTATCCAATACCCTATCTAAAGTATAAAAATAATCTGCTATATGTTTGTTTGCATTTTGTTCTAAATCTTCAATAGATTTTGGGATAAAAGCGCCGTACCCCATACGAAAACCTAAATCAATGTCTTTTATTTGCAAACCATCTAATAGATTTGAGGGATGAATATCATCTGACGCTAATCCATTACCAAACTTACCAGCTCCTGTCGCAGCTATGCAAAAACCGCTTATTTCCTCCGGCTTTGTTACTGTTGGCACAGTAAATAATCCTACTTTATAACCCAGTCTATTTAAGACATTCCATAACAAATCATCTTCGCCTATGTTTTTTTTAATCGCTGAAAGCCCTGTGTTTTGGGTAGGGTAAATTCTATTATTATTAAACGCCGGAGATTGATAGAATCCACCAGATTCAAAAGCATGTTTCCCGGTGTAAAGCTCAGGCCAACCACGACTTATGACATTCTGTATAGTGGGATTATCTACTTTCCCTTGATGCATTCTGGCAGCTAATCGCTTTAAACCCAACCCCTCAAGAGATTCTTTGCCTAAACCATCTATTCCAAAAATTAATATATCCATTTTTACTCGCCTTTTCCACGAGAAAAACTTAACCTAATTAATAATAATTGGGCATGAAAAATGGGGTTGGATATGAAATATCTAGTTGTTAGATAGATAATTCTAAAGAGGCCATGACGCCCTAAAACTCTTCGATAGTCAATGAAAGATATCTTTTTAAAATTAGAAATTGTTTTTGCATGATCAATTGCATTTGAGTGCACATTTACCGATTCCAATTTTTTTAAGCTCTTAGGTTTTTCTGCTTTTGTATGAGTGCTATTCTCGAGATCAAACCCAATATTTGAAATTAATGGAACTCCCGGCAAAATCATGAATTTTCTAATTTTAATTCTAGAAAACTGCCAATAAAAATCCCACGTATTTTCAGGTTTATTTTTTAACATACTTGCTAAATAAGACTTTTCCAGCGTTGAGAATAGAGAACTAACATCTACAACGAAACGTAGATCATCCTGATTCAGGATCGCATCTGCATTATACTTTTCCCAAACAGACTTCCATGTAGCCCAACCCCAAACAGATCCATGCAAACTAAAAAAAGGAACATCATTACATGTAGCAACAAAACCACCTATACCTGCAACATCCTTGTTATTTTTCCAATAACTCAACCCCTCCTCACAAAACCGAAAAAAACTTTGATTGGGCAAACAATCATCCTCGAGGATTATGCCTTGCTCTTCATTTTCAAAGAACCAGGTAATTCCGCCACTAACTGCATTTTTACAGCCTAAGTTTTTTTCTCGAAAGAGTGTTTTAACATCACATTCCCAGTCTATATTCGTCATAATATAGTCTCGGACTTCTTTAACCTTTTCAGCTTCACCTACCTTATTTTCTCTCGCCCCATCGCCGGTAATATAAAGCCTTGGTGGCTTAGCTTCACGTATCGTTTGAAAAACTAGTTTAGTGGTGTCAATGCGGCTAAAAACTAGAAATAAAACTGCCGTTTTGAGTGACTGAGGAGGATTAAAGTTATCAACTGCCATTAAACAATCTCTTTAAAATATTCGATGGTTTTTTTCAAACCCTCTTCTAGCTGAATATGAGGCTGCCAATCCAGTTCTTTTTTGGCCAAATCAATAACAGGCTGCCTTTGCACAGGATCATCTTCAGGTAATGGCTTAAAGATAATTTTGCTGGATGAGCCGGTGAATTGAATAATTTTTTCTGCCAGCTCCAACATAGTAAATTCGACAGGATTACCGATATTCACTGGGCCCGTAAAACCATCACGACTATTCATTAAGCGTATCATTCCATCAATTAAATCGTCGACATAGCAAAAGCTTCTAGATTGTTTCCCATCTCCGAACACCGTAATATCTTTACCAGTTAAAGCCTGTACAATAAAATTACTGACAACTCGCCCATCGTCACGGTCCATTCTAGGACCATAAGTATTGAAAATACGCATAACCTTCATATTAACTTGATTTTGGCGATGGTAATCAAAAAACAGAGTTTCCGCACATCGCTTGCCTTCGTCATAACATGCCCTAATCCCTGTGGTACTTACGCTGCCACGATAACTTTCGGGCTGAGGGTGCACTTCTGGGTCACCATAAACTTCACTGGTACTGGCCTGTAATATTTTAGCCTTTGTGCGCTTAGCTAAACCCAGCATATTAATTGCACCCATCACACTGGTTTTAGTTGTCTGCACAGGATCAAACTGATAGTACACAGGGGATGCAGGGCAAGCGAGGTTATAGATTTCATCCACTTCTACATAGAGTGGAAATGTCACATCATGACGAAGTAGCTCAAAATAGGAATTATCTAGTAAATGCGCTATATTGGCTTTATCGCCTGTAAAGAAATTATCTACACAGATAACATCATTACCTTCGTTTAATAGGCGCTCACAAAGATGTGAACCGAGAAAACCTGCACCGCCTGTGATTAGAATTCGTTTTTTCATTTTTCCGCCTCCACGTAAAGGGTTTCCCATGACCTACCTTTTAGGTCTAAATTCAACCTTTCATCAATAGTTTGACCAAATTCTTTTTTCTCAATATTTACAAAACCCACTTCTTTTAAATACCTTTTTAATTCCTCATAATCCCATGTTGAAAAATGAAAATAATTTTGAGTTATATTTCTTATTGCTGAACATCCAGTATCATATTTTTTTTTAAATTCTGCTTCTTCATATTGGCCCTCGCTCTTTATATAGAATAAAATATATTTTTCAATATCAGGAACCGTAATCCTTATGTGGGATCCTTTTTTCAATATTCTATATAGCTCAGAAAGTAACAATTTTACTTGACTTGGATACAGGTGCTCTAAAGTATGCTCAGTATAAATACCATCAAAAACTTCATCTTCACATTCAAGTGAATACCTTAAGTCCAACTGCCACTCTCTATTTAAAATATCTTTTTTCCAGAATTTAAAACGATAAAAAAAGTCTGCATTAATATAACCATCTACATAATTGCCCCCACAACCCAAATTCAAATAGTTAAATCCATCGTTTAATTTCGGCTTGCTATTAATGAACTTCCTACCTAACCAGCTTTTTAATTCATAAATAAATAGCCCTTTCAAATCTGCCTTATACTCCATCTATATACCCTTATGAATCGCTACAAAGTTTTGATAACCAAAAATCTCATTACCTGTTGGGCTATAATTTTTAATTTCTAATAAATCATTTGGTAAAAGCCTATAAATTTTATATTTATTGGCCAACAACTCCCAAAAATCTTTAAAATATAATCTCGTCGTAGTATTTAGCTGGGTAAATTCAAATTGAATAAACTTCACCTTATCATTATCAATCATATACTTTGACCCCTTAAGGACGTCCAGTTCGTAACCCTCAACATCTATTTTCAAAAAGTCGATTTTTTCAATATTATTTTTTTCACAAATCAAATCTACCGTAGATACTTCCACTTTATGCGATACTGTTTCTGAATTATGCGCAACTGTAAAGACTTCGGCATTTAGGCTAGCATGACTCGAACCATCTTGTGATTTATAATCATAAAGCTCTAAACAACCTTTTTCGGACGATAGCGCACAATTAAATAATCTAACCTTCTTCAACTTGATTAAATTTTGAGATAAAATTTTATAAGTTATAGGGTGTGGCTCAAATGAAAATATTTGAGCATCAGGTATTTTCTCTAAAATCAGTTTTGTATAATCCCCTCTATTAGCACCCACATCAAAAACAATATAACTATTGTTTTTTAAAGAATCTTTTTTTATATAATTATTAATAAAAGCATTTTCACCTGACATTTCCATATTTTCATAATTATATATACCCAAACCTCTAATAGAACAATTAAAAAGGAAGTTATTAAACTTGACAAAGCCACCTCTTGCGAACAGTTTTCTATAAATAGAAAAAATTAGCTTTAACATCTTCACCTCCTTCTTATTGGAACAAAAGCATTAAGCTTCATATAAAACGTTTGTTTTGTTTTTTTATTGAATAAATCAAACATAAAAGCTGCCATAAAATTTGCACCTATTGTTGCAACTGCAGCACCTTGAATCCCATAATTAGGAATTAAAATATAATTCAACACTACGTTTATCACCATCCCATTAAAGGTTCTCCAAAATGACAATATTTGTAAATTTTCTGTTATAAACCACTTTCCACTAGCTACCCCTAAAAATACAAACACGCCCGCCCAAACATGCATCATCAACACACTTCCTGCCTGACTATATTGACTTCCATAAAGTACATTAACTAGCCAATCAGATAAAAATGTCATAGGAAGCGCTATAGCTATAGCCATCCATACCATGAGAACATAGAGCTTTTGTAATCTAGCATAGTAGAGCTCTTCACTATGTCTTTTGGCATTAATAATTCCAGGAAAAACCGAAGATGCTATTACCATTGGTATAAAATAAAACGCTTCACTCAGTCTTACCGCGGCAGCATACTGACCTACGGCTTCGACATTCACCATCTCTTTCAACATCACTTGATCTATCTTCATATAGATAGATACAACTATTCCATTTAACAGAAGCGGCCAACTCTCTTTTAGAAGTAAAATTGCACTTTCACTTCTAAATTTTAAATTTTTAAGGCTAAGCATTGATGTATTTTTTACGTAAAAGTAAATAAACCCAAACGCTAAAATAACACTATCAAACAATATTACCCACGCAAACGCTATAAGTGGAGCCTCAATTAATATAAGTGCTATTTTTATCATTGACGATAAAAAAAGACTTATAATATTTGCATAAACTACAAACTTGCTCATCACTTTGCTTTGAAAGTAAAAATCCACTACATTGAAACTTTGAAAAATAACAGCTGATGCTATGATAAATGTTAGTGTATTTGTATAAATGTCATTAGAAGTGAAAGTTATAGCTATGGCAAGTATTATCAACACTCCAAAAGCCCCCATAACCTTTAACCAAAAAGCTGTACCTATAAGTTCATCTCTTCTACTCTCATCTTTGACAAGATCTCTCACCACTATCCCATCAATCCCAAGACTAGCTATAACCGCAAAAAGCCCAACAAAACTTTGCGCATAGCTAAAAAGCCCAAACTGCTCCGGACCTAAATATCTTGCCACCCAGATGCCTACAAAAAGACCTACTATCACCCTGAGGACTTTTTCAGCAAAAAGCCATGAAGTGTTTTTGAAGTACCTCATGAAGCCTTGATGGTTTTTTAAACTAGTGATTTTAGTTCTGAATTTGTTAATGATTTTTCCATTTGTGTTATTCTGTTTGTCACTGGAGCGCTTCGTCTGCTCTCCCACACTGGGAACGATGGGCGTAATCGGCAATAGCCGTTAAACCACACTAAAAATTGCTGTACGCCCTCTTCCAATTTTGTTTAGGATTTGCAATCCATATCTCTATATCAAATCATCTACATCGGAACACCTAAAAGTGGTCAAGTCGCTCGCTTAATAACACCGAAATAAAGGGGCACTTGCTTCACTACACCACCAACTTTCTCTTTCAAAACCTACAAACAAAGATCGATTTTACCAAAACCAATTCCCAATCTTTCAATCAACCCTCTTTGACTAACACCCCAACTATCTCTCCGTAGCAACTCAATAGTTAGCGGCAAATCACAGGTATCTATCACACTTCGCAGCACCCAGCTTTTCGGCGGCCATCCTTAGCAATCTGGGTAATAATTTATTGATGGTAGGGTAGTATCTTGTATTCTTGCGAATATTGCCCTGAAGACTCTAGCCAATCTTCTTCGGTAGAACTCAGTAACTTAACCAACCATTCATTGTTCAGTATTTTAAAATCGGAAAACAATCTTTTTCGAACGGCTTGAAATTGATTGATTCCCTATAAGAGTTTTCAATTTATCACTACTCATGATAATCCAAAGTCTTAAATCCATGCCTCTTAACCAACTCATCTTTCTCCGCAGTTTTCAAATCCTCCCTAACCATCTCAGCAACAAGCTCTTTAAAAGAAGTATGTGGCACCCAACCAAGCTTCTCTTTTGCGTTAGTAGGATCGCCTAGCAAAGTCTCAACTTCACTCGGACGAAAATAACGCGGATCAACCGCAACAACACATTTGTTCGCTTCGTTATATGCTTTTTCATCCACACCTTCGCCTTCCCAACGAATATGAATTCCTAATTCATCACAGGCTGCGTTAACAAAATCTCGTACGCTATACTGCTCACCCGTTGCAATAACAAAGTCTTCCGGCTGCTCTTGTTGAAGCATTAACCATTGCATTTCTACATAGTCTTTTGCATGCCCCCAGTCTCGTTTAGCATCCATATTCCCTAGATAGAGGCAATCTTGTAACCCGAGTTTTATACGCGCGAGTGCTCTAGTGATTTTTCTTGTTACGAAAGTCTCTCCTCGCAAGGGGGACTCATGGTTGAATAAAATGGTGTTGTTTCCTTCTGAGGAATTTCCTGAACAAGCCCGTAAAGCTCAGACGTTGATGCTTGATAAAATCGAGTTTTCTTTTCTAAACCTAAAATTCGAATTGCTTCTAATATTCTTAGAGCACCTAGCGCATCAGAATTAGCTGTATATTCCGGCTCCTCAAAGGATACTGCCACGTGACTTTGCGCAGCAAGATTATAAATTTCATCGGGCTGTACTTTTTGAATAATCCTAATTAAGCTGGAAGAATCTGTTAGATCACCATGATGCAATATAAAATTTCTATTTTTTACATCAGGTGCTTGGTATAGATGATCAATTCTGTCAGTATTAAACAAGGAAGAACGCTGCTTAATACCATGAACTTCATATCCTTTTTCGAGTAATAACTCTGCCAGGTAGGCACCATCTTGACCAGTTACGCCTGTAATCAATGCTTTTTTCACAAAAATCGCCTTTTATTTCACTGAATTTTCACTAGAAACAACTTCCTGCCTAAGCTGCTCAATTTCCTGCTTTAAAATTTCGTACTCCTCCATCTTTCGCTTAAAAAATCGTGCGGTCACTTTTGATTTTTCTTCAATACCCTTAGGAGTCAACATATATAAATAGCCACGCTTAACTGGATTATTCTTAAAATTTCGCGCTTTTATCCAACCTTTTTCTTTCAACGCTTTAAGGCAATAATTTACCTTACCCAAACTTATTCCAAGCGCTTCTGACAACTCTCTTTGACTTACGTCTGGATTATCAGAAAGAATCTTTAAAAGCTTATAACGAATTTCTTCCGTCATCATTTATGATCGACTCAACCATTCTTTATAAGCTAAACCAATACCTTGTTCGAGATCAATCGCTGGCTTCCATCCATAGGATTGAACTTTTGTCACATCCAAAACTTTCCGCATGGTACCATCTGGCTTACTGGCGTCATAAACCAACTTACCTTTAAAACCAATAACTTTTGCCACCACCATTGCTAATTCTGCAATAGATGCATCTTTACCAGTGCCGATATTAATTAAAGGTGCAACATCTTCCGTAAAAAAAGTTCGATACTCTGTATCAGGTAAATTCATTAAATAAATGCACGCATCAGCCATGTCTTCACTATAAAGTAACTCGCGCAAAGGTTTGCCGGTCCCCCACACAACCGCCTCACTATCATTACTTTCTTTTGCTTCATGCATTTTTCGAATTAATGCTGGAAGAACGTGAGATTTTTCCAAATTATAATTGTCGCCAGGGCCATAGAGATTGGTTGGCATGACTGATAAATACTGAGTACTATATTGACGATTATATGACCAGCACATTTCAATGCCGGCAATCTTCGCAAGTGCGTAAGGACGATTACTGGACTCCAAAGGGCCTGTTAGCAAATATTCTTCTTTGATTGGCTGAGGGCATTCTTTAGGGTAAATACAGGATGAGCCCAAAAACAGAAGTCGATCTACCTTATTTTTCCAGGCTTGATGAATCACATTTGTCTGAATCGCAAGGTTGTCATGTATGAATTCTGCAGGATAGGAATTATTGGCCAAAATACCGCCAACTTTTGCAGCTACTAGAAAAACGTACTGTGGTTTTTGCTGTTCAAAAAAATCGGCAACAGCAGATTCACTGGTTAAGTCCAGCTCACTATGTGTGCGAGTGATCATATTACTATAACCCGCTTTTTCCAGACCTCGTACAATGGCGGAACCAACTAAACCTCGATGACCCGCTACATATATCCTTGAATCTTTATCCATTCTGGATTTCCATTACTACTACGTTCAACGCTTGAACATTATGGCAAGATTAAACAGTGACGGCATTAAAAAGTCAAGGTGAATATGAAACTAATGACTAAACGATAAAGCGATGAGAAATCATCCACTAAAAACTGGCACACTCTCCTGAACAGTTTTCATAGGCGGCCGAGGCATTTCATCATCATAAGAACACTTTACATGCAAAAAATACAGTTGATGGCTTTTCACATCATTGCTTAATACTTTCTCAAAATCAGCAACATTAGTAATTATTTTCTCACAAACATTAAAACCCGATCCTTTGGCGATTTCAATGTAATTGAGATGCTCGTGATAAGCATTTTGACCACCGGTACTTTTATTTGATTCGTTATCAAAGACAATATAGACCAACTTACCGGACTCCTGATTCTTATATCTTGCAGCAGTTGTCATACCGCCTAGGTGCATAACAAATTCAGCATCACCACCATAAACGATGACTTGATTACCCGCCAAATATCCTCCCAAACCAACGCTAAGTATTAAATTACCTTACGGTAAACCTAAAATAACTCCACGAGAATCCACGAACACTAATCCACCAAGTACTCCTTGTTGAGAAGATACCAATCAATAGTTTTTTCAATGGCCACCTCAAACTGTAAAGACGGCAACCAATCTAATTCTGTTTTTAACTTAGTGCCATCAATCGCATAACGCCAATCATGACCTAAACGATCTGTCACATGGGAAATCAACGAAGAATAAGGCCTATCCCAAGGGACTTTTTTATCCAGCAGTTCACAAATGGTTTTCGCAATATCATTATTTGACCATTCGTTGTGTCCGCCCACGTTATAAGTCTCTCCAATAGCACCACTACTTATAACTTTTTCAATCGCACTGCAATGATCATCGACATATAACCAGTCACGTATATTTGTTCCGTCTCCGTAAACCGGTATTGGCACATGCTCAAGACAGGAACGAATAACTGTAGGTATAAATTTTTCTGAATGTTGATAGGGCCCGTAGTTATTTGAACAATTCGTTGTTGTTACGGGTAAACCATAAGTATGTAAATATGACCTAACCAAATGATCGGAACCCGCTTTCGAGGCCGAATAGGGTGAATTCGGTGCGTAGGTTGTTGTTTCTTTAAATGGAGAATCTTCTGGATTTAACGTTCCGTAAACTTCATCAGTGGAAATATGATGAAAACGACAATTCAACTTGTCCCATTTTTTTTCGTTTAACCATACTTCGCGAGCTGCTTCTAATAAAGTAAACGTACCTACCAAATTGGATTGTATGAAAGCTGAAGGACCTGTGATAGATCGATCAACATGACTCTCTGCTGCAAAGTGAACAATAGTGTCAATTTGATGCTCTCTTAATAAAGTTAATAACAATGCTTTATCAAGAATGTCTCCTTCTATAAACTGATGGCGCTTTGGAGAAGATAAGTTTTCGAGATTTTTTAAAGTACCCGCATAACTTAAATTATCTAAGCTCAAAATTTGGATATTATCATCCGATGCCAAAACATAACGCACATAGTTGCACCCAATGAAGCCCGCAGCGCCAGTGACTAAAATATTTTGAGGTTTATAACTCATGAATCTTGTAAATCCTTTACCATTTTTTTCAAAGCTGTTTGCCAAGAATATTGCTCAATGCCAAACTGATTTTTCAACTTACCGCAATCCATTCGACTATTTTTTTGCCGTTTAGCTGGCGTAGGAAATTCCTTTGTAGTGATTGGAGTTATTGTTTTAACGAGTAAATCTTCATATTGCTTTGTTTCATCAACGATGGCGTTTGCAAATTCAAACCAGCTTGTCGCCGGCCCATCACAATAATGATACGTTCCATAGCCACAAAAACCAGAAATTTTTATCTGCTTAATAATTTGCATTAACACATTAGATATATTTTCTGTAGACGTCGGCGCTCCAAATTGATCATTAACAACTCTCAACTCTTCTCGCTCTCTGGCCAGACGCTGAATGGTTTTTACAAAGTTATTCCCATAAAAACCAAACACCCAACTCACCCTCAATATAATGTGTTTCTGACAGTTATCTCGAACAGCTTCTTCACCTAACCATTTAGACTCACCATACACATTGATTGACTTAACTTCATCCGTTTCCACATACGGTGACAATTTATTACCACTAAAAACATAATCTGTTGAAATATGAATAAGAGGAATATCGAGCAAGGAACAAACTTTTGCTAGATTCATCGGCCCATCTCGGTTAACGTTAAATGCTTGTTCTGGCTCTGCTTCTGCTTTGTCTACAGCAGTGTATGCTGCTGCATTTATGACACAATCTGGATTTATATCACTAACTAACTTTTCAACGCTCTGAAAATCTGTAATATCAAGAACTTGTCGATCAAATGTAAAAATGTCAAAGGATGTTTGACTAATTCCCGATAATTTTTTACCTAATTGACCGCCAGCACCGGTAATAAGAATCTTCATTCGAATTTTGGCAAATCAGCATCAGACATTTCAGAAAGACGTAAGTTTGCCTTATCTTTATCTGACATGATCACATCAGAAAGCGGCCATTCAATACCTAAATCTGGATCATCCCAAGCCACTCCTCGCTCACTATCAAAATCATAATAATCGGTGCATTTATAGGAAAAATCTGCAATATCTGATAACACACAAAAACCATGCGCAAAACCCGGAGGAATATACATTTGCCGATGATTATCTTCGCTCAAAATATGCGAATAATATTTACCAAAAGTTGTTGAACCTTTTCGGATATCCACGGCAACATCAAATATAATGCCACGAGATACAGAAACTAACTTTCCTTGTTGATGTTTAATTTGATAATGCAATCCACGCATTACGCCTTTACATGAACGTGATGCATTGTCTTGAACAAAATTTTCATTAATCCCAATTTCTTTGTAACGCTTATCTTGAAAGGTTTCCATAAAAAAACCACGTTCATCTCCAAATACCTGCGGCTCAATAACAATAACACCAGGCAATGTTGTTTCTAATACTTTCAATATATACTCCAAAATTTTTTTAGATAGATTTCGAAAGAATATTCAGCAAATATTGACCATATCCATTCTTTAATAAAGGTCGAGCCAAGTCTTCCAATTGATGGGCATCAATAAAACCTTGGCGATAAGCAATTTCTTCTGGACAGCAAATCTTTAAACCTTGACGCTGCTCAATAACCTGAATAAAGTTTGCCGCATCTAACAATGAATCATGTGTTCCGGTATCAAGCCAGGCAGATCCGCGACCTAGTTTTTCTACACTAAGTTGACTTTGTCGCAAATAAACATTGTTAACATCCGTTATTTCCAACTCACCACGAGCAGAGGGTTTAATTTCCTTAGCGATATCCACCACTTGATTGTCATAAAAGTACAAACCTGTGACTGCGTAATTTGACTTTGGCTTTTCAGGTTTTTCTTCAATGCTCAAAGCATTACCTGCAGCGTCAAAATCGACCACACCATAGCGCTCTGGGTCATTTACATAATAACCAAATACAGTTGCACCAATGTCACGTGATGTAGCTTGTGACAACTTCATTTCCAAACCATGGCCGTAGAAAATATTATCTCCTAAAACCAAACAACAGGAGTTATTGTTGATGAATTTTTCACCTATAGTAAAGGCTTGTGCTAATCCTTTTGGCTCATCCTGTACAGCATATTGAAAATTCACCCCCCATTTTTGACCTTCACCCAACAAACGTTGGAACAAAACTGCATCTTGGGGAGTTGTGATAATCATAATATCCTGTATTCCAGCTAACATTAGCAAAGATATTGGATAATAAATCATAGGCTTATCATAAATCGGCATTAACTGCTTACTAACCGACATAGTCAGGGGATGAAGACGTGTACCAGAACCACCAGCGAGGACAATACCTTTGTAAGTCATTTATAAATTACACTTGAGTTTTGTGGAATCATTGAGCAAAAATAACAGGATCTAAGCTAAATTACAAAGAAATTCACGGAATTAATTACTAGCGGTAAGCAAAAGTTAAATGTTTAACTTTGTGAACAAAAAAAACCTTTTCTTAAAAAATTCTAGATAAACACTGTCTTACTATCTTTCACTGTTTCCATTGGCGGCCGGGGCATTTCATCATCATACGAACACTTCACATGTACAAAATACAGCTGTTTGTTTTCAGCATCGCTACTCAGTACTCTTTCAAATTCATCGACATCAAAAATCGTCTTTTCACAAGCTTTAAAGCCAGAGCCTTTTGCAATTTCAATATAATCTAAATGCTCTTGAAAGGAATTTTGCCCACCCGTGCTTTTATTTGATTCATTATCAAAAACAATATAAATCAACTTCCCTGATTCTTGTTTCTTGTATCTTGCAGCGGTAGTCATTCCACCCATGTGCATAACAAATTCGGCGTCACCGCCAACAACAATCATGTTCTTTCCACCTAGGTAGCCACCTA
>Ga0316207_10002015_pt1 | contig 22257 bp, 21 predicted proteins | sample 6weekpyrite_MG_FD_204943 | JGI IMG/M metagenome (GOLD analysis project Ga0316207, IMG submission 204943) | Microbial mat bacterial communities from mineral coupon in-situ incubated in ocean water Damariscotta River, Maine, United States -... | ecosystem: Environmental > Aquatic > Marine >...
ATAGGCACATATTCAGGTTCACCAAACGTTGCTGCGGTAGATGAAAAAATAAAATGAAACACACCATGCTTCACCATGGCATCGAGTAGGTTCTGGGTGTTGGTAACATTGTTACGATAATATTTAGCAGGTGAATGAATTGACTCCCCTACTTCAATGAATGAAGCAAAATGCATTACAGCATCAAAGATGTTTTCTGAAAACACCTTGTCGAGTAAATCAATATCTGCGAGATCGCCTTCAATGAAGTTACCGCCAAGTACAGCGTCACGATAACCGCCGGAAAGATTATCAAAGGTTGTGACATCTACGTCTTCAGCGAGTAAACGTACCACCATGTGAGAGCCGATATATCCTGCACCGCCTACAACTAAAATTTTCATAAACACGAGACCTACCGAAGTATAATTTGTAATAAATAATTGATAACAGTATACAAATGCTGATGTTGAGTCTATCTATATCCGCGTCTGATCTTATTAGTATTAAGTCTGATCAATGCAGCGATATTAGCAAGAACAACACCGCTGAATTCGATAAAATCAGCAACACGGAAAGGACCAATTGCGTGGCTATAGTACTGCTCGATATCATGATAGTTAATTCCTTTGATTAGTGTGAAGCCAAGCGCGATCGATACCCCTAAGGTCAAAAGGATATTTTCAATAATATTTCGGAAAAATACGATTAAGACTACAAGTAAGATCAAAGATATTATGAATGCGAGCACTAGCAGGAGGATAAATTGAAACTCTCTACGGTTTTCATACCAACCTTGAGCATGTGCTAGACAACGCCCGGTAGTAAAGATCAATGCATGTAAGTCCAAATTAGTGTTAAACATCTGGAAAAGGAACAGAGAACCACAAATTTTCCAATACCAATTTTCTCGAGCTTCAGCGCCGCTTGAAGCGCGGAAGATTAACAGAGCAGTTACGCCATAGGATGCCATGAATATCGTGCCGGATAATAGTGGATCACCCCATATGTCCGTCCAGTGCTCGATACCACAGAGAAAAGCATCCCAAATCATAGCAACCTTACTTGCAATAAAGTTTTTATATGATCAATATTGTGAATAACCTTTCCCTAAACTTAGTGCCACGCTCACGTAAAGATTATTAATTATATTTCATATATTTAAATAATTTTAATCCAAATCAAACGGTTTATCGCATAAGATTTTTTTCGACACATAACAAAATTCGTCTGCGACATGTTTATTAGTAAACCAATTATCAGCATATTCCTTTGCGTTTCTTCCAAACTCAATGCTTAATTGGGGCTTCATTATTATGCTTCTAATCGCCTCTCTTAATTTCTCATCTGAATTAATGGGTATGGTATACCCATGAATCCCATCTTTAAAGTAATCATTCAAAACCTCAACTTTGGATATAACTTGCGGCTTTGACATAAGCATTGCTGAAACAACGGTTATATGTCCTGCGCCTCTGCTGTCATCCTTTACAAGAACAATATTAGCAACTGCATATTTTATAACGTTCAAACAATCTTCCATGGTCAGATCTTCATAAATATAGACGCCCTTGCTTTGTAGAATATTTCGATCTGATTCGGAAACATTTGAACACACAGCAACACCCATTATATCTAATGATTCAACCGCATTTGCAAATGCTTTCCAGTCACGATTGTTTCGCCCTATCATGCATATGTAATCATCATCAAAGTTAATGTATTTGGTGTCTGAAAGCAGTGGTAAGTCATAGCCCCAATGTACAAACTTAAATTTATCAGGAGAAATTCTATGAATATTTGAAAACAATTTTTTCTCGCGCCTGGAGTGAGTAATAATTGCATTTGTTCTATTAAATATATAATTGACTATGTTGTTTATGAAATTATAACGAAATACTAACAACCTTCGGCTTTGGTTAAGGCCCCATACGATATGCTTGGCTTTACACCCGGTAAGCAATAACCTTATATTTAAAAAAAAAGACAAGTAATACTCGGTCGTAACTATAACGTCATATTTTTTAAGCGGTAATGGAAGCAATAAAGTTTTCAGTAATCGTTTAGATAGTGAGCCATCAGGAATTGGGGTAGAAGTGAAGTGATACTCACCTTCAGGAAGGCTTTCACTTATCCAGGCATTCTCGTTACTCATATCATTTGATATATATAAATAAAGTACTCTCATTAAATATACCTAATGCAATAAATACGATATACCATAACGTATCATTTGAATTTACGGAGATAATTAATAATACTTCTCAGTATTGGTAATCTATCATAGAACTTAACGTCTGCAATATCACTACGAGAAGAACGCTGGTACCCTAATGGCGGAACGGCAATCACAGTACCGCAATGACTATCTTTTCGGTACCAATTATATGCGCCATCAACATGCATAGGGCCACCTAAAGGATCTCCACCATTTCGCATTTTCATTTTTTCTAAATATTTAACTAAGTCAGTTAATATAGTTCCTGATATCCCAATTAAGTGTGTGCACTTTATTAAGTCAGTCTCGCGTAACCTTACAAGGCCACGAGGCGGAACACCCTCCCCTGTATCATAATGGTGCGCAAGATACGCAAAACTCCAGTCATTATTATCCAATAAGGTGTAGAAATCACAGCTCAAATCACCTATTTCATCTGAGAAATTCAAGTCATCCTCAATAATCAAAAGATTTCGAACCCCATCCTTTTCTGCTTTCTTTAATATATTTAAATGACTTTCAAAACAACCTCGCGCACCAATACTGGGAAACTCTCCGTTCGTTTCAGGTTGAATTGCTTCAAACAAATGTATCTTCTTTTTATCAACACTATAACCAAGCCTCATTAATTGCTCCAGAACCTGTGATTTCCTGTCCTTTCGTTTAACAAGATTAATTATTTCAACGCGATCAAATAATTCTATAAAATGCATTGTCTCTCGTCTTTATTGTTTTGCTTTATGAATAACAGCCCTGAAGATAAACAATATATTACCATATACATATCTTTTGAATAATCGCCTAGGCTCAAGGATAAATCTATATAACCACTCCATGCCTATTCTTCTCATCCATCTTGGCGCACGAGAAAATCGCCCAGCCAAAAAATCAACAATAGCTCCGCCACAAATAATCACCGTGGGATAATTTAACTCTCTCTTTAACATGCATGCTATTCGCTCCTGCTTTGGCATCCCCATACCAAGCAAGATGATATCTACTGAAGTGTTTTCAAGTTGTGACAGATAATACTCATCTGAATTGAAACCATTATCAGCAACAACCACATCAATTGACATATTTTCTGCAAGAGTCTTTTTAGCTTTATTTAAATAGCTATCCTCTGTCGCAAAAATCGCAATTCGCTTACCTTTATGTTTTTTTAAAAGCTCAGGAATGAAATCTGTCCCATTCATGTTGTTTCCTGGTTCTTTTCCTAACATGCGGAGCAGGATATCGAGACCTTTACCATCCCTTAGAATAATGTCCATACATTTAATGGACTCAAAAAAAGATGGTGTATCTAGTAACATATTAAAACCATGTGCATTTAAGAAGCCCAGGACAATAGGTTTATCTATAATGGAGATATTCGCTAGCATCTCGTCTTCTTTTTTTGATGATTCAATTATATCTAATTTCGATATCGCGTAACTCCAGTGAGAACTCAAATTTATCATTATCGTATTATTGTTTTTTGTTTCTATCAGTTCTTACCCATGAACTCTCTTTTTTTATTAAAAACAAAGCATAGAGCGGGATTTTTTTTACAATATAAAGTGGGATTTGTAATAAATCTAGAAATGATATTACTTTACGCCCCCATGCATACCAGGCAAGAAATGTTGAAACAAAGAACAAGCCAAGTAATATTAAATTAAAATAAACAAGAGCAGGCGCCCCCTCAAAAATCATATATACCACTGAAAGAATAAACATACCAAGCAATGTTATTGTTAAGAGTGCTAGTGGTGGCACTGATAAGTCTAAAATTAGTATTAACAATCTTGGGTTTATTCTTTTTATCGATCTAACAACCCCCTTAGGCACTTCATTTAAAATAGTGCTGAGATGGCCGTGTTCCCAACGCTTTCGCTGACTATGTTCCGCGGAAAGAGTATCAGGGAAACTGCTTACAACTCGGGCATCAGGACAAAATATAGGAGCATAGCCAGCCGCAGCCATATCCAGTCCCATCTTTACATCCTCAACAATATTTCCAGTTGCCATATTGGCACTAGCTATAACAGGCCAAGGGAAAGCCATGCCTGTACCCATAAGTTGACAAGGCATGCCTATGTTATAAAGCCCTCTGGGCCGAACGTAATTTTTTACTAACCATGCAAATTCAGCAACACGCTGCTTAGTTGTAGGTGAGTTATAACTCATAAGGTTCAAAGCCTGTACAGGCTTATTTTCGCCCATAGCTTTATTAGCTAACAAACTTAATGTACCTGAATCAACATAGCAATCTGCATCAATAACTATTAGAACATCTGGTGGGTTGTCTTCAAGGTATCTCACACCATAATCGAGGGCATAACCTTTACCAAGATTTTCAGGATCTACTCGTTCAATGACTATCGCACCATGTGAACGAGCAATTTCGGCAGTATTATCAGCGCAGTTATCGGCGACGACCAGAACATGATCACCTTCTTTTAATTGTTTATTGATATTAGTGAGTGTGTTTTCAATTGTTCCAGATTCATTATGTGCCGGTACCAACACAACAACTGTTGGATTATTTTCATCATTAGGAGTTCTTATTTTTCGTAAAGGTGAAAATGAAAGAAAAACCTCTGCCGTAAATACAATTACTGGTATTGATACAATAGTAGTCAGAATTAATAAAATTATATTCGTCATTGTCTATACTTCATCTTCTGAAAATAAGCGAATTAATTTTTTTGCCTCAGTATCAATATCATGTCGCTCAATGACTCGTTGTTTAGCATGTTCACCCAAGCTCTGAATAGTTTTGTCTGGGGCATGAATTAGTTCACGCATCGTTGCAACAAGCGCTTCAAGTGAACCAGCGGGCACCAACCAGCCATTTTCACCAGGAATAACCAGTTCTGGAATACCAGCAATATACGTTGTAACAACAGGACGACCTAGAGCCATCGCCTCCATAATTACAACTGGAAGCCCTTCTGCGAAACTAGGAAGAACAAGTGCAGTAGAGTCAATAATCTCTTGTCTAACTTGAGCACTACTTATCCAGCCAGTTATTATGATTTTTGAGCCAAGATCATGACTTTTAATCAATGTTTCTATTTCGGGGCGCATTGGGCCATCTCCAGCTAGCACCAATTGAAAGTCTTCCCCTTCATTAGCAAGCCTAACTGCAGCTTCGACTAAAAGAAGCTGGCCTTTTTGCTCACAAAGGCGCCCTACACATATCATTTTCCGGTTCTGCCGAACTTGTTCAACAACTAAATCATAAAAATCTCTCTCAAGTCCACAGTGGACAACCTTAACCTTCTGCCACAAATCATAAGGTATCAACCGAAAGAGCTGACTTTTACCAAATGAACTGATTGCAACAACAAAAGAGGCATGAATAATTTTTTCACTCAACGAAATAAATCTTGGTTTATCAAATTCTTCCGGGCCATGTACTGTAAAGCTATATGAAGGGCCACCCAGCAGTCTAGATAGCATTACAACTGCAGTTGAATTAGTACCAAAGTGCGCATGAACATGAGAAATATCGCTCTTTTTCAACCATATGTTTAACAAACAGGCCTCAAGGAAATAAAAAAAATGCCTTGTTACACCGCGATCAGAATTCCAGCCTATTTTTATGGCGGTCGATAGGGTTCTAAGAAAGCATAATGGGCTTGTAATAAATTGATAAATACAGGCATAGACAAATGACCAAAATGGTTGTTTTAAAAGGTAGCGTGTTTTTTTAAGCTCCTCCTTATCCCCTTTGTCAACCAACTCTTTTGGATCGGTTTTTAGTGCATAGCGCTCAATATAAACTCCGTTCCGTTCAAGCGCATTAATTTCACGCCGAATAAAGCTGTGACTAACTTTGGGGTACTGGTTTATGAAGTAAGCAACTCTCATTTTTATCTTTGTTTTCACTTGTATTCTATTATATTGCTTCGCAAACCAAACAGTCTGTCAAAGTAAAATCTTAATTGGCCTTGTGCTTCAGGGAATTTACCCAGTGTCACAAAAAAAGAATATTTCCAATTATTATTGATTCTGTGTCGCGACTTAATTGCTATACGGAATACTTGAAAAAGGTAAATGCTTATAAAAACAAAACATAATGGATTTATTATCGTTGAGATTAAAATTGTAAGTGGGATATACCCCCCCCACAGCCGACCACGACGCGCCTCATTGACCCAGTGTTGCTCAGCTTTTTTTCCATGTAGGTATTCTCCAAGAGCAAAAGCATATCCAGACCTTACATTGCGTTGCCACCACTGGCTAAAACGCGTCATATTCGCATCATGTAAAGTCATTTCTTCATCCATTCTCTTGATTCTCCATCCTTCTTGTCGAAGGCGCAAGCATAGCTCGGGCTCCTCACCTGCTATTAAACCCGGATTAAATCCAGTCACTTGCTTAAAAGCAGCCGCTCGAATTAGAGCATCACCACCACAAGCCTTTGTGTCACCAATAGCGGTATTCCACTCTATATCACAAAGCATATTATAGACACTTGCATTAGGGTAACGCTCACGACGTCGCCCACAAACCACTGCAACATCAGAGTTTTCACATAAATATGCATATGCAGTCCTAAGCCAGCTTCCTACTACTTCACAATCACCATCAACAAACTGAACATAAACTAAATCTGGATTTAAATTTTGTAATTTCTGGAAACCTTCATTACGTGCTCTAGCTGCTGTAAATGGGGTAGCAAGATCCAGTTTTATGACATGCGCGCCAATCTGACGACTTATCGCAATAGAATCATCCGTCGATCCTGAATCAACGTACACGACCGAGTCTGAACTGCCAACAACTGACTCAAGGCATTTTCTTAACCTTTCACCTTCATTTCTGCCAATGACTACTACGCCTATAAATCTCTTCATTGTTATAATATAAGTCCTACTGTTCTATAACTTTAAGCAAATGATTTACACGCTGCTTATATGTTTTTTCGAAACTATGTTCACTAGAAAATAATAAAGCATTTCTTGACTTTTTGATTATTTCAAGTCGATTTTCATTAAGAAAATGTATTCTGCTTACCATATGGTCAATCTCTCCCATACCAACAAGCCACCCCACGTCAGCTAAATCGAGAATACCTGCTAATGCCTTATTATCATACCCGAGTATAGGTATACCACACGACAACGTTTCTAAATATGTACACGAAGGATCACTTTGCCTATGACAGCATATAAATATATCTGTATTATTTTTTATTTCAGGCAGCAATGCATCATAAAAGGATAAAACACCACGCATTATCACTTTGTCACCTAATCCATATTTTTTTATGCTTTCAATCATACTTCCTTTAAGATCACCATCACCAAAAATATTAAATACAAAATCGATGCCTTTGTCTCTTAAACCCAAAGCAACCTTTATTAAATGATCAGCGCCTTTCATTTTATTCAACCTGCCACTAAATGATAGTCGTAGCTTGTGATTGGTTAAAAGAAAATTCAGCCGGTCATCGAGAAATTTTTCTGTTATATAGTCAGCGGACTTAATGCGCGTATCAAAATACAGCAAAGAGTTAGGTGTGAACATGCCATATTGAGAAAAAGCAGGGGTTCCGTTTGCCTGTAATCCATCGGCACTCTTTAATGCCTTTACTCTTGAGCGCTCGTTATTAAAAACATAGAGAAGCCTTCGAAGTTTGCGAAGAATATTGACTTTTTCTAAGGCTACAATTTGATATCTGGTTTCCAGGATATATTCCATTATATATACTAGCTTTATCCCCATGCTCACCCTAAGAGGCTCTAGATTTTTATAGGAAAAACTATCTGCTGCAGCAAGTATTATAATAGTACCCTTTAAATATTCCTCTTTTAAGTAGTCTTGCTTATCTAAGCCTATAAAATCAAAAGGACAATCGTGGGAACTAGTTCGAATACAACCAAAGTCAGGTAAAGCCTCCAAACTTAAGTTCATGATACACCTAATTCCTCCAGGCCAAAATTCACTATATTTCATAATTCCATCATAGAATTTCCGATCAAATACAAGAGTGCCATTCTCTTGCCAATAAGGCACTGATGGAATAATTGTTAGGATGTCTCCTTTAGGCTCTAATGAATTTTGCATAGCATATAATTATCAATTTATTTCAAATAAGAGGCATGACAAAGGATCAAATAATTTAGATCAACTAATTCAATTGATCACTTTAGCTGGGCTACCAGCCACAGAAACATTCGAAGGAACATCATGTAAAACAACTGAATTTGCACCGATCGATGAATTGTTCCCTATTTTTATTTTGCCAAGAATAGCCGCCCCTGCACCGATATTGACATGATGACCAATCATCGGGGCATCATAAGGTGATGAAAGGTGTCTATTCCCAATTGTTACACCCTGTCTTATTATTGTTCCATCGCCTACAATCGCGCTACCATGAATTACTATCCCATGCTGGTGTTCAATTACTACACCAGCACCAATGTCAGCTGAATAAGGTATTTCAATACCATATCTATTGCGAGCAAACCTATATAAGAACCGATACAAAACACTAAAGGGAGCACGAATAAACTTATTGTTAATAGTCATTCGCCAGACACCAAACCGGTATATTGCTAAGGCTCTAAAACCGGGCCTAGTCCAATCACACCCATTAGCAATCCAATCTGCTTTAATCTCATCAAATAATGATATTGGCTTGTTCATATTTATATTTTAAAACCCTTGCAAATCACGCTGTTTTTAAAATAATCCCAAAGAAACATAGGTGGATCCAAGTCATCTTTCTTTTGAATTTGTCTGCGTAAACGCCATAAAAAATAACAAATCATGAAAACCACATCAGTAACAAGAGTAGATGTTTTTCCGTTATTTTTAATAAAATACCTCCGTCTAGAGTCAAACCAATATCTTGGTCTTCTGGGGGCTTTCTTACGCATATCAGAAATTCCTGTTGCAGCTCCGACGTAATGAATAACTTTACTGCCGGGCACATACCAACATTCCCAAGCATTATTTTTAACTTTAAGACAGTAATCTACTTCTTCATAATACAAAAAGAACTTTTCATCCATTTCTGGTGCTTTTTCTAACACACTGGCTTTAATCATCATTGAAGCGCCTGCAACCCAGTCAACACGAACCGGAATAGAACTTATTTCGTATACCCCCTTGTGTCGTACAAATAACTTATCCAAGAAACCTAGTTTTAATGCATTCAATGACTCACTAACGACCCCTGGAAACCTAAACGCTGAGGCTTGTGTCATTCCATTAGCATCTTGCAATTGACTTCCACAAATGCCTATATTGTTGTTATTATGAAACATAGCAATCAAAGCTTCATCTGCGCCAAGTTTAATCTCAGTATCAGGATTAAGTAGCCAAAAATAGTCGAACTTAATGGCGTGTTTATTTATATGCTTTATTGCAAGATTATTCCCATAAGCATAACCACCATTAATGCTTGAAGGAATAAACTCCAAATTTACTTGGCCCTTAGTAGTATCGACTTTTTTCGATAGAATCTCTCCAGAATCATCATTAGAATCATTGTCGACAATAAATATTGAGGTCTCATACTTATTGGATTTATTTTTAACAATACTATCTATACATTTACATGCAAGTTTCGCTGTTCTGTAATTTACAATTATTATTGCTATTTTTAACATCATATTTTCCAAACAGCCAAGCTAGAACATGGATTTCATTTTATTTAATAATTTGTACGTGATAGTCTTTCTTCTATAAAATTCACTAATCTGTTCGTCGACAGACGTTGTCAGAAACTCATCCGCATCTTTCTTTATCCAATCCAAGTATTCATTTATATCTTTTATATTTCTTGTTCTTGCAGTGAGTGCTGCATTATCTGTAAGTGCCTCCATTTTCTTCATTAGGCAATACTCTGATCTAGGATCATCCATATGTTCTGCCCATATTAAAGGGTTATACCAACCGCTAATAAAACCATCAATTGTCATTTTGACCCTATCAATAGGGAAAGCAGTGCCTCCACCTTTTGTATCTAAATAGTTAATTGCTAAATCTTTTCGAATTAAAAAAGCAGTACCACCAATTGAAATATTTTGAATTAAGCTATGTTTGCCAAAATCAATAATTTTTTTCTTCTCTGCTATAACCTTATTTCTTTCAAAATCATCAGGCCAGTATGTCCAGCACCCAACCATGCCAATTTTTTTATAATCTAAAATAAGCTGTGTTATATTTTCAGTCCATCCTTGTGGTACAAGAGTATCATCATCAATTTTACCAATTATTTCATTTTTAGATTGCTCTAAAAACCATTCTGTTGGATATCTCTGCATTACATTTACAGGGCAAAAATGTCTTTCGACGATACGATCATCTTTTGCCTCGTTTATGATATCAGCCGCACCATCTTTTGAACCATTGTCCCAACAGTACAACCTAAAATCCGTGTCGTGAGATAGTAAGTTTTTTAGTGTTTTTTTAACGTACTCACGCCGATTCCATGTAATTAACAGTAAATCTATAATAGGTCTGCTCATCTATATCCCCAGCAATATATTACCTCTTTATTAACAGATCTCATCGTTAACTTTTAGTCAGGTATTGTTTCATAATGGCGTATAGAAGAGTCTATATCTTCAGGTTTAAAATTAAGCGCACACTTAAAAACAGCCATTCGGCCAACATACTTATCAAGTTTTGCAAAACTCTCAATCACTTTATATTGATCACGTTTAAAATAATCATCCACCACTAAAGTCCAAGCCTTTTCATTAGCCAATAACTTAATTATCTTAAGAGCGCAAGCAACTCGAAATCGACCATCAACTAGAATAAGGTCAGGAATAAATGTTTTTGATTGGCATTCTTCTGGAGGTGATGAATAATTTTTAAATAATTCTAGCCGTTGTCTGGTCGGTTTAATAAATGTGACCGGCATTCCCCATGGCCCTGTTAATCCGATATCAGCGTAATAATATTTTTGCTCACCCTCATTTAAAAAAGAACTATTTTTTATCTTATTCTTAACCGAGTTTAAAAAAAACCGATCTGAGTCGACACAAATAAAATTAACTTTATTCTGTGCTGCAAGATAAGTTGACCCGCCTGTCCCATATTCGAGGTACCGTTTAGAGCGCTTAAGCTTTTCGATAAACCACATAGTGGTTGATTCAGAGTCGAAATGAGGAGTTGATGGTACATCAAATCCTATCAATCTCTGGCGAATTAGGAATCTTGCCATACTAATATATGGAAAGTGTATAGCCCTCTTTAAAAATTTGACTATGCGTTTAAAAATATCACCCACATACCTACGGGGTTTACCTGTCATATCGTTTCCCTTTTTATTTAGAATATCCACAAACTAATGCTATCTAGGTGATCTCAGCGTGATTCCCTCTCGATTTTAAATAAATATCAAAAATCACAATAAGTAAATTCATAAAATGCTTCCTGCAATATAACCAATTATCAATATAGGCATAGGTAACAGTTCTTTTTTAAGAATAAACAAACCTTCTTTTGCCAATGCCCAATATATTATTGGTAAACCAATAATAAAATTCAGCCCAACAGCCCATACAACCCCATTTAATCCGAAAAAGTGATGGCAAATAGGCATTGATACAACCAATCCTACAGCTCTTACAAGCATAGAATCAAAATTAAGCTTTGAGTTACCCATTGCCAACATGCACGTTACTCCGAGCGCAGGTCCGAGACTTAATGCGATTCGAATTGAAAGCACTTCGAGCATCCACCCTGCATCTGCGTATCTTGAGTCGTATAATGCATCCACAATGGCTCCCCCGCTGGCAACCAAAAAACCTCCAATAAAAAATGTTAAACTATCAAGTTTAAGCCTATCATTATAGTATTCAACGGCCAATTTTTCCTGTGAGTTACGATAAATATCACAAAACACAGGAAACCATACTTTGTGTAACAATGATGAAAAAACCTGGAAGATAGAATTTGCTAAAAAAAACGCTATAACATAAACACCTAACTCTTTGGTTGTAATATAGTGCCCAAGCAACAACCGGTCACCTTGCATTGCAATAAATGTAACTATAGATGAAAGCATAATCCATTTGCCAAAATTTAAAACACTAGCCGCAGATTTTTTATCGAGAAAAAAATTATTTTTTATTCCACCTATGTAAACTCTAAGAAGAATAAGTTTAATAATACTACCAGTTAATGATCCTGCAACAAGCGCCCAAACAGAAGGATTGACCAATGCCCATGAAATCGTAACTATTGCGCTAATCACTTGAGACACCAGATCAATAACTGTTAATCGGTGCATCTTGAGCTCTCGATTCTTAGTAAACATTGAGGTGGGAAGAAAGCCATCAACAACAGCGGTAAAGCCAATTACGGCAATCAAGTACGGTAATACCTCTTCTGCATACACACCCTCACCACTTACCAAGTTATATGTTTGCGCAAACCACAAGGCAATGCCAATAGCCACACACAGCAACCATAAAGCACCACCACGAATAACCTGAATAGTCCATGCGGTGTTCAAAAAGTCAGAATTATCATTGTCTTTATGTCGAATAATACTTTGGCCGATCCCTATATCAGAAAACATAGCCAGACCCATTAAAATAATACTAACAATCGCCATAGTAGCGAATGCCTCAGGAACCAACAGCCTTGTTAGCACGAGATTACTTGCAAGTCTTATAGACTGGCCAAAAAAGTGCCCTCCAACAACCCACAAGGAAGCGTTTATTTTTAATTTATTATGAACCATTGATACTTCAAACTCATTTTTCACTAAAGTGATTTCATTTTACGTAATTATTTGATTTTTGATTTGATATGTAATTTAAATATCGCGTTCTCCCTAAAAGAGAGCCAATAAGCAGCATCATCCAGCCAGCTAAAGAAGCATTTGGTAATTGATCGACTAAAATAATAGACACTAGCAGGACATGACTTATGAGCAAATGTTGCTCATTATTATTCCGAATAAAAGCGCTCGCTCTTATTCCTCTTGAAACGGCCATATATACCAAACCAAAAAAAGATACAAACCCAGCTATTCCATATTGACCTAAGAGTATAATCCAGTACCCATCTGTTACCGAGCCTGCTAACCGACTTCTGCCCCATCCTCCCCATCCAAAATATATTTTCTTCTGGGCGTGCTCCAGCAACAATTTTTCATGATGAAAGCGAAAGGATAACGAACCTGCTCGTTCTGTGTCATAACTGCCTATTAATTGAACTAGATTTTGGTGCGGAAAATAATCCATAATAGATATCAACGGATAAAACAAAGCCACAAAAACCAGAAACAAGGATAATCTTTTAACTAAAAAGTAAGGCATCCATATTATAAAAACTGCGAGCGTCATTCCCAATAAAAATGCACCTAGCGTTTTAGATAAAACTAACAGCACTAAGAAATAAATCACTATCAATGCCGAAGGGATGTTACGTATTTTTTTCTTCTGTTTTATAAGAATTGCAGCCGCCCCCAGGGAAACTGCAACAAACATAGCCACAAATAGGCCGTGCCCTATAAAAACAACAGGGCGAAAACCATCATACCTAATTTGCTGTATAAAACTTCGTGGGAAAAAGCCATAAATCCAGGTATGTAGCTGTGGGCTCATTCTTATTTCGAATAAAATAGGTATCGAATAAAACAAACATGCAACAACTAATAACTTAAACAACTCCAATTGATCGTCATATGTTTTAATTATCTGCATCCCAATAATCAATGGAAGCAACCTTAAATACTGAGTCGCAATATCTGAAATTGCATCATACAATGTCAATCCCGGTATATTATTTACATACTCCTGATTATTCGCGACCGACATCAATGGCACAATAATCATAAAAATAACAAACCATCTTGCAAAACCATCTTGCGGAAGAAGTGTAATCTTTACTTTTTTAATATATCGGCAACCAATAAACGCCGCTATGGCAGGTATAGACTCTTTATCTAATGGCGGAATAAAAGGAAAATCAATTGCGGTCTTTACTGGTAATATCAAAAAACCGCCAACGATCGTCCAGAATGTTGCGTGGACTATAGGCAAATGCTTGTAAAACAATAGCGATATAAATGGCCATATTATTAAAGCAAGGTAGGCGAACTCATTTGGCACTATTAACGCCTACCTATTCCGCGATATATAATTCCTTGCATTGTGATTGATTGACTATTTAGGCAATTTCGTCCATCAACCACAACTTCTATACCTTTCGCTTTAAGATCAATTAATCCTAACTGTTTAATGTCAGCATCATGATCAGTAACAATGAATATTGCTTTGCAGTCGCATAGTGTTCTTTCCAGTGTGTCAGATGTGTTCTCACTTTTTACCCAACTATCAAAAACACCTACCTTTGCACCCTTGCGCTCTAAGAGTTTTCTTATTTCAAAAAAAGGTGACTCTCTTGGATCATCTACGTTCTTTTTATAAGCAACACCCAAAATAGCAATGTTCGTATTTTTAAACGGTAATCCCTTTTCATTTAATGCATCTTGTAATAATGAAACTGCATATTCAGGCATGCCGTTATTTGTGTTTCGTGCTAACTGAATTATTTCAGGCATATATCCAGCTTTTCTTGCTGCATCTTTTAGCCACTCCGGATCAACAGCTATACAATGTCCACCAACGCCTGCACCGGGGTAAAAAGGACCTTTACCAAAAGGCTTAGTAGACATGCCATCTATTACATCTACCACATCAAGATTTAATACATTACTAATCTTGGCTAATTCATTTACAAATGCAATATTGACATCGCGCACAGTGTTTTCCATTGCTTTCACTGCTTCAGCATCTCGTATTGAGCGCATCATTGTCACACTACCCAAAGGAACCTTAGATGTTTCATACCCGCTTTTAGAATTTGTTGGAAATACTTTAGGTCGCAAGTTTTTTCTTATATTCTTTACATCGAATAACTCACCACCCAATATAGATATATAAAAATCTGCAGCTGCTTTCACACCTTTATCAGTAGTTGCACCAACTACACGAGGTATGTTCTCAGTTGTCCAGAAATGATCTCCTGGACTAACTCGTTCAGGACAGTGAGCTAACTGGAAATCCACACCTGCTTTTTTACCCGAATTTTCTTCAATATAAGGTAATACAATATCCTCACAAGTTCCTGGAAAAACAGTTGACTCGATAACAATAAGATCGTCTTCTTTTATATATGGTGTAATAACATTGAGTGCACCTATAAGGGGCTGAATATCAGGGTTGTTATCTGTGTCTATTGGTGTCGGCACACAGATCAAATAGATGCAGCAGTCCGCAAGCTCTTTGATATTAGTGGTTGGGTGAAAGTTACCTGTGTCATTTGCTTTTGCCAGCAGTGATTCAACAGCATTATCTGCAATGTGTGATTGGCCTTTAGAAAGGATATCAACAATTTTTTGATTGTTCTCAAAGCCAACGACATGATAGTTTTTCGTGGCACATAAAGATGCAAGTGGCAGGCCTACATAGCCAAGCCCAATAATTGCAATTTTATTATTCATATTAATTCCAGATTCATTTAAATTAAGATCACATCATTTGTTTACGAATTTAACAAATTGCTAGCGGTTATCTCATCAAGCAATGCGTACCTTTTTCTATACATGCTACGCTTTTTAGATGGCAGATCAGTTAATGGTCTTCGGTTAATATTGACTTTAGTTGAATAAAATCCATTTAATGATTTTTCAAAGCCCTGCTCAATCCATGCTTTATCGTAGTCTGTTAATGCATCATCATGATCATAGTTGCTAAAATACTTATGATTGTGGTGCCTGTTTTTATTAGAGATCGCAAGTATTTCTTCTACGCCTATTTGAAGGCAAAGTATCTTTAAGACATTAATTAAAAAGTCTCTAGGCCGCATACCATGAAGAGATTTAGTTATTTGTTTATATAGCTGCATTATATTCACTAAAGACACACCTTGTATTCCACCAATATATGCAACCATTTTTCCGTCTACTAAACCCAACGTAAAAGCAAGTGAATAAAGTCTCTGTTCGGAAAGAAAAATATTAAGAACAAGCTCGCCTTCTCTTTTAAACCACTCCCCTCTATCTATGATAACTTTTAAACCAGGTTTTACATTATCTAAATCTAGTACATCTAGTCTTTCTGGTTCACGAACACAAAGCTGCGGAATATCATCAATACATCGATAATGATTTTGTATTATAGAGGCCTTTTTTTCGAAACCCCATTCGTTATGAATATATGGCCACACCAATATTCCAAGCTTATCTTTTTGATCATCTAATTCCTTTTTAAGACAGTTATTAGTAGTGCTAATAATTTTTGTTATTATTCGCCAATTCAATAACGCTATGAACATATACCTAATTCGTAAAATAAAGTTCTTAATATTTAACGGCGTATATATCGAGCATGCTGAGTTCCATATATAAATAAATTGCGAATCACTCATATAATTATCCGTATCACCTTTTTATAATTACTTTGGCAGGCACACCAACAGCTGTACAATTATCTGGAACATCAATCAGAACCACCGCATTTGCACCAATACTGACATTATTACCTATAGTTATATCACCTAAGACTTTTGCACCTGCGCCAATATAAACGTTGGTACCTAATACTGGTGCACCTTCATTGGCGAGCTGCCCTATCGTTACTTGCTGCATAATCATACAATTTACTCCGATTACAGCTTTTTCATGTATAACAACGCCGTTAGGATGGGGTAAAATAAGCCCACCACCGATTTTTGTTTCTTTACTTATATCTGATGCAGTAACAATGCTCCAGAAACGCCAGCGTAATGAAGCAATTTTCCGGCGCATTGTAGAAAAAAATCCTTTTTTAGCTTTGTTTCGTCTATGACTACGAATGCTTGTCAACAATGAAATAGATGGATCCCACTGTAAGAAAGATTTTTTCTCACGAGCCCAATCTGCTTCATCGATCTTATGTGTGAGCATACCAGCAAACCTCAATGTATTAATTTAAATATATCTAAATTGTCAATCGTTTTTACAAGTTTATATTTAAATAAATATGATTCAATAACAGTAGAGTAATTTTCATCCTGATTATCATGACTCATAGATACATACTCTTCATTATCTTTCTTAACTAACACAATGAATTTAGGCGTATCCAGTTCCATTCCATTAATTATTTTTCGCTTCCAATCCTCATAATAACTAAAACTCTGTCTTGGTTGTGTAAGTAACGCAAAAGAGGCTATAAAAAGTGGAGATCTTCGGTGCGTATAATTATTTATGTGCAGCGACCGAGACCATACCAAGATAGTTTCATTAGGGTCGGTCATGGGTTTCAGGTATTCAGATGCTTTTACTGCACTCGCAATACTTACATGCTCACCAGCTGTGTATTTAGAATATCTCTCATCTACACTGGGATTTTCTATAATATAAATTGCCACATCTTCAAAAGTACTATAAAGTTTCTTAGAAATACCCAAGACAGGAAGTATTGCTATAAATAATAAAATCAAAGAAACAATTATTCTTCTTGAACATTCTTTGAATAATCTTATTACCCCCTCTATTGCACAGGAGATAAAAATAGCCATAGGAGACAACAAGGTCATCAAATGATATCCAAACCCCTTACCTTGAACAAAGTACGAAATAAGTGCAGTGGGCAGTAGAAGCAACACCATATACGCAGCATCTTTATTTTTCTTCCATAGGAAATAAAACCCCAACAAACTCCACAAAGAATACCAATGCCAGCTCTTAATAAATTGAGTTACCAATGTTTGTTTTAAAAATTCATAATTGGCATCAGCACCATAAACTTCAAGGTTGTATTTAATTGATACCTCATACCAAGCTTGAAGACTGCCATTACCATATCCTAATAAGGCTAATACGCCCAATAACGCAACAATAGTTATCGCGACAACACCATGATCATTGATAATATTAACAAAACTCCTTTTGGAATTTTTATTTAGAAAAATATCTAGCAATGTTAATAACGGTGCCACAATAAGTAGTGTTGGTCTTATAAGTGTCGCTAAAAATATAAGTCCACCTTGTAGAAATAAAGCTCCTTTACCATACCCATTCCACCTTTTGTACAACATGAATACCGCCAATATTAAAATCGGTCCGGCAACCATTTCTCTTTGTCCTGAACTCCATCCTCCAGCAGTAACATACATGCCCACATATAGTGGGATTACAACGTATGAGGCGAGTCTAAAGTTAAGCCCCATAAGAAATTTATGAAGAATAATTACAGATAAAGGTATAATAAAAACAATTTCAAAAGCTCTGTACGACCATAATTCTGTTCCAAAAATAAATACCGAAGCAATGTGTACAAACATCTGCCCTGGCCAATTTTGATCCGCTGCGTCTAAATAAAGACTACCGCCTTTATTTACTACCATGCCAATATAATCATATACAGCATGATCTGGGCTATAGGGGTAATTGATATAAAGATATGAAATTATAAGATAATAAATGCACCCCAAGCCAATAAAGGAGCTATTTCTAAATAAAAATCCTGGGGAAGTATGCATCTACGAATCACCAAATCGTTTGTGTTAGAATTTTACTCTTACACTGCTTTTTTTCGATTAATTACTTTCTTGACCAAGTATAAAGGCCTATTTTTGGTTTCATTAAACATACGACCTAGGTATTCACCAATTATGCCTATTGCAGCCAAGTTCATCCCCCCAAGTAACAAAGTAATAACCATTTGAGATGGGTATCCAGCAACATCAGCACCATAAATAAATGTTTTAACAACAATGTATATAGCGTACACAAAAGATAGACTTGATATAAACCCACCAACATACGTTGCTATTTTTAAAGGCGCGATCGAGAAAGATGTAATGCCTTCTAATGCAAAATTCCAAAGACGCCAATAATTCCATTTTGTATCGCCTGCAAATCTTGGTGCTCGATTGTATTCAACTTCTTTTGTATTGAAGCCAACCCATGAAAAAAGACCTTTCATGAAACGATGCTGCTCACGAAGTTCTTTTAATGCATCAATAGCCTGCCTACTAATTAATCTAAAATCCCCAGTATTAACCGGAATTTGTGTGTCGCTTAAATTACCTAATACCTTATAAAACATGTTAGCAGTTGCTTTTTTAAACCAAGACTCGCCATCGCGTTTAATTCGTTTCCCATAAATGTTGTCGTACCCTTGCTCCCAGTATTTAACAAAATCAACAATAAGTTCAGGTGGGTCTTGAAGATCTGCGTCAATAATCACTGCCGCATCACCTGTGGCAAAATCAATACCCGCCGACATGGCAATCTCTTTACCGAAATTACGACTTAAATCTATAACAACAACATTCTCATCCTTAGATGACAGCTCATTAAGTAATGAAAATGTATTATCACAACTACCATCATTAACAAAAATTAACTCTAATTTATAATCAAGGTTACTAAAGACATCAATTACGCGCCTATAGCACTCATCAATAACATCCTCTTCATTATATGCAGGAACAACTACAGTGATTTTTTTTTGTTCATTCATGTTAGCACCAATGCATATCCTATACTGCTGAAAACGTCCATAATTTATTCCCAACGAAGTTCCACATTAATACGATAATAGTCGAAAATAACTGCGCCCAAAGGTAATACACTTCCATATTGGTTGTTAATATAGACATAACATATCCATTTAAAGAAAAACCAATAATCATAATTACCGCAAATTTCCATGTTGTATTTATATGAGCTTTATTAGATTTAAAAGTAAATTTATAGTTTAAATAATAATTCAAAGCGCCTCCGCAGAGATAGCCCACCATAGAACCACTAACAGGATCGCTATATAATAATGATACAGCTACCACTAAAACGATATATTGCAACAGCGTACTTATGCCACCGAAGAACAAGAATTTTGAAAACTGAATTGATGTTGTATTCATAATGCCAGCTTTGTTCCCAATAAACCAAACCATAAAAAAACTTGTAATTTCTAAATACAGCTATACAAAACGGTAAAATTACACCAAGCAGTGTTGGTACACTTTTTTATAATTTTTATTTAGTAAGTATCTTCATTCTGAAAAACCGCAACAAGGGTTTTAAGTACAATCATGAAATCCAGTCCCAGCGACCAGTTTCTTAAATAATCCAAATCATATTCAACACGTTTTTGCATTTTTTCTACGGTCTCTGTTTCACCACGGTAGCCGTTCACTTGTGCCCAGCCAGTGATACCAGGTTTTACCTTGTGACGAATCATGTAGCCTTTTATTTGGCCACGGTATAGTTCGTTGTGTGCCACCGCATGTGGGCGTGGGCCGACGGTGCTCATTCTGCCTTGTAGAACATTTATAAATTGTGGCAGTTCATCGAGTGAGTAACGTCTTAGTATCGCGCCCAGTTTGGTTACTCGGCTATCATTGCGGGTAGCTTGTTTTATATCGTTGCTATCATTCTCACACACGGTCATTGAGCGGAATTTATAAACAATGATTTCCTGGCCATCCAGCCCATAACGTTTTTGTTTGAAAAACACCGGCCCTTTTGAGCTGAGTTTTACCGCAATGGCGAGTATTAATAATAGCGGCGAAATTAATAGCAGAATAAATGCAGAAAAAAGAATATCACTCAAGCGTTTAGTAATGCCGTTAGTGCCACTGAACGGGGTTTCACACAATGCTACTAAGGGGGTAGCACCGATCGTGTCCATACGAGACTGAATTAAATCGTAAACAAAGATATCGGGCGTAAAGTAAATCGATGCGGTGGTGTCATGGAGTTGGTCAAGTAAGTCCAGTACCCGTTGTTGATCACGGATGGGTAAGGTGATGTAGATGAGATCAATCTTATTCTCTCTAACATAATCAACCAGCTTATCCATTTTGCCGAGGTGACTGGCCTGTTCACATTCACCGGTCCGTTCTTCACTGCGATCATCAAAGAAACCTTTTAGGGTGAGTCCATTGCCCTTATCTTTGCAAATGTCAATGGCCAGTTGTCGCGCCTGATCGTTCACGCCAACAATCACCACATCACGCCGGTGTTTTTCAAAGCGCAAACTGAATAACAGTAATTTGCGAATAACAAAGTGCACGCCCAAAATAATAATGGGTGTGAGCCATGCCCAGGTAAACAGCACTGTTTTATCGAAAAGCTCAATTGTGTCGGTGATATAACCAAGAAAGACCATAACCAGAATCATCATGGCCCAGGAGATCATCAAATTACTGGTTTGGGCGCGTATATCGCCACTCGCCCAGGATGAAAACAGGTCAATTTGTCTAAAAATAAGTAATGCGAGTAGAAATACGATAATGGCAAGGTGCAGGTAATGACTTTCAAACGGGACGTTATAGTAATTTAAGAGTAAAAAGCCCGTTCCGACCGTCAAAAACGGATCAATTGCCCACTGAATCAATGCCAGTAATGTTGGCACTATGGTGGTGTAACGTGCAGCCCCTGCCCTCATTTCCCTCGAAATCCTTATATCCCAATAAATGCCTGATTCTAAACACATCAAGCATAGTCGAACTTTCCCCTAAGACCATTCTACGCGATGGCTCTTAATAGGCCAAATGTAGCATTTTGCAGTGATTATGACGGTATTGTATCGAATTAAGGTAAAAATGGATGTGAACTATTCCCTTTTGCTATGCAAATAGCTCATTTGGGTCGTTATTTATTAAGCTATGACTGCATCAACGCCTTGATGTGCGTCTGATATTTTACGTTTTCTATTTCGCATTTGGCTCTGAATGCACTTAGTAAGTCTTGTGGGATACGGAATGCAGTAGATTTCGATCAACTTTAAGGTCGTTTATTCAATCGTTTAATGATTTCTTCTATATTCGGCTTGTTAGTCGGAACCGTGCCTGTTCTTATTTTAATATATGCTAACAATTCGCCTCCTTTTTTATGGCCTTTAAGGTTTTCCACAAAACAAAATATATCTTTACCCGTAATTTTGTAAAAATATGCAGTGAATATATTATAAAATAAGGTTCGAATTGGCCACTTAATGAGATGCTTGAAACGTTCTAATCTTTTTTGCCGGGGTCTCACTTTACTGTATGCCGACAGAACAATGGCTTTATGACTGCTTGGCATAGTATTC
>Ga0316207_10002016_pt1 | contig 22234 bp, 21 predicted proteins | sample 6weekpyrite_MG_FD_204943 | JGI IMG/M metagenome (GOLD analysis project Ga0316207, IMG submission 204943) | Microbial mat bacterial communities from mineral coupon in-situ incubated in ocean water Damariscotta River, Maine, United States -... | ecosystem: Environmental > Aquatic > Marine >...
GGTCTAGACAGTACAATACGCGCTCTTAATTGCGGGAATAGCTCAGTTGGTAGAGCACAACCTTGCCAAGGTTGGGGTCGCGAGTTCGAGTCTCGTTTCCCGCTCCAAGATTTCAAACCTCGGCTGTTAAGCCGGGGTTTTTTGATTTTCTGACTTGTTGTAATGTCACCAACAAGTTTAGGTAGTTTTAAAATGTATTGGCTGGGTGGCAGAGTGGTTATGCAGCGGCCTGCAAAGCCGTGGACAGCGGTTCGATTCCGCTCTCAGCTTCCATTTATCGTAATGGTTATGGATTTGTTCTTTAGCGATCCAGCGATTACAATAACGATCACTGCCCGGGTGGTGAAATTGGTAGACGCAAGGGACTTAAAATCCCTCGAGGGCAACCTCGTGCCGGTTCGACCCCGGCCCCGGGCACCATCTTTTTTTGTACTTCTTAAATCAGTTTCTTGTAGTTAGAGATATATTAAAACAAATATTATTTTTCTAATATTTGTTTTAAGCTTTTTAAGCCGTCAGCTAGTGGCACACCCAATTCTTTTTCCATATCCATAACCAAGAGCATTAAATTCATTGGGTAAGGCATATTTCCATCAAAACCCCATGTGACTTTAGTTTCCGTGTCTGAAATTTTCTCGGTACTTAAAAAGGCTTTGTCAGTTGCTTCAAAAGGTAGAAAGAAGCGTAATTCTGTATCAATTCGCTCACCTTCTATAATCTTTAGAATTTCTTGTTCACCTTTACCTACGTGTTCATGTTTACTATCCCATGTAGCAATAAAACCGACTGTGCCATCAGTTCCTTGATAGGTTTTTTTCATATTTGGGTCTAGTTTGGCCCATGCGCTGTAATTATCCATATTTTTTAAGAATTTTATATAATTGAAAACATCATCGCTGTTTTTGCTAATGACGATTTCTCTTTTGAGTGCATAGTTGCTGGGTACAATAGCGGCAATAAGCAACACTAAACCAACCAACACAGTGACGATTGATAAAAATATTTTTAAAATTTTCATTTTAAAAACCTCTAAATTAATGAAGTACTATTAATATTTTACAGACAGTTAAATTAGTTGGGAATAGGGCAAGAATAATAGATTTAAAACACTCAGAGCAACAATATTGTAAATAGTAATTTGCATACCTAATACTCTGGCTGACATTTTATTCCACATTCCATGAGCATGTAAAAACCTTCCTGTAACCAATGCTAAACCTGTAATATGTATTAACCAAATATTAGCTTGATTTTGCTCTAAAAGAAAAATTAATAATAAGCTAATCGGAATATATTGGCTGGCGTTAGAGTGAACACCAATGGCAGTTTTCAGTGCATCGACATTCCCATCACCTAGACTGACATGGTGCTTACGCCGCAATTTGATGACGGCTATCGACAGTTTCATTAAAAGCAACGCGCATATTGAGGCATAAAGGGCAGTTATCATTATTTTTTCTCCTCTGTGGAGCAAATATTAAGTATTTAATTTTGCTTTTAGCCTGATTGTTGGTTTTCGTTGAGCCGATAAATATCGAAAAATGAGTAGATGTCCAAAAAGGGCTGAACAAACCATTACACTGGGTAACCAAATAAAAGGAAAATAAGTTATCCATATATTAGGGAAATCGGTCTTAATTAATTGTATTGGGTGCGGCATAGAAAATATGCCTATTGTTACTACGTTCATAAGCAGCGCTAATCCCAATAAATTCCAAAGTAAAATGATTCGATTTGAAAGGGTGTATTTATAAGCATAGACGCCCAGTATGAATGCGAATAGACCGGTGACAATGTCAAAATTTCGACCCAGATACGTCATTTCAATAATCGTGATATTTTCGATATAAGCTTGGTGAATTAATAACTCAAGCGGTAATCGGAACGCTTGAAAACCAATCAGTAGCCAAAGAGGGGTATGTTGACTTATTATTCTTCCCGGTCGCAGAAATGCGAGAAGCATTGTTAATGCAATGAGACCAAGGAACACTTTGAGAGCATGAGGTGGGAAAGAATCAAATTGACGTGCCCAGCTTTGAAAACTGATAAATGCGGTTAGTGCCAGCCAGATAAAAATGATTATTGCGGCCCAGACAACAGCTTTTTGCCTATTTTTTTGCGATTTTTTCTGTGAATTCTCATGAGGTGATGAATTGGCGTAAGCTTTACCAGATACCCAAATCCACCAGCAAGTGAGCATAATCGCGGTTAAGATAAAGCCAAAGTTTATAACAAGTGATGGGGTTGTGTTCAATTCCATTGATCATCCTTTGACTAATATAAACTAAAGTATATACTATTAAAAACTAGTAGTATAAATAAATCAAGGTTATTTTTATGAGTAGTAAGCGTTGTTACAAACAGTATTGTGGTTTGGCGAAAGCCATGGATATTATCGGCGAGCGTTGGACGCTATTGATTTTGAGAGATTTGTTACTTGGCCCTTGGCGTTATTCAGATTTATTGGAACGAATGAATGGCATGACCACTAATTTGTTGGCTAGTCGTTTAAAAGAAATGGAAGAAAACAACTTGATTAAAAAAACACAACTATCTTCCATTGGATCACCACATGTTTATGAGTTATCAGAACTTGGTAAGCAACTTGAGCCAGCGATGTTGGCTTTAAGTAAATTTGGTTTTAATTTTATGCAAAATGGCCCTCAAGCTGATGAGCAAGTTGATGCAGGTCGTGCGTTACTTAATTTGAAGGGGCGATATCGTGGCAAGCAAAAAGGCTTGATAACACTAAATATAAAAGAACCATCGTCGAATCAAAGTAACGCAATTTATCAAGTTAAATTTTCTCCTGAGTCGGTAGACATACGTCATGGAGAAAACTGGGAAGGTGTCGTTAGCGTTAGCCTCACACTTAAGATTTATGGGGATATAGCGTTTAGAGGTGTAGACGCCAGCAAGCTTGAGCAGAATTCAAAAATTATAATTGAAGGTCAGCGGAATATTTGGATTCGATTTCTTGATTCTTTTAATTTTAATCATAGCTAGTCAGAATTTACCGGTAGCACAGCATTATGGCGGGAAAATACCTGTACTTTAATTAATCAATGTTCTTTGTTAGGCCGCGTATTTTCTGGTGTGTAAGGATTATTACACTTTCGATTTAAATTTTATTTTCTGCTATGATTATCATCAATTTTTGAATTTACGGAGTCCTCCAACAAATGGATCAAGCATTTGTCCCGGAAAAAACCAGTAAGCTTGTTATTCGTGTCAAAATGGATACTACTTCAAATCCTTCAGTTGACACAGAGCATGAGTCAGATACGGAATATAATCCCGTTGCTTTAATTATCCTTGCAATAGCAATATTATTGTTTGCTGGGGCTGGATATTATTATTTTTCAAGTTCGAACGAGTTAGATATTCCAGCTGAATTTGAGGTTCAAAATTCGATAACAGAAATACCAGACCCGTCTGTATTAGTGCCGGCAGTCGTTGAAAAAACTGAAGTCAGTAAAGTTTTACCGATGGTAGAAACTCAACAAAAAAATGCAGCAGTGGAAGTCTCAGAGACCGTTGTTAAAGTTGAAGTCCAAGCGCCTGTAGTTAATATTGAAGCTCAAGAACCTGTCGCTAAAGTGATACCCAAAGAGTCAGTTGTTGGTGAGAATATAGTTGTAGATGTTGCGTCTGAAAAACCCGATGAATTAGCAGTGATAGTTGAAAAAGATCCTGAGCCAGTTATTGTACCGATTGTTGATTTTTCTGAAAATATTAAACGGGCACAATTTACTAATGACATTCAGAATCGAGAGCCAACAGATCTCGTTGAAGGTCTTTTTCTTGCCAAGGCAGAAGGGTTAAGACGAATTTACTTTTTTTCTGAGTTAATAAATTTAAAAGGTCAGACAATTCGGCATCAATGGATGCGTGAAGGTAAATTGAAAAGCGAGCTTAAATTTAATGTTGGCGGTAATCGCTGGCGAGTGAATTCCAGTAAAAGGCTAAATCCTGCTGCTATGGGAAATTGGCAAGTACAGGTGGTTAATGAGGCAGGTGATATCCTGATTTCTAAGGGTTTTGAGTATAAATTACCTTGATACCTCCTATATAACTCATTGAAAGATTGAGATAATATAGAATAACCTGGATATTTGTGCATTTTTGAAGCGATTTGTTGTCTAAAAATTAATCGCAGCTATTCGAAGGTGCTTATATGACGCTATCGACAATCAATCCTTCAGTGAGTGATGCGGTGAGTGATTTTGAATTTTTAGCGGTTCTTGCTAAAAATGACCCTGATGAATTTGAGAAAATCCGTGAAAAAATTATTCAGGAATTTATTGATTCCAGTGACGATTCAAAACGTCAAATGCTGGTTCGATTTCAATGGCGTATTGATCAAACACGAAAACAAGCAAAAAATCCTTTGCATGCATTTATTAAACTAAATCAGATGATGTGGCAATCGTTGGATGATCTTGTCTGCGCACAAAAACAATTGGTTGCTTATGTGAGAGATCAGGAGCCGATTGTAGAAAATGAGTTTGAGTTGGTGGATTTAATGGAATTTAAAAAAAGAAATCGGTAGCGAGCGCTAAAAAGATTTCTTTTTATCATGAGTAGTGAATTTAATTTGTTGATTTTTCCATTATAAAACTGATTGCGTGATTTACTGCGTTTTTAACATTGTCTTCCATTTCTTGTAAATCCCCTGGCGTTGCGTAAAACGTAGTATCTATGGCATATCTTACATAGCGGGCAGGTAAGCGATTTAGAGCGACACAGGACATGTCTGAAAATTGATCTTCATCAATTTGAAGGCCTTTGTCTTTAACTTGGCGTTCAAGTTCATCAAAGACTAAAGTTTCATAGTAATTCTGTACCTTGTCGCTCATGTTTACTCCTAATTAACAACAGCCACTATCATTACATGCATTGGGATCCGGTTTAGTCCCTTCAATAGTAGCAGATACAACATAGTCTGTAACGTTGTGATCTGGAGCCCAGTCACGAATAAAGTCTTTTGACTCATCCTTGGGTTGAATAGCGATGTTTTCAAAGCCTGCATCTTTCATCATAGTTTCGAGATCTTCAACTAAAGAAGCGTTGCCCATACAGCCAGCAATAAGCATAGGGTCGTTGCGCATTTCTTCTGGTAGTTCTACCGTAGCAACGACATCTGAAATGGCTAATCGGCCACCTGGTTTAAGTATGCGAAGCGTTTCTCTGAAAATCTGAGGTTTGTTAGGAGATAGATTAATTACACAATTTGATAGAATAACATCTGCGGTATTGTCTGCTACAGGTAGGTTTTCAATTTCGCCTAAACGAAATTCAACATTGGTAAATTTACCTTTTTTGGCATTATTGCGGGCCTTGCTTAACATGTCAGGTGTCATATCTATGCCAATGACATGGCCCGTTTCACCCACTTCCTGTGAGGCAAGAAAACAATCAAATCCACCACCGGAACCTAGGTCAACAGCAACTTCACCAGGCTTTAATGAAGCAATGGCACGTGGATTTCCGCAACCAAGTCCCATGTCGGCCCCATCAGGCACCGATTGTAAGTCATCTTCTGAATAACCTAATCGGGTTGATATTAAAGTATTAATAGCACCGTCATCTGATACTCCACAGCAACTGCTTTCAATACCACATGCGTCGCCTTCGTTATTTGCATTGGCGACCTGAGCGTAAGCGTCTCGTACACCTTGTCGATGATTATCATGCTCGTGATGATCGGTATTTTTTGGTTCGGGTGAACAACAATTATTGTTACTCATAATAAATTCCTTATAAATAAATTATTGTGGATTAAAAAATGCGGCCAAGTTTTGTAAGATCTCTGGTTCAAGCCAACATTCAACATTTTTGCCTCGGCGTTCCATGCTGACCAGCCCGGCGCGATTTAACTCTTTCAGATGATGAGATAGTGTAGAAGGGGCGATATCTAAACCTTCGCCTAATTCACCTACACAAAATCGTACAGCTTCATCGGGGCTGCATTTGGTGCCAGGCGCGCAGCAGGTCATTAAGCGGCTAAATAAAGCTAATCGATGTGGATTGCTTAGAGCTTTAAACATCTCGGCTAACGGTTGATTGTTTTTATAATTCGACATATTTCGAACTATAGTTCTGTTTTATGGTTTTGTCAAATTGAATGAATTAAATAATCGATTATGTATTTACTGTATTTATAATTTGGATGATTCTTATTGAGCAAGTGAAGCCCTTGATCTAGAGGTTAGGTTTTATCACAGCGTCATGCTTTTTAAATGGTTTTACATTTCATGAGGAGAATAGCTCACGGGGACCGGCTTCCGTTTCATTTGATGATGGAAATTGGAATTGAGTTAAAGTATTAAAATGATCAAAAAAAATCCCCCAAAACATGGGGGATTCAACGTGGGGTGCAGTGTAGCACCAAGTGGAAGACTAATAATGTATATGAAGTATATTATTAGAAATACCTTGAAGTCAAGTGGGGTTATTGTAATAAATTATAATAAAATCAATGTATAAGCAAAGTAGAGATGTCTTAATTTATGCTGTATGTGCAGAGATGAGCTTTAGTAAGAAAGCACAAGGTGAAAAAACCAGCCCATAAAGTATGGCTGGCGTAGTATTAACACTAATGTTTGATAGATAGACTGATAGAAAATTGGATTAAATAGCTGCCACTCGCTTTTCCGCGCGTTGAATCCAGCGTTTTATGCGGTTTGAATCACCAAATTTGCTGAGTTTGCCCCAGGAGTTTAGCAATACAATGATTACCGGACGATTGGCAATTGTTGTTTCCATGACTAAGCAATGACCTGAGTCTGCAATATAACCGGTTTTGCTTAAGCTAATATCCCAATTTTTACGCCTTACCAATCGGTTAGTATTAAAAAATTCGACTTTCCATCCTGAACGCAAATCAGTTACGTAACTTTTACCGGTGGAGGTCATCGTTTTGATGAGTTTATATTTTGAAGCTGCTGAAACCAATTTCACCAAATCTTTTGCTGTAGAAACATTTCCACTGTGCAAACCTGAAGAGTCTTTAAAAGTGGTACGTGTCATGTGCAACACTTTAGCTTTGTCATTCATGGCTTTAATAAAGGCTTTATGGCCGCCAGGGTAGGTTCTTGCTAATGCTTTGGTTGCTCGGTTTTCTGATGCCATTAATGCGATTTTAATCAAATCGCGACGAGTTAAGATTGTGCCATAGCTTAAACGTGATTTTGAGCCACGTAAACGATCTCGGTCTTTGCGTTTAATCCGGATCTTTTCATCGAAGTCTAGTTTTGCATCCAGTATCACCATCGCCGTCATTAATTTGGTGACTGAAGCGATAGGCATTTGTTTATCAGCTTCTTTGTCGTATAAGGTAATTCCCTCGGCTTCGTCCATGATTAATGCGGTACTCGAACGTAAATAGAGTCCTTTGGGATTAAGCTGTTTTTTTAGTACTTTTGCTGAAGCGAGGTTAACTGGCTTCGATTTAGCAGAAGTCAAACTCACTTTTTGTATTTTTCCGCTCGATTGTTCTACTGCATGAACAGTCATCATTGGTAGTAAAAGACAGAGCAGATATTGACTAAGATGTTGAAATTTGAACATTAATTAAACCGTGCAAAATAAAATTTGGATGCAAATTATATGCTAGTATTAGGCCTAATGCCTATAGCTATTGTATCGGCCTGAAACAAATTAATCTTCATGAAAATTCTGTTGTTGTCCGCATATCATGCTCAAAGCCACAAACAGTGGTGTGAAGGGCTTATATCAAGCTTTCCTGAGCACTCCTGGGAGCTTTTAAGTTTGCCACCTCGCTATTTTAGTTGGCACATGAGAGGTAATGCACTGATATGGTCAAAGTTCCATCAGAAGACGTTAGGTAAAGATTTTGACATGGTTATTGCCACCTCAATGACAGATTTGCATGGCTTGAGGGGATTTTTGCCGGGTTTTGCCGACATACCGAGTATGCTTTATTTTCATGAGAATCAATTCGAATACCCAGCGAATGCCCTTCAAAAAGCCCAAATTGAACTACAGTTAGTGTCTCTTTATTCAGCTTTGTGCGCGGATCAAATCGTTTTTAACTCATTGTATAATTTGCAAAGTTTTATCGCTGGTGTGCAGCAGTTATTAAAAAAGTTACCTGACTTTGTTCCTAGCGGGCAAATTGAAGCAATACAGAGAAAATCCAGTGTTTTACCTGTGCCACTTTGTAATCAGTGCTATTGCACAGAAAAAACAACAAGTAAAAAATTCAGTATCGTTTGGAATCATCGGTGGGAATATGACAAATGGCCAGAAAATTTTTTTCTTGCTCTGTTAAAATTAAAACAAATGGATGTTGATTATGAGGTGCATGTTTTAGGTCAGCAATTTCGTCAGCAACCAGCGGTATTTACAGAAATGAAACAGGTGCTCAAGGATAATATCCAGACGTGGGGGTATATTGAAAAAGATGAAGAGTACCGAGAGGTATTGCGCTCTGCAAATGTCGTGGTTTCAACAGCCTTGCATGATTTCCAAGGATTGGCGGTGCTAGAAGCGGTAGCTGGTGGCTGTTTACCTGTTGTGCCCGACCGATTAGCTTACCCGCAGTTTTTTCAAGACAAGTATCGATATCCATCCCATATTGAGGATAATGAAAAACAGGCAGAAGTGTTGGCAAGCCATTTGGCTGGCTTGGCGATTGATTATGGTAAGCAAGAATTGCCCGAGGTGCCAGATTTATATGACTTATCATGGCAGGCGATGAAGCCCAAATATACTTCGTTAATGAATGCTTATGGGAAAGAATGTGTTAACTTTTCGTAAAGAAAAAATAATCACGCAAGCACTTTGAATATTATAGATAAACGACTAAGAATTTAGCAAATAGCTATGGCTTGGAGGTATCAGTGTTTTTTTGATGTAACATGAAAAAATAGTTTAAGAAATGAAATTTAGCGCTTATTAGTAAGGATTCTTAGTAAAATAAATCAGCATGAAAATATTAGATTATAACGACATAAAAAGCAGTACAGATGCAGGCAGTTACGAACGCGGTGAACAGTATTATAACAAGCAAAATATAGAATCATTGAAGATTAATAAATTTTCACTTGATGATGTACGATTATATGGTGTGGTTACAGGCAGTGAAAACAATGTCTATGAGCAAACAGTTTCAATTGGTTATAATATCAATGATCAATATGAATTGAGTGGACGTTGTAGTTGTCCTGTTGGCAGAAATTGTAAACATGTTATTGCTATTGTATTGGCATATAAAAAACATGAATCATCAGTTGATATATCTGATGCTGAAAAAGTCTGGTTGAAAGAAATCGTTGAAGTAGAGTTGTCTGGATTAAAATCCGAGAAAAAAGAATTCATTGCTTATTTATTAAAAAAAGAAAGTAAGCTAAACACAGTTAGTGTGCATTTTCAGTTGACACATGAACTTGATAGTGGGTCTTTAGCGCAGGGAAGGGTTATTCAATTACACAGTTTTAACAACAAGCTAATGCTCCCAGACTATGCAACATCGACAGATATGGATATTGCACAGTTACTGGATAAGTTGAGTAATGATACTTGGGAAGATATCCCATTAGTCGGTGAAACTGGGTATTTGGCAATTAAAAAAATGTTGAATACCAAGCATCTTTATTGGGCAGAAAAGGCTTATGCCCCGTTGCAACTTGGTGATCGACGTATCGCAGAGTTGAGCTGGGTAAATGTGGGGAAAAAAGATGTAAAACTTACGCTAATATTGGCGCCAGAGGCTTACGTTATTCAAACTTCCCCCGCATGGTATTTAGATAGTCGTAGTTGTGATATGGGGCCTATGCAAGGCGCATCGTTTACTCCCCATCAATGGCAATTACTAGAGCAGATGCCTGTAATTCCTCTAGCTGATGTAGCAAAATATAGTGCTCAGCTTTCAACGATGCTTCCAGGCACGCCGTCTGCTGCAAGTGCTCAAGAATCGGTAGAAATTGTTCATATTTCACAGACACCGAAAATTAATTTGTTTCTTGATCGAAAAAATGCTGGATTTGATCAGTTTGTTCACTACATGCGTATCCGTTTTATGTATGACAAATACGAAATTCAACCACTACCTAAAAATATCAATAGCCGTTTTTCATCCAGCAAACGCATCATCAATATTACTCGTGACCTTGAAGCTGAACAACAAGCAATTGAGCGTTTAATCGATGAAGGTTTTACGAGTAGCGTCGCGGATGCGGGTGGTGATATTGAATTTGTGAGTGCGAATAACACTAATGTTATTGAGGCAGCGACACGCTGGCAATATTTTTTGATGGATGTAATACCTCAATTAAAACGCGAAGATTGGCAAATTGAATTTGATGCAAGTTTTGATTTGCAATTTCATTCTGTGGGTGAATGGCAGGCTGAAGTAGAAGATGAAAGTGACTGGTTTGATTTGCGTTTCGACCTAGATGTGAATGGAAAAAAAGTTCCGTTATTACCATTAATCAGCGAAATTTTGATGAGTTACGAGCCGGATAATATGCCGGAAACCTTAGTGGTACCCATTGGTGATAATGAATTTATCAATGTTGCTAGCGAACGCCTTAAACCAATTTGTCAAATTTTATATGAATTACATGACAAGCAAACATTGGATGCTAAAGGAAAACTTCGTCTTAATCGTTGCGATGCAACGCGACTTTCGGAACTTGAAGATAATCTTGAAGGAAATGTGCAGTGGGTTGGTGGTGCTGATTTACGTCAACTTGGAAAAAAATTAAATGATTTTCAGGGCATCGAAACAGTGACTCCCCCAGTGGGTCTTGATGCCGTATTGCGGGATTATCAACACCAGGGTTTAAACTGGTTGCAGTTTTTACGAGAATATAAATTTGGTGGTATTTTGGCAGATGATATGGGTCTGGGTAAAACGGTACAGACGCTGGCCAATTTGTTATTAGAAAAAGAACTGGGTCGTATGGACAAACCCTGTTTAATTATCGCGCCGACAAGCTTGATGAGTAACTGGCGACGGGAATCTGAAAAATTTTCTGCGGCACTCAAATCTCTAGTAATACATGGCTCTGATCGCCATGACAAGTTTGAGCAAATTCCAGAATATGATCTGATTTTAACAACTTATCCGTTGCTGGCGAGAGATAGGGAAAATTTGTTGGCTCATGATTATTATTATTTGGTGCTTGATGAAGCGCAGAATATTAAAAATCCAAATACTCAAGCTGCAAAAATTGTCCGCGAAATTAAGGCAGATTATCGACTTTGCTTGACAGGTACGCCCATGGAAAATCATTTGGGTGAACTGTGGGCACAGCTAGACTTTTTAATGCCAGGCTTGCTTGGTAATGCAACATTTTTTAAACGACAATTTCGTTCACCAATCGAAAAACATAATGATGATAAACGCCGAAAACAATTAGTAAAACGTGTTTCGCCATTTATGTTACGTCGGAAGAAGTCTGAAGTTATCGAAGAATTACCCGAGAAAATCGAAATTGTTCGATCAATCGTTTTGGATAAAAAACAGGCGGCTTTGTATGAGAGTATCCGGCTTTCCATGGAGAAGAAAGTGCGTGAAGCCATTGCTAAAAAAGGCATGGCAGGAAATCACATTTTGGTATTGGATGCTTTATTAAAGCTTCGACAAACTTGCTGTGACCCAGGTTTACTGTCTTTACCGCAAGCTGAAAAAGTGGATGAGTCGGCAAAACTGGAAACATTAATCGAAATGTTGTCGGAATTATTGGAAGAAGGGCGTAGAATTTTAATTTTCTCTCAATTCACGAGTATGTTGGCGATTATTGAAGAGAAGATGAAGCAAAATGATTTCAGTTATACTAAGCTAACTGGACAAACTAAAAACCGCGACGAAGTGATAGAAAAATTTAAACGTGGAGATGTTGATGTTTTTCTTATTAGCTTGAAAGCAGGTGGTGTTGGTCTTAATTTGACGGAAGCAGATACCGTGATTCATTATGATCCCTGGTGGAATCCGGCAGCAGAAAATCAAGCAACAGATAGGGCGCATCGTATAGGTCAAAATAAAGTCGTATTTGTTTATAAGTTGATTACCGAAAATACAGTTGAAGAAAAAATATTAGCGTTGCAAGCTAAAAAGCAGGCTTTGATGGATGGTGTTTATAATCAGGAAAAATCGACATCTGGTATGAATCTCACCATGGAAGATTTGGAGGCATTATTTAGCCCACTTGATTAGTGATTGAATCTGGAAGTGAAGATAAAAATAATAAGGAATTGATATGAGTATTTATAATTATCAGGATATTATTGATTTTTGGTTTGATGAGAAAAATAAGCCCTTATGGTTTAACTCAAATCCCGTATTTGATGCAGAATTGAAAGAAGAATTTGAAGACACTTATATAGCAGCTTGTGATGGTGAATTGTCTGATTGGGAACAGCAAGCAGAGGGTTTGCTAGCATTGGTTATCTTGTTTGATCAATTTCCACTGAACATGTATCGTGGTGATACAAAGTCATTCGCAACGGAAGAGCGTTCTAGGTCAATGGCACACCAAGCGATTGATAAAGGATGGGATAAGCAACTATCTAACGACCAAAAAGCTTTCCTATATATGCCATTCATGCATAGTGAGGATTTGCAAGATCAAGATAAAGGTATATTTTTATTTGAGCAAGCGGGTTTAAAGGATAATGCGAGATTTGCGCACCACCATCGAGATATTATTCAGCGTTTTGGTCGTTTTCCACATCGAAACTCAATTTTAAATCGAGAAAACACAGATGCTGAAAAAAATTATTTGATATCAGGTGAAGCATTTTTAGGATAAAACTCCGCAAATCTCAGCAGTTACACTAATTTTAAAATAACATGAAAATTCTAAATACTATATTTTTATTACTGACTTTATCGCTTGTTGCTTGTGGGGTGGATGACACGACGCTAAAAATGTCGAAAGATAAGAATGCGGCAAACGCATTATCAATTGCTAGGCAAAATGGTTGTTTAAATTGTCATAGTGTAGGTAGTTCAATTATTGGGCCTGCATGGGTGTTGGTATCTGAAAGATATAAATCCTCACCGGATGCTCGTGAAATGTTAATTAAAAAAGTGAGAAATGGTGGTACTGGTTCATGGAATGATATTACAGGTGGTGCACTTATGCCACCTCAATCACGAGTTTCACAAGAACATATCGCATTAATTGTCGATTTCATTTTATCGCTTGAACAAAGAAGAGAATAAAGATACTTGAACCTTAAAATGTAATATCTGTGCTAAGTTAGGATGAGCCAGACACTCGAATTGTCGTTATTCAGTAGCTCATGTCTGTGTGTTGTAGTGTTTTCACTGGAAACGTGTAATTCATATTTACATCAATGAATTATGCACAGCTTGAAAATGATTCTTTATTTTTACGTGGTGTCTTAAATCTGAGTTCTACCATGGATCCCAGTAATTCTTAAATGAATTTTGAGCAAGTCACTATTGAATTTTTAGCGACTTGCCCAGAGATTTTTTACAAAAAGTAGAAACTATTGTTGGTGTTCTTTTTCTTTTTCTTTTTTTGCCATTCGAATTGCGACAAATACAGGTAAAACGACCACGAATAGCACTGCTGTAGTTACTATAATGCTTGAATTTAATTCTTCAACCTTGGACATTTTAATCAATAATATGATGACACCAAAGGATAGGATGGCGTAAATGATGAGTTGTTTTATATCTTTCATGTAATACCCAGCTTTAGTTGATTATTTTGATTGCTAATACTTTAATTTATAGCGGTAATTTTTATTATATTGCCTAGTTTTATATAAACCAAACGCATAATTCATAAGTCATTGATTTTTAGAAAAGTATTAGCGATTGAACGTATTCTACACTACAAATGGTATTCAGAGTACCGCGGAATGCCAGTGATATGTTTTTTTTGGTATTTCTTAATTACCATGTATAAGCTATGGATTTTGTTGGGGGATGCATATTATTCGTGCAGAGTCGTTGTTTTTTCCAAAAAAATAGAAAAATGCCTTAAAAAACAAGGTTTGTGGCCGATCAATGGGTAGGTGTTTTCTTCTTATAACCAAGGCAGTAAGTTATGATTAATTTATTATGCGAGATGTCATTTTTGCACTGTAAATTTGAAAGCTTATTTAGTACAGGATTGGTGTTAGATTTTGCTGATGCTTCTTGGTTTTAGATGATATATGTATATAGATTAGGTCATCAGCGAGCACATTGGTAAATATGGGACTTTCATCGATAATTCGTCTAAAAAGCGTTGAGCATTTCCAGCAAGTTTTAGCAGCTTGTTTTGCGTTACTCATGGTCTTGATGCTCGTACTAGCGGCGAGTAATTATTTTAATTTATCCTCTCTTGGTAATCGCCTAAGTCATGTGGTTAACGACAACAATAAAAAAACTTCACTAATTTACAGTTTGCGAAGTACTGCAAGGGAGCGCTTAATTTTATTACATCGCATCGTTCACGAAAAAGACCCGTTTGTCATTGATGACCATGTGTTGAGACACGCTAATCTAGCAACAAAATTTATTTCTTTACGTAACTCTCTTTCACAGAAACTATCGGGTGGCCTAGAGTTAAGGGAAATGGAAAATTTAAAGCAGGCGTTGATATTAGCTCAGCCGGCGCAACGAGTCGTTATTGATTTAGTGCAAGAACGAAAATATGAACTTGCGAAGAAAGCATTAGATGTTGCGATATTGTCACAAGAAAAAGTAGTTGCGCAACTTGAAGTTTTTGCTGATATGCAAAATCAATTCAATCATGAGCTAGCAGATTCAGCACAACACGATATTCAGCATTCGTACTTCCTGTTAATCGTTATCACAGCGTTTGTTGTTTTATTTGCTGGGCTAACAAGTTGGTATGTTATTCGAGTTATTGGTGCAAAGAATGACGAGTTAGAAAATGTGAATACGACATTAGAATTGACAAATAATACTTTGGAAAATACGATGGAGCAAGCAGTAAAAGCAAATCGTTCAAAAACTGATTTTATTGCAAACATGAGTCACGAGCTTCGTACACCAATGACTTCAATTCGAGGTGCATTGGGAATGCTTAATAGCGGTATGATAGATGGTATTCCTAAGGATGCACAGAATATGATTAATATAGCAGATACAAATTCTGAACGCCTAATGGAATTAATTTCTGACGTGTTGGATTTTTCGAAATTTGAGGCAGATGATTTGGAATTGACTCATCGAGAGTTTTCTGTTCGGGATGAAATGGAAAAAGCACTTATTCCCTTTGTTACAAAAATAAAACCAAAGAATATAGATTTAAAAATACATTACGACCAACGATTTCCCGATAGAATTGTTTCTGATTTAGAACATATTAAACATGTGATTAATCAATTGCTTAATAATGCAATTAAGTTTACAGATAATGGATATGTGGAAATTAGTATGGGCTTTGCAGAAAACAATACTGATATGTTGGTATCTATCAAGGATACTGGGATTGGTATCGCTGAAGAGGATATATCGCGTATATTTGAAAACTTTGAACAGGGTGATGGTTCGTCCACACGAAAATATGGTGGTACCGGCATTGGCTTGGCAATTTGTACAAAATTAGTTGCTGCTTTAAATGGTGAAATTGGCGTGTACAGTGAACATGGAAATGGAAGTACTTTTTGGTTTACAGTTCCAGTTGAGGTAAAACAGGAAGCTGCATAGTCTTTTTGAGGTCTAACATTATTTCTTCTTGCGTCCTTTTCTAAAGTACTTTTCATTTAAATAAAAATCTAGACTATTATTTTTCTCATACCAATTCGGCACACCCAAAATTGGAAATGGATTGAGTGTTTTTGGGCTTAATGGATTTTCTTCGTTGAGTTTTTTAATAATAATATCATCGATATTTAATAGTTTATTCTCATAGTTTAAATTAAAGAATTCTTCATTTACAGATATCAATAAAGCATTAGCTGTCATGCCGATATACGGAGATAATGCCTTTTCATACATTGCATGGCCAAAAGTAAAACATTCGATACTAGAACCAAATTCTTTCCTATTTTCCCAGAATAATTCGCCCCATTGGAAATTTTCAATTAACTCTAGTAGGTTTTTTTTCCGTGAAACAACTATAACTCCACATTCATCAAATAATGTCAGGAAATTTTCCAATGTTGTTCTTTGTTTATTCTTGCTGTTTTCCTTTAATCGAGTTGTAGAAGCATGATAATGCAGTGCGTTCAACATAATTTTCGTTTTTGGAAAGCTATGCCAAACCAAAACTTGAAAAAAATCGTGCCAGTTGTTTAGGCGTGTTTGCACTTCTCCAGTAAGAAAAATACGCGGTTCATATTGCTCGTGAAATGAATGACAATGCGTTGATTGGTTTACAAATTTAATTGGTTTTTTTTGAGCATTGACGATGGGTTTGGAGTAAGAGTCTAATAATGATTGATATTCCCACAATTGAGGCCATCGATCATTATGATATTTCAACTGGTGGAGTGAAGGAATAATGGGATTGAACAATTCGGACAATCGATAGAAATCTGCTCGCCAAATATTGGGTTCAACTTTTGTCATATCGCACATTATATAACTTATTATTTTAGAAAAAAATAACGTTTATACAATTATTTGGGTCTTTCAGCTTTCTGCCAACTCGCATTTCGCGTCATATCGCCCCATTTGGCTTTTTTCTTGGTAATAACTTGATACATTGCGATCATGCGCCAATAACTATTAAGTTGGCGGTAGCCAAAATTTTCTATAAATGATGCAAAGAATAACTTTACGACATAAAAGGGATTGGAATAAATATGAAATGACATTTCCTCCAAAAGAACGCCGACTACTGAAAGTAGCATCCCAAAGCCAAATGCAATAGTGAAGAATAGTACTGCAATGCCAAGAGAAATGTAATCGAAGTAAAAGCCAAGAGCTACTGTTGTAATACCAAATAATTCGATAAGAGGACCAAGCAATTCGAAAAAAAGCATATAAGGCATAGCCGCCCAACCAACAATACCGCCGTTACGATTAAACATCAAGCCGAGATTGCTCATCAAGCTTTCTGAAAGACCGCGCTGCCAACGAATTCGTTGATTTTTTAACGTTTTTAAATCTTCAGGGGCTTCTGTCCAACATATGGGATCTGGAACAAAGGTTATTCGATAAGGTTTCTTATTTTGTCGGAAAATTCGGTGCATGCGAATAATAAGTTCCATATCTTCCCCGATAGTATCGGGTTTGTATCCTCCGGCATAAATAACGGCTTCTTTACGAAACAAACCAAAAGCACCTGATATTATGAGTATGGCATTCATCGGAGACCATCCTAGGCGCCCGAATAAAAAAGCACGCAGATATTCTGCCACTTGCATTAGTGCTAGGGGATTATGCGGAAGGTTTGCTTTAGTGACAAATCCTTTATTAATATCGCAACCGTTTGCTATACGGACAGTACCACCAGCAGCAATTGTTGTTGGATCCTCAATAAATGGTTGGACAATACGATCCAAAGAATTTGTTTGTAATATTGAATCTGCGTCAACTGCGCAGAATAGGGGGGAGCGTGCTATGTTTATTCCAGCGTTTAAAGAGTCGGCTTTACCACCGTTTTCTTTGTCGATGACTCTAATGTTTCGATATTTTTGTGAAACATATATTTTTTTGACTTCTTTGGTTTCGAGTCGGCTATATTCGGCCTCAGGAAAAACTTTTAAATCGAAGTTATCTATTAACACTTGCAGTGTGTCATCAGTAGAGCCGTCATTGATAACAATTATTTCATAGTCAGGGTAATTTAGCTGTAATAAGGCCAACACTGAATCGATGATACTTAATTCCTCGTTGAAAGCCGGTACCAATAAGCTAATGGGAGTTTCCAAGCCTGTGTATATATTAGGTAAATTATTAACACTATGCTGTTCCATATATTTTCGAATATTAACGATCGCAATAACATTCAGCGCAAGATAGCACATGTGAAGCGCTATAAAATAAATCGTAAAAAACCATTGAGAAAACAGAAAAAATTTACTGATTGTCATGAAAAATCCTTTTCTGCGATTACCTGATCAATGATGGACTTTGCTTCATTTTTTTCATGCTTTTTTTTGATTTCTAACAAATCATCAATTGACATAGAAGGAATTCTAATTAATGATTGAGCAGCTCGATAACGAACCCACCAATGGTTATCATCTAAAAGGTTTATTAAAATATAGGCATCTTTTTTAGAGCCAATGTTTCCTAGTGCAGCTGCAGCATGCATTCGAACATGCCAGCGTCGGGAAGCTATATGTTTATAAACAAGATCAATGGCTAAGGGATCATTGAGTTCCTTTAGGCATAACGATTTGATGTGGTCATCTTTGTCTTTAGCAAGAATTTTTCGAAAAACTTCTGTTGTACATGTGCACTTTAAAGTATTAATGTATTGTATAAGGTTCTCTAGTTGATGCTCAGTTGCATTTTCACAGGATTGAGCGAGCAACTCGCATACCTTTAAATTATCAATGTTTTTTAATATTTTTGCTACCATGCTGGCGGGCCAGTCGGTTCGTTTGATAAGTTGAGGCAGTAAATTGTCTAATGCTTTTTCACGATCGATTAAAACTAATGCACGATAAGCGGCAATTGAAAGGAAAACTTGCTCGGACTTAGATATACTCTCAAGCATGGGCCAGGCTTGTTTCGCTCGCATATTGCCTAGGGTAATAATGCCAGTGAGTCTAATTTTTGGGTGATTTGAGATTAACATAACCATTGCAGCTGTATGAATCTTTAGTTTTATTGCCACATTAATGAGATTTTCATGGCTGATACCTCCAAGGTTTTCATATAAGCTATTCCATTCTCCGATAAAATCATGAATGTATTTGTGATCTAATGTAGGTAATTTTTCTGGAATTTCTATTATGCATTCTGTTAATGTTGGACGCCAAAGGGCAATGAATTGTTCTCTTCTATAATTATGATAAAGAAGTAAGATTCGTAAAAAAATGACGAGCAGAAACACAGCAATTGTCAATGAGACGACTGCCAACATTAAATTAACACCAATGCGAAGCATTAATTCAGAATCTAAATTGTATCCCAGATAAGATTCCATTTTTTGTGTATGCCGTTCCTTGAATGTGATGACTTAAAGCAAATATTACGCTCCAAGTCGAATCGATTCGATATTTTCCATCTATGGATAAGTTTGTGACATCGTACAGTATCGTCGAATCATCTAAATATTCTAATTCATTACCTTTGGTAATGGAGGCACGAATTGTATGGTGATTATTGTGATAATAAGTTATTTGTGCAGATGTGCTTAAAGTAATATCGTTGTAATCTAAGCTTGTTATGAAAAATAGAATTTTTGGCTCAAAATTTTTCCATCGTTTGCTAAATGCTAATCTATTTGATCCTAACGTGGAGTTACTATAAGATTTGTGGTGAAATTTGTATGAGCTAAGAATATCATAGCGATTTTTATAATCTATTTGGCCGAATAGAGAAATAGATGGAAAAAGAACCTTTTGACTACTAGCCGACGTTCCAGCGCTTAGCCAGAGGTTTGAGGCTTTTTTAAATAAAACGCTTAAGCCAAGCTGTTGGTCATTTAGATCAAATCGACGAGTTGTTTCTGCATTAACTATATACTGAACTTTCTTCCATTGATTTCCAAAAACGAATGAAAAACTATTCCAGTTATTGCTGTTGTCTAGGCTTTCATAATGATATGTGGACTGAATAAAACGATTTTTTTGTTTTTCTGTAAAGTTGGGTTTTAAAATATTTTGGTCAGGAAAATTTTTTGCAAATTTGGCATAGAAGTTTGTGACAACATCTTTGTTGTTTGGAAACTGGCGCTTTAGCAAGGTAAATTCTAATCGCCATGCATCGTAAAATTTGGGTGATATTTTCCTAATGCCGTCTAATATATTGAGTGCTTGTACATTTTTTTTCTGCCAACTTAAAATTCTTGCTTTAAATAATAAAAAGTCTGTGTTCTTCGGGTAGGAAATAAGTAATTGATCGATTTGATTAATAGCTTTTTTATGCTGTCCATCCCAAGCAAGCGCTCGCGCATAAAGAAATTTCGTTTCTATTTCATTTGGATGTGATTGAATACGTTTGAATAGAAGTGCTTGAGCGCCTGAATAATTTTTATTGTTAATGTCAATCCAGGCACGCTTTAAGGAATCATTACTTTGAGCATTACTACTTGTTACAATAGTTAGGATTAATATCCATAGTGTTACGAAATATAATTTCATGAATCACGCGGCGCGCCTCATGAGCATTTTTAGGCGTGTGATTAATTCACCTGGCTGAAATGGTTTTACCACATAATCATTAGCACCTGATTCCAATGCCTTAACAATATCTTTTTCTTGGGATTTTGCAGTTAGCATGAGGATTGGTACGCCATCCCAACCTGATTCTTTGCGAATGTGCTCTAATACCTGATAGCCGTCATAATAAGGCATCATGATGTCGAGTAAAACTAGCTTAGGCATGGCGATTTCAGCGATCGCATCCATGGCTTCTTGTCCATCGTTTGCAACTTTTACCTTGTAACCTTCTCGAGTTAACATAAAATTGAGCAAATATGATATTTGATCATCATCTTCTGCAACTAGAACATCGAATTCTTCCTGACTCATGCTTTTTATACCCTTTTGTCTAACTATTGGTAGGGGCGACCTACACTCCTTTATCTGTATATCGGTACATGAATGAATATATTTAGCTTAATATTGTTGGATTTTAGTATATTTACCCCTGATTTACTTATGGTTTTAAGTTATCGTTAATGTGTAGTTCTTCTAGTTGGTGGAGCAAATAATTTGTGAACTAGTTCAATATTTAGACTATTTGATAATCAAAAACCCTGTGTAATTTAGTTACAAATTCGATAATTTAAAGTGATGTAACTATATTAAGGTAAACAAGGGTTTTATTATGCGATTAAGTCATCTAATTAAATTGTTAGTGGTTACATCTTTCACGCTTACAGCATTGGGATGTCAACTTGCTACTGAGTCTGAAAAGAAAAGCACTATCGTAGTTGAAAATGATGTCGAAACACTAGAAAGCCGCGTACACGTCAGGAATGAAACCGTCACAATAGATAGCGAGACTTCGAGTAAAGCTCATTCAGCTAAACCGGATTTGGTGGCAAAGGGTAAAAAAGAAAAAGAAGCAGAGATTACACTTACCTTGGTAGCGGAAGTGGATCCACTTACACACGAAGGAACCAAGCTGCAAGCCACTGAGATTCGAATCAAAGGATCGAAAGCCTATGTGAGTTATAATACTGTTGGAGAAACTTTTCTAGGTGGTGTTGAAGTTTTTGATATTAGTGATGCAGATGAACCAGAACTCATTTCAAGTGTAGTCTTCACTGATACAGATGTTAATGGTTTGGCTGTAAAAGGATCCGATTTATATTTAGCTGCTGCCACGTCAGCTGATGGTTTTAATTCACCCGCGATATTACGAGTAATTAAACTCGCTGGCGGTAAGCTTAGCGATGATATTACCGATAAAGATATCGTAAGCTTCGCTGCTACTGATGTGGAAGTGTTTGGTAATGATGTCTATGTAACATCTGGTGCAGATGGCGGATATATAACCATATTAAATCAGACCACTTTGCAAGTAAGTCATAGCATCGCTATGGAAGATGCGCGCAGCATTGATAGTGACAATGGTGATATTGCAGTGTTAGCCGGATCTAACGGTGTTGATGGCGTATCTGCGCAATTAATTACATTTGATAAAAAAACTGGTGATATTCAAAACACGTTTGATCTTGATGGAGCAAGTATTAAGCATTCCAAATCCACCATTGAAGTAAAAAAAGACAAAGCAATTTTGGCAATGGGTGATGGTGGAATTCAGCTAGCGTGCTTGGCTACAGGTGAGGTTTTGAAAACCATTGATTTACCAGTTGTTACCGGCCTAGATCCCGATTTAGCTGTTGCTAATGCTGCAACAGCGTATAAACGTTCTGTATTCATGGGAAATGGTGAGGCAGGTGTATATTTGGCTGTGGATGATGAAAACATCGATTCTAAGGGATGTGATGCGAGTACGCTAGAAGTCATCGGCAAGCTAGAGCTGGATTTGACCAGCGACGGTTTGACGCAATCTGTTAATCATATTGTCTACAGAAAGGATGTGTTATTTGTCGCCGCGGGATTGGGAGGATTAAAAGTAATCAAGGTCGATGATTCTGAAGCAGGTGACGATGACGATGACGATGACGATGACGATGACGAT
>Ga0316207_10002017_pt1 | contig 22233 bp, 21 predicted proteins | sample 6weekpyrite_MG_FD_204943 | JGI IMG/M metagenome (GOLD analysis project Ga0316207, IMG submission 204943) | Microbial mat bacterial communities from mineral coupon in-situ incubated in ocean water Damariscotta River, Maine, United States -... | ecosystem: Environmental > Aquatic > Marine >...
TTAATTTGGTCACCAGAAAAGCCTATGGATTTAGACAGTACGAAACGCTTGAAATAGCGTTATTTCATACGATGGGGAAACTTCCAGAGCCGGAATCGACCCATAGATTTTTCTGAAGAGGCATTAATTTCAGCCAATAATTTCTTTGCCGTATACTACACCAAGTACACTGATCAAAGTGACATAACCGTCATAGTTTTCTTCTTTTAAAACAATTTTATCGTTAAAAAAACCAGAAACCTGAATATCTGCAAATGATAAAGCCGGTTTGAATTTAATTGCGCCGTGTGCATACAAATGCCCAGCAACATATTCGAATCCGCGATAACTTTGGCCTCTTGTCGGTTTAATTGGATTTGGCCCATGGATAAAGAGTTGAACATTATCAATTTTAAGGTCGCCACCAACAAAGGAAAAATAATTAACAATCGTCATTAGGGTATCCAGATTCAAAGCCACTTAAAACGACAGAGGTTTTCGTCATCACCTGGATCGTTATCAACAAATCTATTTATCTAAATTGAAGGGTAGTTAACCCATCCGAATAAAAGAGCCCCATAACCGTATAATTTTACCATTTTTTGCTAAATATTCGTAGAATACTACTATTCTTTACTCTTGATTTAATTCCCGTGTCGAGGCAACATACAACACGTTAATGTGAATTGTGCATTTTGACCAAATAGTTGAATATAGCAAGTTTCCCCACATTAATTATTACATTATTCAGTGCAATATAATTTCTAACATGTTTTTTATCACACTTTAATAGTCAGTGAGTCGCATTTTACTGCCTGATTTTTATGGCGAATAGTTAGTTAGTAAATATCTGTCATGAATTGAGAACGATATGATTGTCTGGCTTAATATGAGTTATTCCAAGCTATCTCGAGATTTATATAATCTTTTGGGAAAAGACATTATATTTTTTGAAAGTGGTGAAAAAATTCAAGCAATACCCGATATTGAATTGGTTGAAGTATTTCTCTATCATCTTGAAAGTAATAATTTGTTCGATTGGGATTATATACAACAATTTAAAAACAGTTCACCTTCAATCCCCATCATTGTGACATCCTCTCAACTTCGGTCGCAAAATATCTTGTTAGGATTGCGCGCCAAGGTTTGGGATTATATTGTTTTACCTCAAGAGGAGGATTACTTATTTACACTTATTGAAGATATTAGGGAATCGAGAAGTGGAGATGGTTATAGTTTGAAATCAGTGAATCTGCCCGATAATAATGCGATTAGTAAAATAAAATTAAAGGGCATGTCAATACAAACACTGCCTGCTATTAAATACATATCCAGTCGAGTCGGCTATCAGGTCATCAGAGTAGAAGAATTGGCAGAAGTTTGTAATATGAATCCTGCCACATTTTCACGATGTTTCAAAAAAGATCATGGGGTAGGTGTAAGAGAATACATTAAACGCTTGAGAATTTCTATTGCTTGCGAATTGTTAAAACGGGATAAATTGCTAATTAAAAAAATCGCAGAATATGTTGGTTACGAAGATGTCTCATATTTTGTGAAGCAATTTAGGGAGGTTAGTGGGTATACACCTGTGGCTTACCGGTATCGATGGAAAAAATTACCGCAATGAATTCATTGTATGAACCTTGTGATAACTTTATAAATTAAAACTAGCACCTGTATTTCTTGACTAATAAATTGTTAAAAAAATTATATATTGTAACGAAAAACTACCATTTGCATTAACTTGCATTGACGATTAATTGTAAGTTTGATTGTATTAAGTTGTTAACTGTTTATAGCTAATGCGAACTCAGATATTGGAGTCGAATTAGCGACTTTTAGTTCACAAATAATTTCGTTAATTAATATTTAAGGATGAATAAAATGTCAAAAAAAGTGTCACTCGTTTTCGGGCTGTTAACTTGTTGTGTGGGATTTGCTTCTCATGCATCTCACCCCATTCCACCTTCTCCAAATTTTATATATAACACTTATTGCAATATTCCATGGGCATATGACGCTCGTCATCACAATTGGTATCAAGACAGGTCAAAAGTATATTTTGGAGCCAGTGCTTATATCACACCGACGGATTACAGTTTTTACGCGTTTGTGAAATCAACATTTAGGTATAACACTAACCGAGGTAATCCAGCAAACGATGTACCTCTAGGTTCAGCAGAAGACAATTCCAATTATAGAATGGCTCAAGCCATGAAATCAGTAAACCCTACCCCTACTGATTTTCAAAATGATACGCAGGGACGGTTTCGTTATATATCTGACAACGAGTACAGTATGAAAATAGTTTACCACAACATACTTTATAACTGGTCAGGACCTTTTACGAATACTACTTCTTGTTATTAGGAAGGCTGTACATTCCTCACCTCATTTGAAATACTATGAAGGTGAGGAATTTTTGTGTAATTTTAAGAGTGATTAAATTATGAATTTTGTACGTTTAATTATTTTTGTGAGTGCAATTTTTACTGTACCTATTTGTTACGCAGTCGAACGCAGTTCTGTTTATTCGAAAATACCTGATAGGGTGGTAATCAATCCCTTGAATTTGTTTTCAGATAGTCAACAAACCGAAATTAGAGACAAACTTCAAGAAATTAATGCAAACGGATATTTGTCTGTACCAGAGGAAGCGTTAGAAGAGTTTCTGCCAGATGTTTTACAAAAAAAACTCGAAGATAGTCATTTATATACATCGAGACAACATTTAAATTGGATACTAGATGACTCATCTTTTAAAAAACAAGAAATGGAATTTTTAGGTTTCTTGTACGGGGGAGAGCGGATTTCTGCGCGTATATTTTCGGACAAGAATAAAAATATCTACAAACTAATAGAATTAAACATTACGAAAACACGCAATGTAGTTATGCCGGGACCGTTAATTAATCATAGTGTTGATGGATATCCAGCAATTTTTATGATTTTAAAAGATCCTTCAGGTAAAGTAAAAAGCACTCTGAGTTGGAACGATAATTCTAGAGGTTACATTTTGGAAATGAATGGAGAATTTCCCCGGGAAAAAAGTACCGACAATTATTTGGTTAAAATAGCCAATCAATTATATTGAGACAGAGTGCATAGAAAAGGATGGGTAAAATGAAAAATAATGTTATATATTCGATACTTGGGATTATTGTTGGTGTGTTTGTGGGATATAACGTTTCTAACAACTTAAGTATACCTACAGATATAGGTCCTAAAAGTCACGATAAAATTGACCAAACCATTTCTATGTTGGATCGTATGAATAAAAAAATTGATGCGCTTACCGGCCAACCAATAACTAGTGATTATTCAATGCCTCAAGTGAAAATTAATGACGAGTATAACCATTTATTGTCCAAAGTAAGCCAATTGCTAGATGAAAGAGAGTATAAAATTGTTGGTGATATTAATTCCTCACTTGACGAGCTAAATCAAAATGTCAAGAAAACTCTGGTTAAAGTATCGAACACCGACTCAGCGTCATTTGTTAAAACAAGTGATAAGTTTGGTGTGGATAAATACGGAGGATGCGTTATGGCTACAAGTGAACAAGACGGCATCTTGAGTGAACTGCTTCTCGATTTAGATAATTTTGATGTTGAAAATGGTGCTGATGTCGAAGAGTATATACAGACCTCACGTTTCGGAGAATTGACAGAACCTCAACAAAGAAAAGTTTTAAATCGAATGACACAAATTAAGCTTGTTAGTCGGCTTGCTCAGGAACCTCATCAGCATTAATGAATAGGGAATATTGAGGCGATGATTTGAATTATTCTGTTTAATACGTTTATTTACAAATATAAAGCATTTGTAGCCTGGGTGAAGTTTACGTAACCCAAAAAAGAGTCGTTAGACGCTCCTATGTATCTATTAGTTTAAATATTGAGGAAGTTTTTGATTTGTCACTTATCAATGTCGGCCATTAGCTTCTTTGCCGTATATTCACCAAGTACACGGATCAAAGAGTCATAACCTTCATAATTTTCTTCTTTCAATGCAATTTTGTCACTAAAAAATCCGGATACTTGAATATCCGCAAATGATAGCGCCGGCCGGAATTTAATTGCGCCGTGTGCATATAAATGTCCAGCAACATATTCGAAGCCACGATAACTTTGGCCTCTTATGGGTTTAATTGGATTTGGCCCATGGATGAAGAGTTGAACATTATCTATTTTAAGGTCGCCACCATCGAAGGAAACAAAATTAACAATCGTCATTAGAGCATCAAGATTCAAATCGACGCGCAAACGATTAAGGCTTTCATTATTGCCTGGATCATTAGCCAATAAATGAATTGGATTATATTGAAAACTTGTAGGAATTGCTGAGACAGGAATATCAATCGCTTGCATAGGCGTAACTGATCTTAGGCGAGAAGCAAATTTATCAGCGTAAGTGGCATTATTGTGAATATATGTGAATTGATGTTGGTCGTTCCTGGTAAATTCTTCGGGGCTTATGATATTCATTCCGTACTTGGAAAACGTCTGCTTTATCGCATCGATACCATTTCTAAACAAACCATTTGCGAATTTATTACTTCCATCATTCGATAAAAAAGAATAAGTATTTACTTTTTTATGTGGCGTACTTTCAATGTAAAAAGAAATCAGCCCAATATCTTTTGGGGCTTGGGTTAAAGCGGGTAAATAAGGATGAGGACCAGTACCGTTTTGATTTCCTGGTGATTCGAAATCGCTATAAAGGTTGTTGGAAAAATCTGTCGGTGAAGAATTGGTAAGTTGATCTAATTTGCTTGGTGCTATAGAGCACGATAGAATCAGAAATGTAACTAAAACTATCCAAATTCTTAAATAATTTTTCAAAACACTATGGGGCTATTATCAAGCGGGCAGGTGAGTACCACTTTCGTCGGGGTTTGTGTGTCACTATTGTATGCCATGCTGCCGGTATAGTTAAAACTGTTATCACTATCAACACTGAAGTTTATGACTCCCTTGCTGCCGCCATCATCACTAACACCAATGGTGCCGGGAAACACTTTTAAGCTCCAAGCTTCTAAATCAATTGTTTGAGATTCTGCACTTCTAGAACCCTCGAAATTCGATGGATTATCCACTAAAGAAAAGGTAAATGGATTTTGAGAAACTTTTAATGATTGCGATTGAATTTTCAAATCGATGTTATAAGAAGGGCGACCTGTATATTCTAATACTGTATCCAATTTGTCACCGGCGTTGTCATAAATCACGTTGAGAGTAATGTTCCATTTCAAGGTTTTATATACGGCTACTAGTTTTTTAACCCAGTTAAGAATACTAATTTCCTGACTACTAGCCGACGCGTCTTGATCCAGGCCTAAAAGCGGTGCGAGGACACCGGCATTGTCATAACTGAAGGTAAGGCGATCAGCGCTCCGACTGACGCTAAGATTGGAGAAATAATTACTGGGATCATGTAGATTTTCTGATATGACTTCATCAGTTCCATGGCCAGCGAGCCCATTCCAAACAAATTGTGTAGAAATATTGAGTTGCGCATTGCTGACTGTGTCAGTATGCGTATATGTGCCCTGATCATAAGTCCACTGATTAAGTGCATTGAGTAATTGAAGTTGCTGAACACTGTTTTCATTGATAGACGCTTTGGCAAATTTTATCAAACTGTCCATCGGACTAGTAATTTCTTTTAGCGGCTGCCATTGGGTTGCGACGGCATCGGCTATTGTAATAATAGTGTTAGTTATATCGGTATTATTGCTGACTTGGGTACTGGTTAAATCCGTTAAACAAGCGGAACTACTAAACGCTGTAATTGCCCCGCGATTGTTAAGACGAATACCAGATCCATTAACGACATTAAACAGCTTTTCCTCTGTTAGGTATTCGTAAATTTCGTCATTATTTTCTGTAGTGCCACTGATTCGTACACCTATGACGGCGAGAAAATCTTTGCTCTCTGTTATATCTAAGCTGGTGGTGGCGAAAGACTCGAGCAAAATAGGCTCAGCACTGTGTTTTTTAAGATTGGTAGCATAAACCTTTCCATCATTTTGGTTGTATTCAATATTCTCGCCTGACCAGAGTTCCAATGCTATTTTGTCGCCAAATTGATTTTCAATGACCACCAATTCATTGGAAGCACCGGTTTGGCCAATATCATCAAGATTGGCAAAAGAATCATTATTTTCTTCCGTGAGCGTGCCGTCGCATGCACTCATAAAAATGATAATGCTCAGACTAATGGTAAGTTGGAAAACCTGATGTAACGTTTTCATTTAATATTCACTTTCCGAATCACACTGGCGTGGCTCAATTTAAATTTAGCGTCGTAGCCCAAAATTGCCCAGTACAGCGTACTATCTTTGGGGAACGATGTTTCATCCATTACCAATTTATTGTCAACCGTGAAAGCATCTGTTGTACTGTTATTATTGCAGGTAAAAAAATCCGTTGTGGATTCATCGGCAGTCAATTCAACTTTCGTGGGAGTCCATCCAGCGTGTAATGTTGTCATATTGGTTACACCACCCAAGCAGGTTTCTTTACCATTTGTAATCACATTATCCAGAGTGGCGGGTTGTTCGCTAAATAAGAATAATGAACTATAGATAGGTGCCGAGCTATCGTACTTAAAATTCAAACTCGTTTGCTCTTTTTCGTCGATGTAATAAGCTTCACCATTGGAGGGGCTAATGAGTTTTATGGGCGCGAGATTTTTTAGTAGTAACGTCGGTGGATTAATAGCGGACTGTTGAGAGCCTATATCAGTGGTTTTGGTTTCGTCTTCCGGCAACGCGCAAGAAATTACGTTACTCAATGTAAATAAAACTAATAATGTGTGTATAAAGTAGGAATTTAGCATAATCAAAAATTTAATCGAAATCCCGCGTTAAACGACATGGCGTTTAAGTCATAGTTTTCTGTGGTTTTAACCACATTACCAAATTGATCTGAACTCGTAATCAAAGACCGTTGTAGATTACCAACCACCTGAAAGCTTTTCTTTGCCTCGAGGAATAAACTAAAAAAACCATTCGGTAAGATTTCTAATCCTAACGTAGGTCCGGCTAACAGTACTTTATCTTCTGACAAGTCATCTTCAAAATAGGGTGAATCTACAGATTTTTCTAACACATAACTGCCACCAAAAAAGCCACCTAAATAGGGCGTAACATAGCCCAAATGCCAAGGAGAAATACGTAAAACTAAAAAACCAGAGTAAATTCGTAAATTTCTTTTATCGGTCTCTTGATTATACGGCACGGCGTATTTGTAGTTTGATGAAACTTTATGTTGATAAGAGCCTTCCAGTCCAACTTGCATTGCTTTTACCGAAGACGCAAGTTGAAAAGTAAATTCGGGTGCCGATGATAATCTATCGTCAGACGGGCTTTTTAATCCGGCTCCGAATGAAATATGAAAATCCCTATCATTTTCGGCAATTGCCAATATAGGTAGTAAAAGGTAAACAATGGTAACCAGGCAAATGCTTGGTTTAATCCATTGTGTTGTCGAAAAAATATTCAATATTGTTGTTCTCTGAGATACGAATCACTAAAAAATAATCATACCGCATTATTTACCAAATAACAGTTTTTGTCGGCGTTTAATGTGTTGCAACAAAATTTTCTACCAGATTTTCCACAAATTCAAATCGTTGATCCACATCTTCTAATGGTCTAATGACACGTAATTTATTTTGTCCGTCGAGTTTATAATGCAATGGGTCTTTTTGGATCAATTTTATGATACTCATTGGATCGATATTGGGTTGATCGTTAAAAATGACGCGACCACCCTTGGCATTCATTTCAATTTTTTCAATCCCCAATGGATTCGATTTTAGTTTTATTTCTGTAATACGAATGAGATTTTTCAAAGGTTCCGGAATCAGACCAAAACGGTCAATCATTTCGACCTGTAACTCGCGTAACTCATCAGAGTTTTGTGTGCTGGCAATACGTTTGTATAAGGTAAGTCGACCATGCACGTCTGGCAAATAATCATCAGGGATCAATGCAGGCACCTGCATCTCAATTTCGGCACCGTGGTCCAATGGACGATCTAATTCAGGTTGTTCGCCATTTTTTAGTGCTTTAACAGCTTTCTCTAGCATTTCGGAATATAGTGTAAAACCTATCTCATGGATTTGCCCGCTTTGCTCTTCACCCAATAATTCGCCAGCGCCTCGAATTTCTAAATCATGCGAGGCAATCATAAAACCCGCCCCGAGTTCCTCTAATGATTCAATTGCATCTATGCGTTTTTTCGCATCGTCCGTCATCAAATTAGCGGGTGGTACAAATAAATAAGCGTAAGCTCGGTGATGAGATCGGCCCACACGACCACGCAATTGGTGTAGTTGCGCCAATCCAAGTTTATCAGCGCGATTGATGATGATTGTATTTGCCGTAGGAACATCAATTCCACTTTCTATAATCGTTGTTGCTACCAGGATATTGAAACGCTTATGGTAGAAATCGAACATGATGCTTTCAAGTTGCTTCTCACGCATTTGTCCGTGAGCCACCTCAACTTCCGCTTCTGGCACTAAATCGGAAATTTCTCGGGCAATACGTTCTATGCTAGCAACATCATTGTGCAACACGTATACTTGGCCGCCACGTTTAATTTCCCGTTGGCAGGCTTCGCGTAACGTCGTATTGTCCCATTGACTGACGAAGGTTTTAACTGCCAAGCGATGGGCAGGGGGAGTTGCAATTATGGATAAGTCTCTTAATCCGGCAAGAGACATATTTAGGGTTCGCGGAATCGGAGTTGCTGTTAATGTGAGAAGATCAACATTTGTCGCGCGTGTTTTTATTTTCTCCTTTTGACGAACGCCAAAACGGTGTTCTTCATCAACGATCATAATGCCCAGATTTTTAAATTTTACAGTTTCACTCAATAGTTTGTGTGTACCGATGACAATATCAACTTTACCTGTGCTTAAATCTGCTAACACTGCATCTGTTTGTTTTTTGCTATTGAAGCGAGACATCGCTTCAACGCGTACGGGCCAGTCGGCAAAGCGATCACAAAAATTTTGATAATGCTGTTGTGCTAATAAGGTCGTTGGCACCAATACACAGACTTGTTTTCCATCATTAACAGCGATAAAAGCCGCTCGCATGGCAACTTCGGTTTTGCCAAAACCCACATCCCCGCAAACAACACGATCCATGGGTCTTTCACTTTCCATATCGCCGAGAACGTTTTCAATGGCAGTTTCTTGATCGGGGGTTTCTTCAAAGGGGAAGGCTTCGGAGAAATGTTGATATTCACCAGGATTGAAATGAAAAACATGCCCTTTACTTGCTTCACGCCGGGCAAATACTTCTAATAATTCTGCTGCGACGTCTCGCACTCGCTCAGCTGCTTTCCGTTTGGCCTTATCCCATTGGTCGGTACCAAGTTTATGTAGGGGGGCTTTTTCGGGGGCTGAACCAGTGTAACGGGAAATTAAATGTAACGATGCTACCGGTACATACAATTTATCTCCACCGGAATATTCCAGGGTTAAGAATTCCGACTCAAAACCACCGGCTTGTAAGGTTTGTAATCCCAAATATCGTCCAACGCCTAAATCTTGATGCACCACCGGAGAGCCGATATTTAATTCGGTTAGGTTCTTGATGATCGCATCATTGTCTTTAGTGGCAGCTTTTCGACGTCGACGTTGTTGAACCCTTTCGCCAAACAATTGGGATTCAGCAATTAAGGTGATCTTGGGTTCGTTTAAATTAAGGCCTTCGTCTAAGGATGTAATACAGATATTAAATTTATGCTCAGAATCTAGAAACTGTTGCCAGTTTTCAAGTTTGTTTGGGTGAAGTTCATGGTCACGTAAAATATCCAAAATCATTTCCCGCCGACCTTCAGTTTCGGCCGTAATTAGCACTTTTCCGTCATATCCACTTAGAAAAGGGAACAGAGGTGCGACCTGTTGATCGTGTCGTTGTGTAATGCTTAAATCAGGCGCTTTTTGGCAAGTGATATTCATTGCGTCTTGGTTTAAACCTAAACTTGTATCCAATTCATGGTTTTGGATCTGAATCTGATGATAAGAACGCAATTGCTCAAAGAGTTTTTCGCTATTGAGGAAAAGCTTTTCCGGTTCCAGTATGGGCCGTTGCAAGTCATGTCGCCGTTGTTCATAACGGTCGCTTATATCATCCCAACTTTGATTGGCAGCGTTCTCTATATCTCCTTGAAACACAAATAGCGCAGAACGAGAAATGTATTTAAACAAGGTGTCGGTTTCTGAAAAGAACAAAGGCAAATAATATTCTATGCCGTTAGGTGCAATACCTTGGCTAACATCTTTGTAGATTGATGCCTTAGAGGGATCACCCTCAAACGTTTCTCGCCAATTTTGGCGAAAGAATGAAATAGCTTCTTTGGTGAAAGGGAATTCCCGCGCAGGCATGAGCCGAACTCGGTCAATTTTTTTAATGGTTCGCTGGGTTTCAGGATCAAAGGTGCGAATACTTTCAACTTCGTTATCGAACAGGTCGACACGGATAGGGTGTTTAGAACCTGTGGGGAATAAATCCAATATTGAGCCGCGTACCGCAAACTCCCCGTGTTCCATCACTTGAGACACACAAATATAGGCGCAAGATTCCAATTGCTGGCGCATGCTTTGTAAATTAACTTCGTCACCCACATCTATAAACAAACTATTTGCATTTAAAAAATTACGGGGCGCAACACGTTGCATCAACATACTAACCGGTGCGATGAGTATGCCTTTTTTAGTTTCCGGTAGGCGATAAAGCGTTTCTAAGCGTTGGGAGATAATATCTTGGTGGGGAGAAAAGACATCGTAAGGTAATGTTTCCCAATCTGGAAATGCAAGTATCGGATAATCAGTATCTTTGCCAAGGAAAAAACGCAAAGCCGATTCCATACGAAGCGCTTGGTTCATGGTTTCGGTGGCGATGACCAAAAGACCGTTATGCTGGCGAGCAAGGAGGCTGATCAATAATGCATCGCTACTGCCGTATAAACGACCTATTTGCAGTATTTTGCCTGCTTTTTCAGGTAACTTCGGTTGAAATATGGAAATTTCTGAATCTAAATTTTGAGACATGATGATACGGGTTATTGTCGCCTAATTTTAAGGCCGCGTATTTTCCCATATTAAGACTGGCTTGGCTAACGCCGAATTTTATTGGATCCTGTTTACTGGTTGGTTAACAACATTTAGGATCGTTGCCAGGGGACTAAGTAGTGTTCTAAGCGATCGAGTGTGAGGGCAAAAACAAATCCCAGCAAGCTGATTACAAAAATACCGGCGTACATGGATTTAATACTAAACGTTTCCCAGGATTGCCAAATAAGATATCCGATCCCCGCATCTGCACCAGAAAATTCCGCAGCAACAACGATCACCAAACTGTATCCAATGGCGAGTCGTAATCCAGTAAATATTGAAGGCAGAGCCCCAGGTAGAACGATCTGAAAAATTTTATTTTTCAGGCTAATCGCGTAAACCTTTGAAACATCATGATAGATTTTTGCCAAACTCTCTACACCGTGTAAGGTATTCATCAACACAAGGAAAAAGCTACCAATCGCAACGACAATAATTTTGGACATTTCGTCTAAACCAAAAATGAGCATAATTAAAGGCAGTATGGCGATTTTTGGTATGGGGTAGCTGATAACAACAATGGGATAAAAGATGTTACGAATAAATCCATTTAGTCCCATGGCAATGCCCAAGGTCAATCCTAGGGAACAACCCATACTGTATCCCCAAAAGACTCGCGATAAACTGGCAAAAATATCAGTGACTATGCCTTCTTCCGGGCTAACAAAAAACAGATGATATAAAATACTACTCGGCGGAGGGAAAAATCGAATATCAATAACGCCCAGCCGACTACTGAACTCCCAAACGAGAAGGAGTAATATAGGTGAGGTTAAATAAATGATAAAACGATTCATAAATGATCAATAACGATTTGTCTGATTTTAGTTTATTATCCGTATAATATTAGCAAGAGTTTAACCTAATTCACTGATTTCGACAGGAAGAACGCTATGGATGCAGATTTTTGGCACGAACGTTGGAAAAATGGACAAATTGGTTTTCATCAAGACGAAATCAATCCTTATCTTATGCGTTATTGGTCAGCGCTGGAGCTAAAAAAGGATGACACGGTATTTGTACCCATGGCCGGTAAATCCAAGGACATCTTGTGGTTCATGCAACAGGATCATCCCGTTATTGCAGTAGAACTCAGCGAACAGGCTATCGTTGCATTTTTTGAAGAGAATCATTTAGACGTTCAAATTGAGCGTAAGGAAAACTTTTCGATTTATTACACGAGCATGTTAACGTTTTATTGTGGTGACTACTTTAACTTGAGTAAGGCGATATTAAGCGATGTAAAAGCGGTATTCGATCGGGCAGCATTAATCGCTTTACCACCTGACATGCGAAAGTCTTATGTCGAAAAGTCAAAATATATTTTACCCCCATCAGCGCAAACCTTATTGATCACTATGGAATACCGTCAGTCAGAAATGAGCGGTCCGCCATTTTCAGTGTTAGAAGAAGAGGTGCATGCATTTTATGATAAGAGCCACTCCGTATCCCTGTTGGAAACGTTTGATGTACTCGCTGAAAATCCACAGTTCGTGAAAAAGGGTTTAACCGCAATGGTTGAGAAGGCTTATTCACTTAAACCGTCGTCGTAATTAGTTACGGAACAAGTCATTTATAATCCATGATCGAATCACCCTGTGTAAGAAACTGTTGTCTGGATGACAAGGAGATTTGCATTGGCTGTTTACGCTCGTTAGACGAAATATTGCGGTGGAACAGTGTGGATGATGTTGGTAAGCGGGAAATTCTTTTGCTTGTTGAGCAACGAAAAGAGGAAAAAGAAAAATTTCAAAAATAGTGATAACGATAAATGTTACTCAATATCATATTTGTATTCAGATTATTATTTCATCCTCATAATTTTCTCTAAAATCTTCAACGTTTTATCATTTAATTTAAATAGCTGTTGAGGGCTGACTCAATTGGGCAATACAACACAGTTATTAAATTTTTCTACTGGTGTCTCATAACCCAAAGTCTTTCGGGCTTGCTTATTCAACTGGCGATCAACAACGTTTAGTTTAAATTGTAAGAATATCGATAAATCTGTACTTTTGGGAAAGTATTGCCTCAGTAAGCGATTGGTGTTTTCGTGGAAAGCTGTTTACCAAGCGCTACTAGGACCACAAAAGTATTTTAGAATATTCTATGTGTATTTTTTATCTTATTGTTTTGCTTCGATATTATTTCCAATCTTGACTAGAACGAACATTCTTTCTATTATTATTGATAACCTACAGAAACTAGAGAACCGGCAAATACCTCATATATTGATTTCGCGAATTTAAAAGCACAGAAATAGGACTTTCATCATGAATGAAAAAAACTACCCACATAACATTAATTTAGAGAAAGATACAAAGTTAGTGCAAGAAGATAGACCAAGAAAGGGTTTAGAAGATTGGGAAATGTTACGAACCAGAGAAGAACCGCCCTTAAAAATCCCCTATTGGTTTATCGCTTTGGTAGGAGCTCTATTTTTGGGTGCAGTTCTTTTATCCTTTCCCTTAATGGGCACAAGAAGTGGTTTTGAACGGCCCTGGTTAGATTGGGGATTAGCAGTGGGTGTGGGATATGGTTTAATCTCCTTAACGGTCATTTATTTTTTCTTGAAAAATAAAAAAAGTTCAAATGAAGAACGAGTTTCAAAAAGCTCTCACAAATGATTTACAATAAATCAATCTAAATTGTTAAAGGATTGAAATTGTTTTATGCATGCAGTATCACGTAAAAAAGATGTACCCAGCATTGTTTTAAATACGGCGCTTCATCTATTTACAGAAAGAGGTTACTTTAATACTTCTATACCTGATATCGTAAAAGCTTCTGGTTGTAGTACTGGTTCAATTTATCATCACTTTTCTGATAAACCAGGCATAGCTAAAGCATTGTACGATAGCCTGGTTGAAAGGATGAGTACGCATCTTGACGAGATAGAGCAGCAATATGACACCACCAAACAACGCTGTTACGCAATAATAAAACTACTATTTGAAACAACGGACAATGAACCGGAAGTCATGCGATATATGCTCTTTGCTAAACATCGGGAATTTATTAATGATGTGGCACCTATATGCTCTACTAAGCCTTTTATGATTATGAAAAATATGATCGCAGACGGTATGAAATCTAACGAAGTTCGAGACATGGATCAAATGATTGCCGCATCAGTCGTATTTGGTGGCGCACTACGACTTATCCAACTCAAATTGGATAATGTTTTGAACGAATCACTATCGGAAAAACTCGATGAGGTTTTTGATTGCTCATGGCGCGCAATTTCACAAGATACAATGCACTAATATTATCTGCTATTTTTCTGGCATCTAATAGCTCAGCAAAGGTAATAACTGGTATTGATGAACAAGCGCAATTGCCTTATTGGGAGCTTATTAAACCAAATCTGTCTTTACGTATAGTACAACGCCTGCCCGACCAAACTCGTGCATATTTTTTAGGAAGAGGTTTTAGTAAATCAGACTCTGATTTTATTGCTTCTCATTGTTTTTTCCAAACTATTTTTCGAAATACTTCAACTAGTACCGAGCCTCATAAACTGGAATATGATTTGACACAATGGCAAATTAAATACCAGAAAAAAAATCATTCATTGCTAGTACGCAAAAACTGGCTAAAAATTTGGGAACAGAGGAATGTGCAATCCGCTCAAAAAATTGCATTTGAATGGTCGTTGCTACCTACGAAACAAGAATATTTACCTGAAGACTATAATTGGGGTATGTCTACTTATCCATTACCTCATGGTGCAAAATTTGACTTAGATATTATTTGGTACATTGATGGAAAAAAATATCAGACAATCATTCCTGATATTCAGTGCGCCAAAGATATCGAGTTATCACCGGTAGAAGAATAATGTGTAGATATTTATCAAGATACCTATTTTTTCTCTGCGTTTTGCTAATCCCATGTGTATCTATTGCACAATCAGCAACATTACACCCTGTTAAGGAAAAACCTGCCGCGGTTAATTTTGAATTGTTAGATATCGATGAAATTCAACATAAACTGAGTGATTATAGAGGTAAAGTGGTAATCATAAATTTCTGGGCAACATGGTGTCCACCGTGCCGTTTTGAACTACCTTCCATGGAACGAGCCTGGCAACAATTAAAAGACAAGAATGTCGTTATGTTGGCAGTTAATATTGGAGAAGATGCGGATACCATTTTTACCTTCACCGCAGATTATTCCGTCACCTTTCCATTGCTCATGGATAAAAACTCAAAGGTTATTAAAAGTTATCCAGTAGTAGGATTACCGACAACGTATATTGTTGACCCCACTGGCCACCTTGCTTACAAAGCCATTGGTACACGTGAATGGGATGATCCGAAAATTATTCGTACTATACTAGATTTAAATCAGTAAAAAGTTGATGGCTGGTTTCGAAGCAAAACAGGCGTTAAGAAAAGTACATTTAAGGGCGGCTTCTGCTAAATTTAAGCAAACAGTATTAAATTCAAAAAACTAGCTTTACATGTTTAACAAGGTGTCCGGAAATATTAGATCACTTCATAAAAAGATATTTTGTTCTCGAAGGTATCCAACATAAAGCTGGATAACTACAATACTTATGCGGTTTAGACGCCACAATAAAAATTAAACGCTCGAATTTTGTTATTAAGCACGGCATTCCCGCTATTAGCGATGACATGGAGCTTTCTTTCTAAGGGGAAGCGGTTCGAAATTAAATGGGATTAAAGAATCAATCAAGGAGAGACATAATGAGTTTATCAGTTATAGGCGCCGGTTTTGGTCGTACCGGCACCGCATCAATGAAAACAGCTTTGGAATTGCTCGATTTAGGAACCTGTCATCATATGAAAGAGGTTACTACTCCCGAGCAAAACAAATATTGGTTAGCTGCTGCTGAGAGGAAGGAGATGGAATGGGATCAGGTGTTTGAGGGCTATGGTTGCTGCATTGATTGGCCCGCCGCTTTTTTCTGGCGTGAGCTTAGTGAGTATTACCCTGAAGCCAAGATTCTACTCACAGTCAGAGACCCAGAGAGCTGGTACAGAAGTATGGAAAATACCATATTTAATGTGCTTAAAGCCAAACCAGAGCCTTTTGCCGTGGCGGTTAAACTGATTGGCGAAAGACTCTTTGAAGAGCGATTTGATGATAAGGATTTTGTGATTGGTCTCTACGAACAAAACATCCGTGACGTTCAGGCGGAATTTTCATCCGACAGATTGCTAACGTACGAACTGGGAAGTGGTTGGGAGCCCTTATGTCGCTTCTTGGATAAGCCTATCCCAAGTGCTGTTTTTCCTCAAAGTAATAGCACAGAGGAATTTCAAAAGCTTGTCAAAGAAAAAATGAACGCTGACAAGCACTAATCTCTATAGAATAGGTTTTATTAATGAATTTTCGGACCCAACTGGCTTTTTGATTTTTGTGTGATTGAGTCTAAGAATTTGAAAATAAGAATTAAACTATGATTAAAATAAACTAAAACGAATGCTATTGTGATTTTCGAGTTACAAATTATTTAACGCTTGATCTCAGTCAGCGTTATAGGTCAAACCGGTTTTTGCGATTCAATATGATTTGCGAATCCGGCACCAGCTTCTGTGTAAATATTAAATACTTCAGTCGCGCCAGCTGCTTGCAATATCTTAATTTCGTCAGAGTATCTTGCTACTGCGGCAACGCGCCCTGTAAAAGAAATAGTGCGAAGTTGTTCTAGTGCATCTAAGTTTGCTTGCAGGTTTGGTAATGCCAGCATGACAAGTTTGATTTTGTGATCTTGTTCAACTTTATCCCAAAAGTCTGCATCGCTGGGATCGCCATGTAATACTTTTCGACCGTGTGCTTGATGCTTTATTATCCGCTCAATATCGAAATCAATTCCAACAACAGTTTCCCCATGCAGTTCGCGCATTTTGTCGTAAGCACCGCTTCCTACTCTACCCATACCAAAAATAGCGATACTCGTGCCTAATGTATCAAGCAGCTTGTCATCCGGGAGCCGCTCCTTTTGTTGAAACTTACTCAGGAACATTCTATATCTACTGTAAATTTTATCATCGATATTGTTTAAAGGGGCCGCGAGTGCAAATGAAAACGAAAGTGCGATCGCAATAACCACGAGCCATTCATTGTCAAGCCAACCGTTGCTTGTTCCAATGGCAGCGACAATCAGTCCAAATTCACTGTAATTACTCAAATTTAACGTTGTCAAGAGTGCAGTACGCGCTCTCAATTTACAACGCGTTAATAAGATAAAAAAGAAAGATGACTTGAGAAACACAAATGGAACCAGCAATACGCCAATGATTAATGCTTCAATAGTAACCTGACCGGATAGCCCAATGGTTAGAAAGAAACCCACTAAAAATAGATCTTTAAAGCCAAGCATGGACTTAGCCATTTCATTTGCTTTTGGGTGTGTTGAAATTAGAACACCCATAATCAAAGCGCCTAGGTCATCTTTAATACCACCAAACTCAAACAGCTCGGCTCCACCTAAAGCGAGCACCAAGCCGTAAAGAATTAATAATTCTCCATGACCAGTTTTTTGAAGCATGTAGTGAAATAAGGGCCGCAGGGGGATAAGCAACAGCAATAATAAGGACCAGGCTGAGGGAATTTGACTAGTGGATGTAGCCAGAAAGGCGACTGCGGCCAGATCCTGCATGACAAGAATTCCGATGGCGATACGTCCATGCAGGGATTTAAGTTCGCCTTTTTCTTCTAATGTTTTTACCACGAATACAGTACTGGAAAAGCTCAGTGCAAACGCGATCATTAACGAAAATTTGAAATCTAAATTTGCAAAAAGTGGTAAATTTAAAAGCGCTAAGCCAAAAATCAACGATCCAAAGAGGGCGACTGTTATTGAAATGTGGATAACAGTTACCGCCCAGACTTGAGGCCTAAGCAAAACTTTAAGGTTTAGCTTTAAACCAACAATAAACAGGAGAAGTGTGATACCCAGATCTGCCAATTTTTCCAGCATTTCGCCACTTGTAATGCCCAGGTAATTGAGGATGAAACCACAGACCAGGAAACCAATTAATGGTGGTAAACTAATCAATCTCGCCAGGAAGCCGAGAAAAAAAGCGAGAGAGATCCAAGTGACATCACCTAATGCTATTGCCACCCATTCGAAATCCATGGATTGATTCCTTAGCGTTGTAGGAAGAATAAAATTGTACCAAGCTAAATGTGCAGTGTCAGGTTTTGGTTTTTAAAACTTGAACGGTTTGCTGCGGCATTTTAGGTTTACTGTTTTGAATAAGTCGTATTATTGATGGGAAAGCTTAATGACAAGCGTTAAAACTTGTGATAAATAATCGGTGTATCGCGTAAAACTCGATTTTACGCTGAGGCATAAAAATTAAATAAATTATCCCTGATCCACCTGATATTTCTTCATATTAGCCGCGACCTTTTTAACATAGCGACGTGTTTCTCTAAAAGGCAGACTTTTGATCAGTTTTTGGTATACCTGATCGGGTGTCAATTTGTTAATTTGTTTTACGGCTTTATTGAAATTCTTCTTCTTAATGAAAGCTCTTGCGACGTTACTCGCGCCGGTATTATAGGCTGCAATAGCGCAGTAGATCCGGCTTTGTGGATCTGTCACTTTATGCATGTATTTGTAATAGAGCACATGCAAATAAGCCGAACCGACATTGATGTTATTATCAGTACTGTACAGATAGGATGGAGCCAGGATCTTGGCTTTACCATAAAGATGTTTAGTTGCATCTTTACCAGCGCTTCTCGGTACGATTTGCATTAAACCATAAGCCGGGACATGGGATTTTGCCAGAGGATTAAAACTGCTCTCCGATTCCATGATGGCATATATTAACGCTGTGGGAATCTTTTGTTTTTGTGATGCTAGACTAACGGTATCTGCATAACGTGAGGCTTTTTCCAGACTCGATTGTTCCACGGATAGGGCAAAGCGAAGAATTTTTTTATTGGAGACTTTTGCTTTGAGTACATCGCTATGCACAGTGTGTTTAGTTTTACCGGATACTTTTACGATTCCGGAATAATTGAAGTGTACTGACGTTAAATCATTGATTGAAAATAGACGCCTATCACTGGGTGATCCACGCTGGATCATCCTGAAGTTTGAGGGTAATCTTGCCTCCACTCTCTGAGAAACTTCGTCTGCTTGAAACGCATCGAATTCCGTTGTATTTAACAGTGAAAATAGTTCTTTTTCTAACTGGCGTTTGTTTTTTCTGCTAACTGATTTTCCTGCTTCAAACAATAAATCTACGCTAACGTCACCTGTTTCAAAATCCACGAGTCGTCGGACATTCCCTTGGTCTACATAACTTATCCATTGGGTTTCTGATGAATCTTTAAACTCACCCCATTGGTTTTCAATTTTGTTTTTAAACGCGGCATGCTCTTCCTGGTAGATCTTGTCATAATTATCAAATTCTGCTTCGAGTTCATCATTATTAGATGTAAATTTAGTAGAGTCATCTCTTATCAAATTTTGTTTAGTTTGACTAAGCGCAATACTTTCTTGTTCATCGAAAAATTCTAATTCACTTATATCACTAATTGATAACAGAACAAGTAATGCAAAAATGGGTAATGTTAGAAGAATAATATTTTCTATTTTCATAAGGAACCAATTTTAAAAATAAATTTACATTTCCGATGCGGCAGAGTTTGATTCAATATCCATGTACGCATTCGAAACTGAGTACTGGAAATATTGACGTTTACGGTTTCCAACTGAATTATTAATCGCGGGGCCAATTGTCAGAGAGAAAAGGAACTCAACATTTAGCTCATTAAATCAACCGATTAGTTTTTTCATTTGTATTAAAACTAAATACCCCAGAGTAATAAGGATCGATAATCAATCACTCTAGATTACCTGTAAGTACACTAAGCAATACCGGTTCCACCCTTTCTAATATTTTCTTCGATTTTTTTAAATTAATGTAAACAGGATAATCTGTCTGTGGCTGTGGTGTATTACATTATGATAATCGAGTTTAGCGACACTTCTGGGTAATAGGTTGACCAATAAAAATAGATTTTGATTCTGAAGAAACAAGTACTTCTGACCTTCAGTATAATAATTGGTAATTTAGAGTGATTATAATTGAGAGTAGGTTGTTGATGCGGTAAACGATGCTACCGATGTAGCATGATAACAACATTTTATTCATCCTGAGATTGGTAATCGATTTGGAAGCTTTCTAAATGTTGTGTATTGTCAAATTAATGGCTAATGGGTGTTTAGTCGACAGCCCCGTAAAAATTACGACACTCGATTATAAGGGTTTTTCTTATAGGCTGATTTTGAATGGATAGTTACGCTTTTTATTTTCTGTAATGAAAAATGGTTTTAATTTTTAAGAATTTCTAAATGATTGTGAAATGAATTGGAATAATGAGCGATGGATATATTTTTCACAGCACGATAAAAATTTATTAAAAGTACAACATTACAATCCCATACAGTTGGCGTAATACGTGGTTGTCGCAGGCCAATCGGAAAATACGCCTTTAACCTCAACATCATTCGCAAGTACGTGTAACATTTGCATCGTGTCGCCATCATTATTAATTGCATCCGTAACACTTTGGTAATACCAATCACCACCTGTTTCCAATTTTCCAGAACGCTCCAGGGTCCAGGTTATTATCTCCAAGTTTAATTTTTTTGCGGTTAGCGCATATTCCGATGGAACAATATTTTGGGCTTCATCTAATGTTACTAGCGCCCACATGGGTGGCGCAATAATATTAACACCCTTTTGCGCAATGTCAGCAAGTGCGGAAATTGCTTTCTGGTATCCACTATCACGTAATACATCGCTATCCAGATACACCGCTTGTTTACCAAACTGAGGTTCTTTTTCTAACCAATAAATAATATCTCCTATATTAAATGATTGAACGAACACATTATTCGCTTTCACTTTTTCGTGTTTGTATTCATCAATCATTTTTTGTGCATAATCAGTTTGAGAAAAACCATTAAATGGCATAGTCACCGATGCCGCCTTGAGTTCTGGTATCATTTTAACATTCAGTGATTTGAACAATGCGATACTCTCTGCATGAGTCAGTAAGGTTGCATTGCCCGTGTATAAATCTGTGGGAAAAGAGGGTGTAACATCAAGGTATTCGGCAATCGTGGTAGACGCTGGGTTTGCCACATCCACTCTACCCCGGAGTGATTTAAACTCTGTGAGAATGAGATCACTGGTGCAGCACTTTGCAGTAGCAGGTTTAATTATAGTTCCGTCAGCATCAAATTTGGCAGCTTGAAAAGCTTGACTACATTTGCTCGCAAGAGGCGTATTTAGAATGTTGGTGGTCGTGTGTAAGTCACATTGAGAGTGTCGACAAACGAGTTCTTTATCTTTTGTAAAGGTAACATCGCATTCTATTATTCCTGCCCCCATTCTTGCTGCGGCTATATAGGATTCTTTGGTGTGCTCAGGAAATTTGAGTGGTGCACCACGATGACCAATGGAAAAGTCAGATTTTTCAAATGGCCCCTTGGCGCAGGATTTTAGCTGTTTTTTTAAATCGCTTTCTTTCATCGCATTTATCAGATAAAGCGGACGAGGTCCTAATTCAGCTGATGAACTAATAGAACCATGGAGTTGCTTTTTATCAACTACATCTTCCGCAAACAGATTTTTTAGTGATAAAAGCATAACAAATGATACAAATATGATCATTTTAGTAGGCTCAAATGTAGCATCTTGTTCCATCATATGCAGATAGAGTAATTAGTCATGGAAAATATATTTTTAGTAAACTAATTTGGAGTTAGAGCTTACTAAAGACAGGGTTAGTTTTAATCAGCACATTGGTAACGATAGTAATTTTATGCGATCTAGTGTATTACATCTTTGATAGTTATTTCATCTATGTATATTGGCTCACTGGACGCTTAATAAACCGGGATGAATAAAAACTAATAACTAATTGAGTTTTCTGAAATAATAGCTATTTTTGTAATTAAAATGTCACAAATGTGAAATAAAAGCTTAATATAATCAATCTTGTATATCCACCGCCTAAGGCGGTGGCTTGGACAATGGCTATGCCGTTGTCATAAGCATCTACGCATGATATTTCTTGTTGGGTTATCCCCATAACATCAACAAGAGGAAT
>Ga0316207_10002018_pt1 | contig 22221 bp, 23 predicted proteins | sample 6weekpyrite_MG_FD_204943 | JGI IMG/M metagenome (GOLD analysis project Ga0316207, IMG submission 204943) | Microbial mat bacterial communities from mineral coupon in-situ incubated in ocean water Damariscotta River, Maine, United States -... | ecosystem: Environmental > Aquatic > Marine >...
CTGTACTTTCAATACTCTTTTTAAATGGTTGCCGCCTCGGCAACCGTAAAAATTTTGATCCTTTTTAGTGCACGTTTTATGCCACACTTTTTGTTACTTATAATACAAAAACTTAAGCAAAAACCAGCCTCAAATCAGCCCTCAAATGCATTATAATAGTGCACACGCTTTATCATATGCACTATTATTGTGCATAGAAGCCAATCTGGATAGTATCTATATGATCGATCTTTAGTCCTGCATTTCGCAGTTGCTCGGCAATTTCGGCCTGGTCCGAGGCTGTCTCTGCCATCGATAATGGCAATTGCACATCTACGTGCACGCGGCCATCCAGATAATGCAGGGTAAGTTTACGAATGTCACCCGGTTTTACAATATCCAGCCAGCAATCATGCAGGTCGGCCATTATCTGCTCTCTACCCGGTAATTTGCAACACGGTGTCGCCATTTCATCGTCTTCCGGGTCGATGTGTACTGTCACATCCGCGACATCATCAATATTTTGCACAAGCTGTTGCCGTACCGCCTCACTGATCTGGTGACCTTCCGAAACACTTAGAAATGAATCCACCTGGATGTGCACATCCACCAGTGCATCAGGCCCCATCTTCCGGGTACGTAACATGTGTAAAGCGACCACTCCGTCGACATCAGAAATCATGTTGCGAATCTGTTCGACCTGCTCTGTATCCAGTGCGGTATCGATTAACTCTCGCACACTGTGCCACCCCAGGTCCCAACCGATTTTAACAATCATCAATGCAACACCGACCGCCGCAATCGCATCCAGGTAATCAAGGCCCGCCATTGATCCGAGTACACCAACAAATACAACAATCGATGAAATGGCATCGGAACGACTGTGCCAGGCATTGGCGCGCAATAGTGCAGATCGGAATTTACGTGCCGCTGCAAGCGTGTAATGGTATATCGCTTCCTTGGAAATAATGGATACGGCCGCAACAACCAAAACGATCCAGTCAGGGTGTAACAACAGGTCAGTATCAAACAAGCGTCGCATAGCATCCCAGGCAATACCCACACCAACCAGGATGAGTGCAACACCCAGCACAACAGTCATCAAGGTTTCGATTCGGCCGTGCCCGTAGGGGTGATCTTCATCGGCATCCCGACTGGCATGCTTGGCTGCCCATAGCACCATGAAGTCGGTTAATAAATCTGAAAAGGAATGTATGCCATCAGCAATAAGTGCTTGCGACTGACCGATGTAGCCAACGATCACTTTTGCTACTGCCAGAACAAAATCAACAACCGATCCAACTAAGGTAACTTTTCGAACTTCACGATAGCGTACGTCCGATGGGTCCATCGGTGTATGACTATGTGAATGACTATGCGCCACTTAGTCGTTTCCTTTTTTTACTGTAATAATGACTTGCCCATCTTGCTCACTTGTCGCAATAACATCGTGACCATTTATCCTGCACCACGCAGGAATGTCATTCAATGCCCCCGGGTCAGTACATGTAACTTCCAGGGTATCACCCGTTTCTAATTCAGCAATTCGATCCTGAGTTCGGATAACAGGCATTGGACACATCATCCTGCTTGCATCGAGTGTGTAATGGCTCATTGTTTTTATACTTTATATACAGTGTAAACTATACATGCCAGCTTTCTGGTATTTCACTGACTGGCATCGGTGCAACGGTAAGACTACGATTCTCACCATCTTTGGTTGTGTATTCAAGTTCAACGGTATCTGCTGTTCTACCCTGGCTGTATCGTGCGGTAATGCGTGCGGCCAATTCCAGGTCCTCGTCAGATACTTCACCATCGATCATTACGAGCGGTCCGGCATGGCTTGTCGTTTTTAAACTGGAATACACCTTTCGATATCCCGAGAGAAAATTATTTTCACCTTCTTCACGACCAATGATAAGTTTGAAATTTTTCGCCGGGCGAATATGACGACCTACCTTTAACAACATGATGTCATCAAGTTCATACTTGCGTTCGCCACGTGCATCCCACAGGTCAACAAATTTTTTCGAATACTGTTCATCCGTGAGAAAACAGCAACCACCCGCAGGTTGAGCATAATCTTCAAAACCAAATTTCTCGGCCAATGCCATTTGTGGTTTTCGTGTACGGCCACTGAAATCGAGTAACTGATCCCGATCCAGCCAACCTTCCAGTTCCGGCAGGGTAGGTGGAAGGTGTTGTGCACAGAGGGGACGGACCAGTAAATCACCAGCACCGGATTCCTCGGCAATCACTGGCATGGTTTCCTTACGTTGTGACATCGGCCGCTGGCCAATCACTTCACCGGTGATAATAAAATCAAAATCATTTTCCGCGATCCACTCATGCGCCTTCTTGACCATGAAGCCTTTGCAATCCAGGCACGGGTTCATATTGGAACCGTAGCCATGCTTCGGGTTGATCACGACATCTTTGTATTCTTCGATGACGTCGACAATGTGTAACTTGATACCAAGCTGTTCGGCAACCCACAGGGCGTTATTGCGTTTAGGCTTGTTGCGATCTTTTTTACGAATGGCATGGGTATGCCCTTCAACACAGAAACCCGTGTAAAAGTTTATCCCTTCGACATGGACACCTTGCTCCATCACTACCTTTGCAGCAAGTAGCGAATCGAGTCCACCGGAAATAAGGGCAACTGCCTTGCGTTGTGTTGAATTCATCATGATTACTGTCGTTCAGAAGGCCGGCTATTATAACAGAGCAGTTTCACAGACATAGCACCGTGTCGCACCAGGATAACCCTATCTATATATAAGGTATAAATAGCCAGATGGCGTACAACTCTTGCTGAAGTCACGGTATACTTGCGCGCTTGCAAGAATTTGAGAACAAAAACAGGCTTTAACATGAGCAGTGCCACAGATATTTCAACGTTTGGCGGTTTAATCGCGACCCTGCAGGCCTTTTGGGCCGACCAGGGCTGCGCGGTTCTACAACCTTTTGACATGGAGGTCGGTGCCGGCACCTTCCATCCAGCTACCTTTTTACGCTCGATCGGGCCAGAACCCTGGCGTGCCGCCTATGTGCAGCCTTCGCGCCGCCCTACTGATGGCCGTTATGGTGAAAACCCGAACCGCCTGCAGCACTATTACCAGTTCCAGGTTGCCCTGAAACCCTCACCGGATAACATCCAGGAACTTTATCTGGACTCTCTGCGCCTGCTCGGCTTTGACCCGCTCGAACACGATATTCGTTTTGTCGAGGATAACTGGGAATCGCCTACACTGGGTGCCTGGGGCCTCGGCTGGGAAGTCTGGCTCAATGGTATGGAAGTGACACAATTCACGTATTTTCAACAAGTTGGCGGGCTTGAATGCCGACCTGTCACCGGTGAAATCACCTATGGCCTGGAACGTCTTGCCATGTATATCCAGGGCGTAGACAGCGTATTTGACCTCGTGTGGTCAAAAAGTGAGCAGGGCACCATCACCTATGGTGATGTCTTCCACCAGAATGAAGTCGAGCAATCGACCTATAATTTCGAACATGCCGATGTCGACGTGTTGTTTGGCTGGTTCGACAGCTGTGAAAAGCAAAGTCAGAAACTGATTGAAGCCGGTCTGCCTCTACCTGCCTATGAACAGGTACTGAAGGCCTCGCATACCTTTAACCTGCTCGATGCACGCCATGCCATCTCGGTGACAGAACGCCAAAGCTATATCCTGCGTGTACGTGCCCTGTCGCGCGCCGTTGCTGAGGCCTACTATGCGGCACGTGAAGCCCTCGGCTTCCCAATGGTTCAAGGAGGTAAATCATGAGTACACGTGATTTACTGATTGAAATTGGTACCGAGGAACTGCCACCTAAGGCCTTGAACAAGCTATCAAAAGCCTTCAATAACGGCGTAAAAAATGGACTCGAAGAGGCTGGCCTGGCTTTCACGGGCATCAACCAATACGCCGCGCCGCGGCGACTTGCCTTACTGGTTGAAGGCCTTGCCGAAAAACAACCTGATCGTAAAAACCAGCGCCGTGGACCTGCACTGACCGCCGCCTTTGGTGATGATGGCTGCCCAACCAAGGCCGCAGAAGGTTTTGCACGTTCTTGTGGTGTCGCCAATATCGATGAACTGGAACGCCTCGAAACTGATAAGGGTGCATGGCTTTCATACACCGTTCAGGAAATAGGTAAAACTACTCAAGAACTTGTTCCCGCTATCGTACAGAAATCACTCGATGGCTTGCCTATTCCAAAACGCATGCGTTGGGGTGCAGGTGATGCAGAGTTTGTTCGCCCTGTTCACTGGGTTGTGTTGCTGTTTGGAGAAGAGGTCATCGACAGCGAAATACTCGGCATCAAGACTGATCGCCTGACATTTGGTCACCGCTTCCATCACCCGGATTCAATTGTGCTCTCTGAGGCAAAGGCCTATTCGCCATTACTCGAAACACAAGGTCATGTAATTGCTGATTTTGCGACACGCCGTGAGGCCGTGCGCGCACAGGTCAAAGAGATCGCAATCAAGCATGGCGGTAAAGCCATCATTGATGAGGCCCTGCTCGATGAGGTCACCTCCATGGTGGAATGGCCCAAGGCGGTACTCGGTAATTTCGATGATGATTTTCTCGACGTACCTGCTGAATGTCTGATCAGCTCCATGAAGGGACACCAAAAATACTTCCATATTGTTAACAGTGACAATCAACTCATGCCGTTCTTTGTCACGGTCAGCAATATCGATAGTTCTAATATCGATGCGGTTAAGCGCGGTAATGAACGTGTTATTCGTCCTCGTCTTGCCGATGCAGAATTCTTCTGGCAACAGGATAAGAAACACCGTCTCGACAGTCACCTTGACCGCCTTGCCCAGGTCGTTTTCCAGAAACAACTTGGTAGCGTGCATGACAAGAGTGAACGCATCGCGGCACTGGCAAAAACAATTACGTCTGAACTGGATGCAGACAGCAATGCCGCTGAACGCGCCGGCAAGTTATGTAAATGTGACCTGATGACTGACATGGTCAACGAATTCCCTGATCTACAAGGCATCATGGGTCGTTACTATGCACAGGCCGATAATGAAACAGACAGCGTCGCGCATGCCATTGAAGATCATTACCGCCCACGCTTTGCCGGTGATGAACTGCCTGCGGGTGTTGTTGGCCAGGCCGTTTCCATTGCTGACAAACTCGATACTCTGGTCGGGCTGTTTGCCATTGGTCAGCCACCAACGGGTCAAAAAGATCCTTATGCACTGCGCCGCGCCGCACTCGGTGTATTACGTATCTGCATGGAATGCGAACTGACCATTGATGTGCGTATGATGATCCAGGCTGCCGCTGATAACTACCAGTCTCTTGCACCACAACTTGATGTGCCCGCCAAGACGGTTGATGAAGTATTTGATTTTATTCTCGGTCGATTGCAGGTCTACTATGCCAACCAGGATTTTGCCACTGACGAGATTGATGCCGTCGTTAGTCTGCGTCCCGGTCGTTTCCATGAACTGGATCAACGCCTACGTGCCGTTGCCACGTTCCGCAAACTCCCGGAAGCAGAAAGCCTGAACGCAGCAAATACACGTATTACCAACATTCTGAAAAAAGCCGATCAGACAATTGCTGACGAAGTTACCACTAAACTGCTTGAAGACGGCCCGGAAAAGGCCTTGCATGAAACAGTGACCAGCTTGCATGCTGAACTGGAGCCTCTAATTGACAATGGTGATTATACAGCTGCACTGACAAAACTTGCTGGCCTACGCGAGCCTGTTGATGCATTTTTTGATAATGTCATGGTCATGGCCGATGATAATGCAGTACGTAATAATCGTCTTGCACTGTTAAATGGTCTGCGTAACCTGTTTCTTCGAATCGCTGATTTATCACGCTTACAGGATTAAGTAATATAGAGGGACACTGTTTATGAGTAACCAGGATTCCTACAACGATATGCTTGCCGCCATCCAGGCCTTTCATGACAAGCATGATTTCAAGGGCACAGGCGGTGAAGACCTGCCTTACCGTGTTGCACTCATGGCAGAAGAACTCGGTGAGATCTCTGCGGCTATTACAAAGGGAAAATCCTCGGAACAGCTAGCCGAAGAATGTGCAGACCTGATGATCCTGGTCATGGGCACGGCTATTTCTGCCGATTTTGACCTGAAGCAGGCCTTTTGGAAAAAAATGGACAAGATCATGAAACGCGACTCGAAGATGGTTAATGGCAAAATCCGGGTCTCAGAATTTCGTGATGTAAACTGATCATGCCGCTAATTATTCTTGACCGTGATGGTGTAATCAATGAAGACTCTGACGACTTCATCAAGTCACCCGATGAATGGAAACCCTTACCGGGCAGTCTCGAGGCCATTGCACAATTAAATAATGCCGGTTGGCAGGTTGTAGTAGCTACCAACCAGTCAGGCATCGCACGCAAACTCTACGACCTCGATACGCTACATGCCATCCATGACAAGATGCACCGCATGCTGCTTGAATACGGTGGCAGCATCGAAGCCGTATTTTTCTGCCCACATGGTCCGAATGACAATTGTGACTGCCGTAAACCACTACCGGGTCTGTTTGATCAAATCGCCATGCGCCTTAAAACGTCTCTGACTGGCGTACCTGTAATCGGTGATTCTTTACGAGACATACAGTCTGCAAAAGCGGTTGGGGCACAACCGGTACTTGTGCGCACGGGCAAAGGAACACGGACTCTCTATACCGAAGAAGAAACTCTGCATGGTGTGCCTGTTTATTGTGACCTGAAGCAGGCCGTGAGCGCACTGCTATCCGGTAATATTCTTAAAAACCTCATATAATGCTTGCACTTCGATCACTGATCTTCTCCATTGGTATGATTCTCGCGACGGTTATTCTCGCGCTACCCAGCCCTATCCTGTTCTTTGTTCCGTATGTACCGCGCTACCGTTTTCTAAATATGTGGCATCGCTTCGTTATCTGGTGGGTACAGATCACTTGCAATGTTAAATATGAAGTCGAAGGCATCGATAATATTGCAAAGGCGCATCCCGGCATTGTCTTTTCCCGCCATGAATCCACTTGGGAAACCCTTGCCCTGACCATCATCTTTCCACGCCAGGCATGGGTGCTGAAACGTGAATTACTCTGGGTACCATTTTTCGGCTGGGCATTATGGGTCCTTGAACCGATTGCCATTAATCGTAAGGCTGGACGACACGCGCTTAACGAGATCGTAAAACAAGGTATTGACCGTCTTAACAAAGGCCGCTGGGTCGTTGTTTTTCCTGAGGGGACGCGCATCCACCCAGAAGAAACCAAGAAATTTGGTGCCGGGGGTGCCATGCTTGCCGCACGTAGTGGACGACCGGTTGTACCTGTTGTTCATAATGCCGGCGACTACTGGGCACGGCGCGAATTCATCAAACACCCAGGTACAATCAAGGTCATTATAGGTGAACCGATTCAGACTGAAGGGCGTAAGGCAGGTGATATAAATGCCGAAGCCGAGGCCTGGATAAATGATAATCGTAAGAAGTTACTCGCACTTCGCTAATGATTGATACCTGCTCACTTTGCGGCAGTTCTACACTTATTACCTTTCACCACCTTATCCCTCGTTCATGTCATCGTAACAAGTGGTTTAAAAAACACTTTGACAAGACCGATATGCGTGAACGTGGTATCTATATTTGTCGTCGTTGCCATAACTTTATTCACAAACAATTTTCTGAAAAAGAACTTGGTCGTGAGTTGAATACGCTCGTTAAACTGCAAGATAATAAATCTATTGCCAAATATATTAAGTGGGCGAAGAACCATGACTGAACCAATTAGTTTCATGATGATTTATTAACTAATCAGTCCTGATTCCTTACTTCACTTGTTACTTAGTTCAGATTGCAACTTTTTCTTCTGCTTAATCAGCTTCCAGAATGTCATAAATTCCCACACTGTAATGACAACACCAAGCCCCAGCATACTGTATACAACATTCATATCATTAAGCAGCGGGTGAAAGGCATCACCTTGTGCACCAAATATTGCATAGAATGCCAGCCCCAACATAATGGTACCGGGTGCACCGAGGATCTGTATCTTCACTATTTTTTTTGTAATGTAGTCGAGTTCTTCCTGTTTATTGGCAAACATACGTACTCCTTGTTGTGCAGATACAAAACAGGGCTACATAGTAGCCCTGTAATTTATTATTAAACTATTTCCAAATTATTCAGCATTCGTGACATATTTTAGAATTTCTACCACTTGCTGAGGCGTCTGCGCCCAGGCCATTGCTGCACCATCAACTTCTTTAAGTGGGTGAACAATGTCATCTGCATGCAAAGTAATATAAGGCTTGGCTAGTGCTGCACACATGCCAGCGTCGAAGGCCGCGTTCCACTGCTTGTACTTATCGCCAAAACGAACCACGGCAAGATCACAATTTTCGATATGTGTGCGTGTACGAATTGCGTTGACCTTAGATGACTTATGATCACGCCAGAAATTATTTGCCTCTTCGCCTAGGACGTCACCGGCTGCATCACTGGCTTCATGGTTTGTCACAGCCGAGGTAAAGCTCACTGGTAAGTCACTCGCCTTTGCACCGTCCATGATCTGCTGACGCCAGTCCGTGTGAATCTCACCTGATAAATATACTGTCCAATTTTTCATTTCTTAATCACTAGTTCTTTATACATCGAGGTTACTGACTGACAGGGCATTTTCTTCAATAAAGTCACGACGTGGTTCAACCTGGTCACCCATCAATGTTGTAAACAAATCATCAGCTGCCACGGCATCTTCGATCTGGACTTGCATAAGACGACGTTGATTAGAATCCATGGTTGTTTCCCAGAGTTGATCCGGGTTCATTTCACCGAGACCTTTATAACGCTGGAAACTCTGACCCCGCTTCGCCTCTTTCATGAGCCAGTCAATGGCTTCGCGGAAAGAACCAATTTCGCTTTCACGTTCACCGCGCTTGATACGCGCCCCTTCACTGATCAAACCATCAAGCTGCTTCGACAAATCGGCAATCGCCTTGTACTCACCTGAATTGAGGAATTGCTCACCAAACATGATCGTTGTTGTCAGTCCATGCTTGGTGACATCAAGTTTTACCCCAAATACATGGTGCTCAGTATCTTCGACAATACATGTCGCATAGTGACTACTATCTTCATCGGCATTTAGTCGTGCCGCTAACTCAGTCGCCCACTCTGTCATGAGCGCCTGATCTTTTATTGCCGCTTCATCGAGTGCATTCATGTATACCATCTTCACCAAAGCGGCCTCATTAAAGCGCTTACCAATACGGCGAATGGTTCCCATGGTATTAATGTACTGCTGAACAATCACTTCCAGCCCCTGCCCGGAAATAGCAGGTGCATCTGTCTCGACAAATAATGAAGCATTATCGAGGGCTTCCTGGATCAGGAACTGATTCATCTCGGCATCGTCTTTGACGTAGCGTTCCTGTTTACCTTTTTTAATCTTGTAAAGCGGTGGCTGTGCAATATACAGGTAACCACGTTCGATCAGCTCAGGCATCTGGCGATAAAAAAACGTCAGCAACAGGGTACGGATATGTGAGCCGTCGACATCAGCATCGGTCATAATAATGACGCGATGGTAACGAATCTTGTCCGGGTTATATTCTTCACGGCCAATACCGCAACCCAGTGCAGTGATGAGTGTGCCGACTTCTACTGAAGACAGCATCTTGTCGAAACGCGCCTTCTCCACGTTAAGAATCTTTCCCTTCAATGGCAGGATCGCCTGATACTTACGATCACGTCCTTGCTTAGCTGAACCGCCCGCGGAATCACCCTCCACCAGGAACAGTTCTGATAAGGCCGGGTCCTTCTCCTGACAATCGGCTAATTTACCGGGCAAACCCGCAATATCCAGTGCACCCTTACGACGTGTCATTTCTCGTGCCTTACGTGCCGCCTCACGGGCACGTGCCGCTTCAACCATCTTACTAACAATGGCCTTGGCATCTGTCGGCCGCTCCTGCAGGAATTCCGACAGTTTTTCATTCATTGTTGATTCAACAATCCCTTTTACTTCCGAGGAGACCAGCTTGTCCTTGGTCTGCGAGGAGAATTTAGGATCAGGCACCTTCACCGACAGGACTGCTGTAAGTCCTTCACGGGCATCATCGCCAGTGGTCGAAACCTTATTTTTCCCTGTAGAATCAATGTATTGGTTCAATGTACGGGTCAAGGAAGAACGGAAGCCAGAGAGGTGTGTACCACCATCACGTTGCGGAATATTGTTCGTGAAACAGAAGATGTTTTCCTGGTAGGAATCATTCCACTGCATGGCCAATTCAACCGTGACATCATCCTGCTCTGTTTGGAAATAAAAGACATTATCGTGCAAGGGCGTTTTCTTACGGTTCAGGTGTTCAACAAAGGCCTGGATACCACCCTGGTATTCAAATGTATCTTCCTTACTGGTGCGTTCATCCTGCAATACAATTCGCACGCCAGAATTCAAAAAACTCAATTCTCTCAATCGCTTAGAGAGAATATCGTAATGAAACTCGATATTTGTAAAGGTTTCGGGACTGGGCTTGAAACGGATCTCAGTACCCGTATTATCCGTGTCCCCGATCACTGCGAGTGGTGCCTGCGGCTCGCCATTAACATAATCTTGCTGGTGAACCTTGCCGTGGCGACGGATGGTCAGACGTAACTCGTCTGATAATGCATTCACAACAGAAACACCCACACCGTGCAAACCACCAGACACCTTGTAGGAATTATCATCAAACTTACCGCCTGCGTGCAGGACGGTCATAATCACTTCTGCTGCAGCAACGCCTTCTTCTTCATGGATGTCGACAGGAATTCCGCGGCCGTTATCACTGACAGATACCGAGTTATCATTATTAATGACAACCCGTATTTCGGAACAATGTCCGGCAAGTGCTTCATCGATGGAGTTATCGACCACTTCGAATACCATGTGATGCAGACCGGTTCCGTCATCCGTATCACCGATATACATCCCTGGGCGCTTTCGAACAGCATCAAGACCTTTTAATACCTTGATATTCGAGGAATCGTAAGTTTTTTCATCCGACATGGGGTGTCTCCATTAATGTCAGGGCATTATATCACTTCTTGTACATCGCCGTGTTCCACGTGAAACATATGCGATACGGTCTTTTGTCTGTGTTGTTCAGGGATTAAATCTTCACGGATCGCCGTCACAACCAATTGCGCACCTGTTGCAAGCAGTGACTGCATAAGGTTATTACAGTGTCTGGCATCAAGTTCAGCACTGATATCATCGATCAAGACTGTTCCTGGTTTTCCCGTGGCCTCTGAAACCAATGCTGCCTGTGCAAGCACAAGTGCGCTAACCAGCAATTTCTGCTGGCCTCGGGATAGGCGTTCCCTTGCCGGTGCACCGTTTCGCTTAAATACCAGGTCTGCACGTTGTGGCCCATACCGGCTATAACCAAGTTCCCTGTCTTTTTCTCGGTGTGAGGCTAGAATATCTGCCAAATTTCGTCCTGAATCCCAACCCCTACGATATTCCATACTAATATCATCGCAATTCAACATGGTTCTAATTGAGGTAAGTAATATAGGCTGCAGTCTTTCACAATAAGCTTGTCTGAATGTATGGAGAAAGCCCGCGCTTTCAACCATTTCATGTTCCCAGTGCTCAAACTGCTGGTTTCTTTGCCTCAATAAGGCATTTCTCTGCTTCATCGCCCGCATATAACGTTTCCAGGCATCGTAGAATCGATGTTCCACGTGAAACACGCCCCAATCGAGAAATTTCCTGCGCTGACCAGGCCCCTGGTCAATTAAATCAAAACTTTGTTGGTTTATAAGCTGGATTGGTAAGAGGTGTGAGAGTTCTGCTCGACTTGTAAGAGCCTGTCCATCTAATCTTAACTGGCGTTTTCCCTGGGCATAGTGAAGTCCAAGTCTATGTGCCCCCCCGCCTTTTCGTTCAATTTCAGCAAAAACAGTCAATTCCTTATGACCAGATTGAATTACATGGCTTAATCGACTGCTACGAAAAGACCGGCCTGTTCCCAGGAGATAGAACGCCTCAAGCAGACTGGTTTTACCACTGGCATTCTCACCGGTAATAAGATTTAGGCCCGGGTGTAAATCCAACCGGGCCTGGGTAATATTTCGGCATTGCTGAACTTGAAGTCGCCTGATCGTCATTTAATTATTTGATTATCAGGCAAATGATCAGTTTCCATTTCGTTGTAGCACGCCAGCTCTATAGACGCATTGGCATGACAACATACTTACATTCAGCGACCTGTTCACCGACCGCTGTTATTAAACAGCTACTATTTGCGTCACTCATCGCGACCTGAACCATGTCCGTTTCAATTGCGTTCAAGGCATCAACAAGATACGTCACATTAAAACCAATCTCGAGACCTTCAAAATCAAACTCAACTTCGATTGATTCTTCAGCCTCTTCTTGTTCTGGATTATTGGCTATAATACGAACCGTATTATTTTCCATAACGAGCCGTATACCACGGTATTTTTCATTAGAGAGGATCGATGCACGGGTCAGTGCCTGGCTTAATATAGTTCGATTAACAACCAACATTTTGTTGCTTGATTGTGGCATAACTCTTTGATAATCAGGGAATTTTCCATCTATCAACTTGGAGGTAAAGATAAGTTGATCAAGTTTAATGCGAATATGGTTATTACCGACTTCTACCGTTACATCACCTGCATCACTCTCTAACAGGCGAGCCAATTCGGTTACACCTTTACGTGGCAAGATGATTTGCGCCTTATCACCTTCAGGCAGGCTAGCAGGTGTTTCACACATCGCCAGGCGATGACCATCCGTCGCGACACTGCGTAAAATACCGTTATCCATTTCAAACATGAGACCATTCAGATAATAACGGACATCTTGTTGCGCCATGGCAAATTGGGTGTGATCGATTAGTGATTTCAGGTTTGCCTGGCCAACCGTAAATTCACGGCTATCAGCAGGTACATCAATATTAGGAAAATCGTCAGCTGGCAGTGTTGAAAGTGTGAATCGACTTCGACCCGCCTTTAACACAGCGCGCTCGCCATCCACAGATACATTAATGATTGCGTCATCTGGCAAAGTACGACAGATATCGAGGAATTTACGTGCAGGTACAGTTGTTTCACCTGCAGAGCCTTTTTCAACAGTGGTAGTAACAATCATCTCAACTTCGAGATCAGTTGCCGTCATTTGTAGTTGTTCACCATCAAAAACAATCAGCACATGAGAAAGAATTGGCAAGGTTTGTCGACGTTCAACAACACTGCAGATTGTCTGCAAAGGTTTGAGTAATGCTTCGCGTTGGATCGTGAAGTTCATATTATTAATCCTGATCTATATATACTAATTGTTATTATTAGTCTTACCAATTTCTGTGGATAAAGCATTATTTAACATATATTACAATATGTTAAGTAATTTTTAACCCTGTGTATAACTGCCATTTTAATACCTGAAACCTGTTGATGGTCTGTGGATAAAAAAACGCTAAAAGTTATCCACATCGATGTCCACAAGTATTCCACATTATGTTGACAGTGTTCTTAACAAATTCGCATAGTCCTCATGAATTCGTGCATCGGACTCTTTTAATTCTTTTACCTTTCTACAGGCATGTAACACCGTTGTATGGTCACGGCCACCAAATGCATCACCAATCTCAGGCAGGCTATGCGTTGTCAGCTCTTTTGCCAATGCCATTGCGACCTGCCGAGGCCGTGTAATTGAGCGGTTGCGCCGTTTCGAATGTAGATCCGCAACGCGTATTTTGTAATATTCGGCAACGGTTTTTTGAATATTATCTATGCTGACAAGCTTTTCTTGCAAGGCTAACAGGTCTTTTAATGATTCCTTGGCAAATTCCAGTGTAATAGGGCGACCGGTAAAGTGGGCGTTGGCAATGACACGACGCAACGCGCCTTCCAGTTCACGCACATTTGAATAGATTCGTTTGGCGATGAAAAAGGCCACTTCACGGGGCAGATCGACCTGCACCAGTGAAGCCTTGTTCATCAAGATTGCGGCACGCGTTTCCAGTTCTGGTGGTTCTATGGCAACTGTCAGGCCCCAGCCAAAACGGGATTTGAGGCGATCTTCAAGGCCGTCAATTTCTTTTGGATAGCGATCACAGGTCATTATGACCTGTTGCTGGCGTTCTAATAACGTATTGAATGTATGGAAAAATTCTTCCTGGGAACGTCCTTTTCCGGCGAAAAACTGGATATCATCAATGAGCAGGGCATCGACAGATCGGTAGTAGCGTTTAAACTCATTAATCTGGTTGTGCTGCAGGGCCTTGACCATGTCCGCAACAAACCGTTCTGAATGCAAATATACGACGTGTGCATGGGGGTTCTTGGCCAGGATTAAATTGCCGACCGCGTGCATGAGGTGGGTTTTACCCAGCCCGACCCCGCCGTAGATCAATAATGGGTTATAGGCCCCACCCGAATTTTCACCGACCTGGATAGAGGCAGCGCGTGCGAGCTGATTTGATTTACCTTCAACAAAGCTGTCAAAGGTAAAGGTTTTATTCAGCGAGCTGAAGTGCTTGGGAACCGGTGTTTTATCCACCTGCGGTCGACTGCGATTATCCACAACCGGTGCCACTGCTGGAGCGGCCGGGGTGTCCTGGCGGGATGCCGAGACCTGGCGACTACCTATCTCAAGTTGTACCACTGGTGGGTTGGTAGACACAAGCCCTTGAATTACTTCAGTAATTTTTTCAATAAATTGTTCATTAACCCAGTCGAGCACAAATCGATTTGGTGCCAGCAGACGCAGGCACTCAGGTTCTTCTTCAGCATGAAGAGGCCGGATCCAGGTGTTAAACTGCTCGGCAGTGAGATCCCCTTCGAGTTGATCGAGACAGGTTTGCCAAAGTGAAGCAGACACCGCTTATGTGTTCTCCGAATAATCGTTTGAAATGGCTAGTGAGCAGGCAAGTGTACCGCCGCAACCAAAAGTTATCCACAACTGTATTTGTCAGTGTTTTCGCGTAATAAACCTTGATTTTGATCACGATCCCAAGTAAATTGTGCCGCCTTTCCGCCCACTCCCATTGGAAGGCGGTATTTTAACCAGATTTATAGATAGCAGGCATCGTCATGAAAAGACCATTTCAGCCAAGTGTTTTAAAGCGTAAGCGTAACCACGGTTTCCGTGCTCGCATGGCTACGAAGAACGGACGCAAGATCATTAATGCTCGTCGCGCGAAAGGTCGCGCCAAGCTGAGCGCCTGATTCTGCCTGCCGCTTGTTTCTGGCAGGCGGCACATTTACATGACAGATCCTTACGGTCGTGAGTGAATTAGGTTTCAATCGTCGCGTCAGGATCCTCCGCCCTGCGGACTTTCAGCGCGTCTTTGCTGATCCCCTCAAGTCCGGTAATTCAGAATTTACAGTTTTGGCAACTGCTAATGGTTTGGCTCATGCCCGACTTGGGCTGGCCATCGCAAAAAAACGTGTTCGGTTCGCGGTTGATCGCAACCGGATAAAGCGGCATGTGCGGGAAAGCTTTCGTCATCACCTTGCCGAGTTGCCAGCCGTGGATATTGTGGTCATGGCTAGGAACGGAGTTGAAAACAAGAGTAATGAAAAGCTGGTTGTTTCATTGCAGAAACACTGGCAGAGTCTGAAGAAAAAATGCGCAAAGTCCTCCTGACATTAATAAAAGGTTACCAGGTCGTGCTCAGCCCGATCATGGGAAACAGTTGTCGTTTTTACCCGACTTGCTCATGTTATGCGCATACCGCGATTGATCGGTATGGCGCACTCCGAGGAATGTATATGGCAACACGTCGTATTTTACGTTGTCATCCGTGGCACCCGGGTGGTATGGACCCGGTGCCGGAATTAAAGAACGCAATAAAGAAGAAGTAACATGGATACAATTCGCACGATGTTATTTGCCGCCCTGGCACTGGTACTGTTCATGATTTGGCAGGCGTGGCAAAAAGATTATGGAACGGTTGCCCAGGCACCTGCCCCTGTAGTGACGGCGACACAACCGGCCATCCCGGGTTCGGCAGATGTGCCTAGTGCACCGGTGATTTCCAGTGACGCACCCGTACTAGCGCCAGCTATTCCAACTTCACTGCCAAAGGGGCAGCGCATCAAGATCAAGACCGATGTCTATGATATGGAGATCGATACACGCGGCGGAGACATTGTTAAGGCAAAACTGCCGACCTACCCACTCAGCGTTGAACCAGGTGCAGAATTCTTCACACTGATGAATGATGGTGACCCACATTTATTTATTGCACAAAGTGGCTTGTTGGCAAAAGGTAGCCCGGATCACACGACAACCTACGCAACACAAAGTAGCGAGTACAGACTTGCCGAAGGTCAGGATACGCTTAAGGTTGTGCTGACTTGGCAGGGTAATAACGGCCTGGTTGTAAATAAGGTCTATACCTTCCACCGTGGACGTTATGATATTGATCTGGATTATATTGTAAATAATCGTGGTGCTGCACCCTGGTCAGGTAGTGTCTACCGTCAGTTCAAGCGTACTGAAAATACCGGTGTTGATCAGTCGAGTTTTATCTACACATACACGGGTGGCGTTGTTTCAAATGCAGAAGAGCCGTATGAAAAGATTGAATACGACGACATGCGTGACGAGAATCTTAAACTCGACATGACCGGTGGCTGGACCGCGATGATCCAACATTATTTCCTTGCTGCATGGATGGCCGGCGATGCAGAGCGGAATCATGTCTATACAAAAGTTAGTGATGGCAACAAGTATGTGCTGGGAATGGTTTCACCACAGCAAACTGTCGCAGCCGGCGAGACAAAGACATTTTCAAACCGCATGTTTGTTGGACCAAAGCTTCAGGAACAACTGGAAGTCGCTGCACCTAATCTTGAACTCACCGTTGATTACGGTTGGCTAACGATTCTTGCCAAACCCTTGTTCTGGTTACTCAACTGGTTCTACGAGTTAGTTGGTAACTGGGGTTGGGCAATTATCCTGGTGACGGTTGTTATCAAACTCGTGTTCTATAAACTGTCTGAAACCAGTTATCGCTCGATGGCGAAATTGCGTGAAGTTCATCCGCGACTTGCCGCACTGAAGGAGCGTTACGGAGATGATCGCCAGGGTATGCAACAGGCGATGATGAAGATATATCAAAAAGAAAAGATCAATCCGCTCGGTGGTTGTTTACCGATCCTGATCCAGATCCCGGTCTTTATTGCACTGTACTGGGTATTGCTTGAAAGTGTCGAGTTGCGTCAAGCCTCGTTTATTTTCTGGTTAAATGATCTATCAAATGCCGATCCATACTTTGTGTTGCCACTGCTAATGGGTGCAACCATGATCTTGCAACAAAAACTGAATCCATCACCGCTGGATCCAATTCAGCAGAAAGTGATGATGATGTTGCCGATTGTGTTCACCGTGTTCTTTGCCTTCTTCCCAGCAGGCCTTGTGTTGTACTGGGTAGCAAATAACATTCTGTCGATTACCCAGCAGTGGGTGATTACGAAGCGCGTCGCAGCCGGCAATTAGTGACTCGTGTTGTGTGATTAACCACACGGGTAGGTAAAAAGTATCTATGAACGATGACACTATCGCAGCCCTTGCTACACCGCCGGGGCGCGGTGGGGTCGGCGTGATCCGTATCTCGGGTAAATATGTTCAGGCGATTGCTGAATCTGTATTAGGCAATTGCCCGCCGCCGCGACAAGCCGTTTTGAAACAGTTTCTTGACGCACAAGGCAACAGTATCGACAGTGGCCTGGCATTATTTTTCCCCGGTCCAAATTCCTTTACAGGTGAAGATGTCCTGGAGCTGCAAGGCCACGGTGGCCGTGTTGTCATGGACATGGTGTTACAACGCCTGTTTGAACTGGGTGTCCGCCCAGCACGTGCCGGTGAATTTTCGGAACGTGCATTTTTAAATGACAAACTCGACCTTGCCCAGGCAGAGGCGATCGCTGACCTGATTGATAGCGGTAGCAGCGAGGCGGCACGTGCAGCACTGCGTTCACTGCAAGGTGAATTTTCAAACCGTGTACATGCATTGGCAGAGCGAATGCTATATTTGCGCATGTATGTTGAAGCAGCCATCGATTTTCCTGAAGAGGAAGTCGATTTCCTAGCGGATGTAAAATTACAACGCCTGGTCGATGAATTACAGCAGGCGATGCAAACACTGCTCGTAGAAACAGAGCAAGGTTGTGTGCTCCGTGAAGGACTTGTGCTGGTGATAGCAGGCTTACCGAATGCCGGTAAGTCGAGTCTCCTAAATGCGTTGGCAGGTAAAGATAGCGCGATCGTGACAGATATCCCGGGTACGACACGTGACGTACTACGCGAGCACATCCAGCTAAATGGTTTGCCGCTTGAAATTATTGATACGGCTGGCTTGCGCGACAGTGATGACAGCATTGAACAGGAAGGTGTTAAACGTGCCTGGCGTGAGATTGAGCGCGCCGATCGTTTGTTATTTGTTGTTGATGAAACCCAGGGGATGGATGTGTCGACGACAACACTTCTAGACAGTATGCCCAGTGAACTGCCACGTACAGTTGTTCACAACAAGATTGACCTGGCGGATCGAGATGCGGGAATTCAAACTGACGATAAAGAGACCCGCGTCTATGTCTCGGCCAAGAGTGGTGCAGGTCTGGACGTGTTGAGTCAGCACCTGCAGGATTGTGCCGGCTACCGTGAGGCAGGCAACGACAGTTTCAGTGCCCGTCGGCGTCACCTTGAGGCATTGCGACGTGCGGCACAATGGGTCGATAAGGCAGTGGTTGCGCTCAACCGTGATCAGGCCGGTGAACTGGTTGCCGAAGACCTGCGTCTCGCGCACCATGACCTTGGCAGTATTACCGGCGAGGTCAGTAGTGATGACCTACTTGGTGAGATATTCAGCAGTTTTTGTATTGGTAAATGAGGGTTTGTTAGAAAGTTATTGCAAGTGATCTACACTTGCAGACAGACACAGGGTATTACACAAGATGCACGCGCAACATATATTTGATGTCATTGTTATCGGTGGCGGCCATGCCGGTACCGAGGCTGCGCTTGCCTCAGCGCGCAGCGGTGCAAAGACCTTGTTGTTGACGCATAACATCGACACGCTTGGCCAGATGAGTTGTAACCCGGCAATTGGTGGTATTGGCAAGGGGCACCTGGTCAAAGAGGTTGATGCACTCGGTGGCATCATGGCGCGCGCCATTGATCAGGCCGGGATCCAGTTTCGTATTCTTAATGCCAGGAAAGGCCCTGCTGTTCGCGCGACCCGCGCCCAGGCCGACCGCGTCCTTTACAAGCAGGCAATCCGACACGTATTAGAAAATCAGCCGAACCTGAGTATCTTCCAGCAGGCGGTTGATGATTTGATCATGGACGGCGAGCGTGTTGCCGGCGTGATTACGCAAATGGGGCTGAAGTTTACTGCTCGTGCCGTAGTACTCACCGTGGGGACTTTCCTGGGTGGCCGTATCCATATTGGTGAGGCAAATTACCAGGGCGGTCGGGCCGGTGATCCACCTGCCAATGCCCTGTCTGTGCGTTTACGTGAAATGCCGTTTCGGGTTGAGCGTCTCAAGACCGGGACTCCGCCCCGCATTGATGGTCGCACGATTAATTATTCAGGGCTTGAAGAGCAGCCTGGTGATACACCGATCCCGGTGTTTTCATTTCTTGGCTCGGTCGATGAGCACCCGCAACAAGTGTCTTGCCATATCACCTACACGAGCGAACAGACCCATGAGCTGATCCGCAGTGGACTTGATCGCTCACCGATGTACACGGGTGTGATTGAGGGTGTTGGCCCGCGATATTGTCCATCAATCGAAGACAAGGTGGTCCGTTTTGCGGATAAAAACTCGCACCAGATCTTTATCGAACCGGAAGGCCTGCAAACCCACGAGGTTTACCCGAACGGCATATCGACCAGCCTGCCCTATGACGTACAGGAAGCCTTTGTTCGTTCAATAACTGGCTTTGAGAATGCGCACATTACCCGGCCGGGTTATGCCATTGAATATGATTTCTTTGACCCGCGTGACCTGAAGGCCTCACTGGAAACCAAGTATGTCGAGGGCCTGTTCTTTGCCGGACAGATCAACGGCACCACCGGTTATGAAGAAGCCGCGGCCCAAGGGCTACTAGCCGGGTTGAATGCCGCGCGCCTGGTGCGTGATGAAACGGCCTGGACCCCGCGTCGTGACGAGGCCTATATCGGTGTGCTGGTTGATGACCTGATTACTTCGGGAACCAAAGAACCGTATCGGATGTTCACCAGCCGGGCGGAGTATCGCCTGATGTTGCGCGAAGACAATGCCGATTTGCGCCTGACTGAACAGGGTCGCAAGCTTGGACTGGTGGATGAAGAGCGTTGGCAGCGTTTTAATGACTACCGTGAAGCCGTGGAGACAGAGCAACAACGCCTGCAGGCCTGTGTTGTGCAGCCGGATGCCATCAGCGCCGAAGACGCAGAACGTGTATTTGGTCAGTCACTTACGCGCGAGGCGCGTGCCAGTGAGTTATTGCGGCGCCCTGATGTCGACTATGCTGCGCTGACCAGTTTATCTGCGGTAGGAACCGGTGTAGATGATCCAAAGGTTGTAGAGCAAGTGGCTGTACAAGCCAAGTATTCGGGGTATATTGACCGTCAGCACGATGAAATTGCCCGCTTACAGAAAAATGAGGCGAAGCGTTTGCCTGAAGATATCGACTACGCCAATGTGCAGGGATTGTCTTCTGAAGTAAGGCAAAAGTTTACCGATACCCGTCCGGAAACCATTGCCCAGGCCGCACGGATTCCCGGTGTGACACCGGCGGCCATCTCGTTATTGCTCGTACACCTGAAAAAACGGGCATAGAGGGGAACCCGCGCAGACGGGTGATGACTAATATGTACGAATGAAATAACTATTAAAACAAGGAGATATTTAATGACACGTACACTCGTTGCAGCATTATTGCTTAGCCTGGCCACAGCCGTTAGTGCCGGTGATGGCATGATCACCAAGTCCAGCAAGTTCAGCGTCAAGGAAACCCTGGATCGCCTGGAGAATGTATTAACCAAGAAAGGCATTACCATTGTTAAGCGCTGGAGTCATGGTGAACGCGCCAACGCTGTGAATATCCCGTTGCGCCCGACCGAACTACTGTTGTTTGGTAACCCGAAGCTTGGCTCACATATGTTCACCGCCAACCAGACTGCCGGTATTGACCTGCCCATGAAGGCCCTGGCCTGGGAAGACGAAAAAGGCCGCGTGTGGCTGACGTATAATGACCCACAGTATATTGCCGATCGCCACAAGATTGATAACCGTCCTAAAATCGTTAAGAAAATGACCGGTGCTTTAAACAAACTAACCAATGTTGCGACCGGCGCAGCAATGAAGAAGTAATTACTTACTAACAGGAAAATAGTATGTCACCGGCCAGCGTGCCAGCAGAACAACTGGCGAAATCACTGGCATCAGGCTTACAGCAAACAGGCTGTGAGATGGCCGGTGACATACAAACCTCCTTGCTTGACTACATAAGTCTGCTCGATAAGTGGAACAAGACCTATAACCTGACCGCGGTACGAGATATCCGCCAGATGGTCTCGCAACACCTGCTTGATTCACTCAGTATCAATCAATATCTACGCGGTGATCGTATCCTTGATGTGGGGACGGGTGCCGGGCTGCCCGGTATACCACTGGCAGTGGCCAATCCAGATAAGACGTTTGTACTTCTCGACAGTGCCATGAAGCGAACACGTTTTGTGACGCAGGTTGTCGGTGAGTTAGGGCTTACTAACGTTGAGGTTGTGCAGAGCCGTATCGAGGCGTATGAACCTGAACAAGCGTTTGACACGATTGTTTCGCGCGCCTTTACTGCTATGGCAGATTTTGTTCGTGCCACAGAACGCCTTTGTCGAGATGAAGGACAACTGCTGGCAATGAAAGGCCGCTTCCCCACTCAGGAAATCAACGACTTGCCTGAAAATTGGCAGGCGAGAACTGATTCTCTCGATGTACCGGGTATCGAGGCTGAGCGCCATCTCGTAATTTTATCCCGCAAATAAGCGTAAAGATCATCTTGCAAGTTAGGCGCTGAGGGTAGAAACTAATCGGCCCGTTGAGTATCGGTCGAAATAAACAAACGCATCGATTACGGGATGCATTACAGCGTTAAAAACAGACAAAGAGTGTTCATAAAACACCATGGCTCGAATATTCGCGATAACAAATCAAAAAGGTGGTGTTGGTAA
>Ga0316207_10002019_pt1 | contig 22215 bp, 24 predicted proteins | sample 6weekpyrite_MG_FD_204943 | JGI IMG/M metagenome (GOLD analysis project Ga0316207, IMG submission 204943) | Microbial mat bacterial communities from mineral coupon in-situ incubated in ocean water Damariscotta River, Maine, United States -... | ecosystem: Environmental > Aquatic > Marine >...
GCTACGGGCATTTCTTTCATACGATCTGATTTCTGCATGCATTTTAACAGGAGAACTTCTCGAATAATTCCCTGATACATGAGTGCCGCTGCTTCTGCATTGATGGGTTTTATTTTTCCCTGTGACTGTAACTCGTTTAAATTAAATTCTATATAGTCGGTAAAGCTTTTCCAGCGATTAAGAAAGAATTCCTGGCTGGCCTGTGAACCATCCAGCTGGGAATGCATCTCCATTTTTAGCATATCCGGGTGATTCATAATGCTGGAAACAAATACCGTTGTCATGCCGCGTAGAACCTGTTCAAAGCCGATGTCATCTGCGACAACAGCTTCTATATATGATTCGCGAGTAGCAGAAAATTCCTGCAGGACGGCCTGGTAAAGTTCTTCTTTGGATTCGAAATGACGATAAAGAATTGCCGGGCTTACGCCGACCTCTTTAACTATTTCGTCGATGGAGACACCATGAAATCCGGTATGGGCAAACAACCGTTTAGCAACTTCAATGATGCTGGCACGACGCTCTTCAGCGGAAAGTCGTTTTGCCAATCTTGTAATCCTGACGGGTTGCGGATGTACAGATTAAACAGGTTAGGAATTTGGCTGAATCACAGGGTGTTTTGGCCGCTATACCATTGTCAAACCTGATCTGAGTATCCTGAAAAAGGGTTTTCAATAAAAAAGGCACCAGCGAAACACTGATGCCTTTAGATGATTAATGTGTCGATTAAGACTTTTTAATCATGAATTCGAATGCACCACCAGCTTCGGCGCTTGATAGCAGCTCGTTACCAGTTTGCTTGCAAAATGCTTCGAAGTCTTTAACTGAACCTGGGTCAGTCGCAACGATTTTTAATACCTGACCAGCAGACAATTCGCCAATGGCTTTCTTTGCACGTAGGATAGGGAGTGGGCAGTTCAGGCCTTTTGCATCTAATTCAGCGTCGAAACTCATGGGTTTCTCCTTACATATTATGGATAATAATTAAGTGATTCGATCAAGTTAGTGATCGTTTACTTACAATACGTCCAGATGCCAGAATTGTCAATAATCAATTGAATGGTCTGAATCGGCTGGTATTTGGGTGCAATAATATTTAAATTATATAAATCAATGGCTTATGATTAAAAATCAGGGGAAAAATTCGATGCTTTGTGCCTGTGGAAGCGGTCATTCAGCGGCCAGTTGTTGCCAGCGTCTGCATTCAGGTGAGCTGTCTGCGAGCACGGCAGAGCAGCTAATGCGCTCAAGATTTGTGGCCTACGCCAGTGGGGATGCGGATTACATCCTCCGTACCTGGCACAGTTCAGAACGGCCAGAATCGTTACAACTCGATAAAAATATTCACTGGATAAAGCTGCAGATAATTGCACAGGCAAATGTCCCTGCAGCGACATCAGTAGATGAGGACTGGGTTGAGTTTAAAGCAAGCTATCTGCATCAGCCGTCTGCCGGACAGGTGATGGCTGGACAGATGCATGAACGGAGTCGATTTTTACGTGAAGCAGGTGAGTGGCGCTATGTTGATGGTGTTCAGTACCCCACACAAGACATCAATTTAAATAAGCTGGGTCGCAATGATCTGTGCTTTTGTGGGAGTGGTAAGAAGTTTAAAAAATGCTGCGCGCAATTATGTACATAGCATGATTGATTAAGCCTGCCGGATAATCAGTGCAATGCTCGTAAAATTAATTATTTTTTTCGCCAGTAACTGGCAAGTAATGAGCCGCTCAGATTATGCCAGATACTGAAGAGTGCACCAGGAAGTGCGGCACTGGCAGAAAAATATTTTAGTGCCAGTGCAACAGCGAGTCCAGAATTTTGCATGCCAGTTTCAATGGCCAATGTTTTACAGTCTTTTTGTGAATACCCTGCAAGCCTTGCTGTCATATAGCCAATACTGAGTCCACTCAGGTTGTGCAAGATTACGGCTGCCAGTAATAGCCAGCTGATCTGAGCAAGATTCTGATTATTTAATGCGACGATAATCGCAATAATAAAGACAATAGAAAAAACGGCGATCAGAGGAAATAAATGGCTCACCGGGCGAATCAGTTTGTGTAGAAAATGATTGCTAAAAACACCAGCAGCGACAGGAATAATAACCAGTAATAAAATACTTTTTAGCATGTCCAGTGCGGGTACATGAATACTGGCGTCTATATAAACCCAGCTTAGCCAGGGTGTTAATACAACGGCAAGTAGCGTTGATAAACTGGTTAAGCTAATTGATAAAGCAACATTACCTCTGGCTAGATAACAGACCACATTAGAAGCTGTTCCGCCCGGACTGGCGCCGACTAGAATAAGTCCGCTTGTCAGTAATGGATTAAGGTTAAACAGTTTAGCAATAAGAAAAGCCGCTGCGGGCATAATGCTGTACTGCAGTAACAGGCCCAGAGCAATAATGCGTGGCGTTTTAAATACGCGACTAAAATCATTTAACTGCAGGCTGAGCCCCATGCTAAACATAATCAGTGCAAGCAGAGGGAAAATAGCGGACTGGAATGAGCTAAACCACAGCGGGAATAGCCATGCCAGCAGGCAGGCAATAAGCGCCCATAGAGGGAAAAGCTGAGTTAACCTGCTAATCATATAAAACGGCCAGATCTGTTTTTATCAGGGGTGCAGTAAAATATTACCGTCTTCATCCACTTCAATTTTAACCTCGGTTAGTCCTTCGCCATTGCAGGGGCCGCCCAGGCAATCACCATTTTCGATTTTGAACAGAGCGCCATGTACGGAGCACTGAATATGATTTTTTTCAATGTCGAGAAAATCATCATCCTGCCATTCCAGATTAATGCCTGCATGAGGGCAGCTGTTTTCGTAGGCGAAGACATCGCCGTCTTTTTTGACGACAAATACATTGCGTTCTTTGCGGCCCTGTTTAATTGAAAAACCCTTTGAACCCGGGTCGGTTACATCGTTAATATGGCATAGCTGTTGAAACATGCTTAGCTCCTTAGGCAAGTATGGGAATAGTTAAATTTTGAAAACCGTGTTGTGTGCATTTGCTGGCGGCAAGTTCGCAGGCAAAGCGTAATGATTTAACGGCAGAATAATGTTTGGCCTGCATTGCAATAAACGCAGCATTAAATGTGTCACCTGCGCCCAGCGTGTCTACTGCATTTTCAATATTAAATGCGGGCTGATGGATGATTTGATTTTTTTCGTAAAGCCAGGCGCCCTGATCACCCCAGGTGCAGGTAATAATGCTGTGTGGATAAAGGTGTCCGAAATGCGCAAGGCAATCGTTCGCGTTTGTAAAGCCACGCGCTATGGCAAAAGGTTTAGAGATTAACAAAACCTGTGCAAACGCTAAAATTTCATCAATGCCATCACGCAGTTTTTCAAGCTCAATGGAGACAGGCTTATTATAAGTGACAGCATGCTGTAGCATCTTTAGCAACTGCTCACAGTTACGACCTTCAAAATGCAGCCAGTCGAACTGCGCAACAGGCAGCTGGGTAAACTGCCCGGCATGGAGTTCGCCGAGCTTACGATAATGCACAATACTGCGTGAGCCATTGCTCGTATTCAGGGTGATATAAGAGGTTGGTGTATGGGAGTCAGGTTCAACCGGGCACAGAGAGATATCAATAGTCTGTTGTGTTAATTCTGACTTGATAACATCAGCCGAGCTGTCATCGGCGAAGTTAGCCAGCAGACTGCTGCCTATACCGAGCTGTTGCATAACCATTGCTGAATTGCAGGCATTTCCACCCACGCACTGGTGCTGGTCAGTTGCACGCACTTCACTGTCTTCCAGTGGAAAGTGCCTAACCTTGTTAATGATATCCAGCGTGGCAACACCGGTGAGAAGAATCCTGAGCATTATGGTATGTTACGAAAAATTGAGGCGGGATAATACACATAAGACCTGCAGATAAAAAAGTGCTTTCTGTGTGGGAATTGAAACTGGGCTGATTTCAGTCATTTAGAGGTGGTATGGATAATAACTTGCTTATTCTGTTGGCTGGCGGCGGTGTTCTGCTGCTGTTGTTATTGTTGTGGTGGATTCGCTACCAGTTTGCACAACTGCAGCAACAGTTGCAATTGACGCTGGCAGAGCAAATGAATGAGGGCAGGCAGCAGCAGCTGGGTCAGTTGTCTGATATGCAGGGTAAGCTGGCAGATCGACTGGGGGAAATCCAGAGTGCGCAGGAGCGGCGCATGGGAGAGCTGAGTCAGAATCTTTCAGAGCGTTTGCATCAGAGTAATGAGCTGTTGCAAAGTGGCCTGAATAAACATCGTGAATCTTTTGATGCGCGTCAGCTTGATGCACTGAAGACGCAGCAGGAAAATCTGACTCAGGGCATGGTGGAAGTGCGCAAGCAGGTAACAGAAGCGCTGACCTATAATGGCAATGAGCTGGGTAAAAAGGTTGATGCACTGACTCGCTCCACCGATGAGCGCCTCAAGGAAATATCGGGGCAGGTGGATAAACGACTCAATGAAGGCTTCGAAAAAACCACCGCGACATTTACGGATGTGATTAAACGTCTGGCCCTGATCGATGAAGCGCAGAAGAAAATTACCGAGCTATCCGGCAACGTGGTGAGCCTGCAGGAAGTACTGGCAGACAAGCGATCTCGTGGTGCATTTGGTGAAGTACAACTGGCATCGCTGGTGCGCAATGTGATGCCGGAAAATAGTTTTTCATTTCAACATACCTTATCTAACAGTACGCGGGTGGACTGCATGCTGTTCCTGCCAGAGCCCAGTGGCGATATTGGTATCGATTCCAAATTCCCGCTGGAATCCTATCGCAAAATGACCGATGTGGATGTGCATGAGTCGGACCGGGTGAATGCTGAGCGCCAGTTTAGAAAAGATATACGCAAGCATATTAATGATATTGCGGCTAAATACATCATTCCCGGTGAAACGTCAGATGGCGCGGTCATGTTCATTCCTGCGGAGTCGATTTTTGCAGAAATTCACGGGCATTATTATGATCTGGTGGAAGAGGCGCAGCGCGCCAGAGTCTGGCTGGTGTCTCCCACCACCTTAATGGCTGTATTAACCACCGCAAGGGCAGTACTGAAAGATTCGGCGACTCGCCAGCAGGTGCATCTGATTCAGGATCATCTGGTTGCGCTTTCTAAGGATTTTGCACGTTTTCAAACGCGTATGGATAATCTTTCCAAGCACATCGAGCAGGCCAATAAAGACGTGAACGAGGTGAATACCTCGGCACGTAAAATCAGTTCACGCTTTGAGAAGATCGAGAAAGTTGAGATGGTTGAGGCAGACGGCGAGCACGTTCTTTCGCACAAGCCTGAATAGATAATGTGACGGGTATAAACAGGCGGATAGAGAATGCTGAATTCGGGCAATTTCTTCGGCAAAGCCATATACAGTGCCTATACTTAGTAGTTCATAGCCTGTTTAAACAGGTGTTCTGGTGATGTTTCTCAGGCGTTAATTTAAACACTGAGGAACTTTTTTTGGGATATCAGCATGCAGAAAAAGCTAAGCGAGCGACGCGAGGCGGAGCGGTATGAGCTAAAGGAAGCTCTGGATTTGAAAATTGTCTTTTCATCCGAAAATCCTAATTTGCTGGGTAAAACCCTGTGCGGTTCAACTCTGGATGTATCAGCAACCGGCTTAAGGATAGAGTTGAATCAACCCATTAAAATGGACAGTGTGCTCGATGTATGGGTCACACTTAAAGACAATGCAAAAAAGTATTTCCTGACCGGAAATGTTCGCTGGTGCAATGAAACGGAAGTGGGTGGCTACTATCAGATCGGCGTGGTGCTGCGTGAGCGCAGCGATACGGTGACTGATCTGAGTAGCTGGCAGTCGGCCTTTAAACAGAAACTAAAGTAGCAGGGTGGCCAGGCCCTGCAAGTACTGTAAGGCAGTGTCCAGCCCACAGGTTCTGCTTGTGGCGCTGGCACTGTTTATTATCTACTTTGCCATCTGGGGCTAAATCAGCTCAGGGTAAAGTGTTGTTTTCTGATGCCTGTAATCGTACCAGATCAAACAGGCCTTCTTCATCTTCTCTTCGCCGTGCCGGCAAATTCCGACAATCACTGACCAGAGCTTCTGTACGTAAGCGATGACGCCTATTTGATTTGTGGCGTCGTGGTTTTGTGGCGATGCGCCGCTCGGGACCATCGTAAAAACTGTCCTCGATAATAATCATAGGTGTTACCTCTATGTATGCCTCCGCTATTCAGATTTGTGTGTTTACACGGTATAGTGGTTGCCCCGTTTTGCAGGGGTTATCTATACTCATAGTCAATCGTCAGGGTGGGTCAATTCAATGACGATGAATGGTTGACCACTGGTCTGATAACAATCTCCGGCGATAATACGGAGAATAGCCTGACGATCAGGTAGATAAAAAATAATATAATAATAAACGAGAAGCTTATGTCACTAAATCATCCGATCATTGCGGTTACCGGCGCCAGTGGAGCAGGTACTACCATGGTTCAGCAGGCATTTAAGGAAATATTCTATCGCCAGGGTATTAAGGCGGCCTTTGTGGAGGGGGATGGTTTTCTTCGCTATAACGATGCGGAAACAGAAAAATTCATCAATCATGCACTGGCGGAAGGTCGACATATCAGCTGTTATGGCCCGGATCTGAATAACTTTCAGCAGCTTGAATCTCTGTTTAGTCAATATAGCGAGCAGGGCAGTGGCCGCCTGCGTTATAAAGTAAGCCAGGAAAATCAGCATCACTATTCACATCCGGTGGGTGAGTTTACCGAATGGCAGGATTTGCCAGCCGCAACCGAGTGTCTGTTTTACGAAGGTATGCATGGTGGTGTGGTAGCCGACACCTGGACCCGACGTAAAGATAATGGTGTAACGGTTGAAAATGACCGGCGTGCGCCAGAAAACAAAGGGGTGGATGTTGCGCAATATGTCGATCTGCTTATCGGCGTTGTACCCGCAATTAACCTTGAATGGATTCAGCGCATCCATCATGACCAGCATACCAAACAGCGTTCATCACAGGAAACGACGGATAATATCGTTGAGCAGTTGCTGGATTATATACACTTTATCGTCCCGCAATTTTCAGTGTCTGATATTAATTTTCAGCGCATGCCAGTGGTAGATACTTCGAACCCGTTCGATGTTGATAGAGTGCCTGCCGAGTACGAGAGTGTGATTGTGATCAGCTTTAAGGAGCCGTGGAAGCATGATGTGGTGAGTTACGCAAGCCGCATTGAGGGTGCGACCCTTACCGGACGCAATAGCATACTGATTCCCGGCGGCAAAATGCAGCATGCGCTGGATGTTATTTGCGCACCATTAATTGAAGCACTAATAGCGGGAAAGCCGGCATTGTAAGTGGACTCTACTCTTCAGCCGACTTGCCAATTCTTACTTCATCATAGCGGCCTGAGCCACCCATAAGCGATATATCGTCACCATCACTCACGCTAGTATTTTTCTTGTCTTTGGAGAAAAACTGATCAATGACTGATCGATCGCGGTTCGGTTTGACCATTTCCTGTTTCTCATATTCACCCAGGTTCTCGACCGGGGACTGATTCAGGATATAGAGAATACCCATTGATGCCAGCGCGGCAAAAATTAGTACCTGTAGCGCAATAGAAATAGACTTTTTCATCGGTATCACTTCACTAAAATGTGCGGCGAAACGGGGTTCACCGCGGGTTGATCCTGTTACTTATATGAGGCCGTTGTTCTGCTATATCAATAGAGGTTAAGCCTTGGTATTAATATGTCGCCCAACGGTACCATCTAATTGCTGTCGAGTGTCCTTAGCGCCTCTGCGTATTTGTCCTCGACGCTCAAACTTTACTTTAATCTGGCGCATACGCCGGTCCTGCTTATGTCTTCTCTCGCGCCGTTGCAATACCTCGGTTTCACTCGAGGCGTCTTCTGCCGCAACAGTTGAGCGACTTCTATGTATCGCGCGTCTGTTAACAGCAGAGCCGTAACGGACTGGAGGAATATTGGGCATCAGTCTTGCCTCTATGAGCGTTGCGTATCAACTCTCTGAGTTGATGCTGTGCCGGCCTTTCGTGGCACTGGAATACGCCTGATTACGCGTCGTATGCAGTACTTTGCATGTTGGGTTTTTCCAGCTTATCGTTTAGAAAACGGTAGGTGCCGCCGGAATGAAACTTGATAACGCTAAATCCATGTGCGCTAACCTGATCTACAGTCACTTCCTGACCAGTGCTAATAATGCGAACACGGTCGCCAATACTTAAAGTGGTTTTTTTATTCATTTTCTCTCTCCAAAAACACAGCTGAGAACGCAATTACATTGAATTACAACTCAAAGTTAGTTTAAGTTATTAGATAATGCAAGTATCTACATGTTTTTTATGGATAAAAGGTTTTTTAAGTGGGGTCGAGAGAGGCTTTTGTCAGATTCTGTGCGGTTTCACTGGATGTTGCGGCGGCATCAGCAGAACGGCTGTTTCGGGCGGGAACCGGCGGCATACGCTGGCTTAATGGAGTAATTGCGCGGTTCATGCGATGCTCATAAATCGCCATATAGGCCAGTACATTGCTCACATACTCACGGGTCTCTGTGTAGGGTATGGTTTCAATCCAGCGAATCGCATCCATTTGCTGGTCTTCAGGTAGCCATCGGGTTACCCGATTAGGGCCGGCATTATAGGCCGCCGTAGCCAGCACTTGCTGGCTGTCGAGACGATTAAGCATGCGCTCAAGATAACTGGTACCCAGGCGGATATTGGTATTACTCGCCGTCAGGCTGAAGCGTCCACGGTACTTCACCTTAAGCTGTCGAGCGACCTGCCGAGCGGTATTAGGCATCAGTTGCATTAAACCAATTGCGCCGACGGACGAGCGGGCATCAGGCATAAAGGCGCTTTCCCTGCGGATAATCGCAAATGTCCATGCAGGCTCGATATTATGCTGCTCTGACCAGTTTTCTACATTGTCTTCATGATCCAGCGGAAAGCGCAGTGTAATGTCATCGCGGTAACGCGTTTTGCCCATGGTAATGATGGCACGATCATGCCAGTTCCAGGACTGCGCCAGTTTAGAGGCGGCGAGCTTTTCTTCAGTATTTAATCGGTTAATCAGTCGATGCCATTCGCGCCTGGCGGGGAGTTGCTGGCCGATCAGCAGAAACTCATGAGCACGTAATGCCTCAGGCTGCCGTTTTATCTTATCCAGCAGCTGGTTGCCGGGTTCGACAGGGCGATCCTCAAAGGCGTAATCCAGGGAGAGATGATCGGCTGCCATAAAACCATAAAAGCTGCGTTTGCTGGCAAGATACTGGTAAATGCCCAGGGCATCATTCTCATTGCCCAGCTGTTCATTTGCATAGGCCCACCAGTATTGCCAACGATGATTCGACTGGCTCTTTAACGGTAGCAGCGCAATGCCTTCGAGGACATGTGACCAGTCGCCCTGTCGAATAGCCGTGCGGATTTTCCACTCGTTGACCTGTTTGTCAGTCAGGCTAACAGGCACGCGAGATAGCCAGATACCCGCCTCGGGCATATGGTTGCGGGCTAACTGAAGGCCAATACGCCGTGTGATCTGCGCCGTTTGTTGAGGGTTAAAATAAGCTTTGAGTTCGTAGAAGTTGGCAATGGCGGCATCCAGATCCTTATAGCTCAGGCGTTTCAGGCCATGTAACAGAATGTTTGATCTATCCACATGCTGCAGGCTGAGATAACGCTTTTCCTGCAGCCTTTGCGGATATCGATGTAGCTCGAGCCAGAGTTTGCCCACTCGCACATCGGCAGGGGGCATTGATTTGAGTAGATAACGGGCCAGGTGACGATTGTTTGCCGACATGGCCAGCTTGAAACGTTGCCAGACCAGCTCGGTTGATTTGTGCCCGGCCTGTTGCCATGCAGCAAACGATTTGTCACAACTGCTGGGTTGTGAATGAGATGATAGCCATAATGCCTCAATACGAGGGTAGGCAAGCTCCGCTTTTCCCGTCTGGATAAGGGCATAAAGATACTGGCATTCGGTAGATACGCCAAAGCCTGGCTGGTAGTAATCGATAAGCTTCTGCCAGTTTGCGCTTCTAACTGACTGAGAAATAATTTTTAGTCGAAAGCGATCGCCTATCACCGAGTCATCATACTGCTGGAGGAACTGGTTAATGTCTGTATTTGATAAGCTGGCGGGGCGACGCATCAGGTTTTTGTATTCAAGATAAGGCAGCAGGGGGTAATCCTGTAACTGCTGTTTTAGCTGCCTGAATTCGTTATAACGTCGGTAACTAAAAGCCTGTTGCGCTTCCTGATATAGCTGACGTTGATTAATCAGTTTTGCGGATGCGGCGGTGGTGCGAGCACTGTTTATCTGTAGATTGTCAGTGGTTTCAGCCTGTCCTGCAGCTGTTGTCAGTAAATAGCAGAGTAATAGCGATACTAACCTCGGAGTACTGCGCTTGAGGTGGCTAAACGAGCGTGTGAAGGCAGATTGTTCTGGCATCAGAGCATATTTATGTGCGGTTTCGATAAATTATTGAATATCAATAGTTTAGTTAATAAAACTAAGATTTATCTGAATAGTCTATCAAATGCACCGTGAATCGATAAGCGGTAATTTTTTCCAGGCTTAATAACCGCCTGGAGTGCATTATGCAGGGTTTATGGTCTGGCAAAATATTTTTTCTTGTACTCTGTGGCCAGAGTAATGGCCTTTTTCTTATCTTCAACCGCAAGCTTACTATACAGCGCATTCTTGGTTTTTCTGGCGTCCTTGGCATTTGATGCCGCAGCAACATAAAACCAGGCATAGGCGATAATGGAGTCTGGGGGAACGCCATTTCCGGTGTAGTAGGCAACACCCAGATCCATCTGTGCTTCGCCATGCCCCTTTTCTGCCGCTTTGTGAAAATAGGCAACACCCTTTTCAAAACTTTTTGCGACCCCGTAACCATTTACATAAATACGCCCCATATTGTAGTTGGCATCTACGTGCCCCTGTTTGGCCGCTTTTTCAAACCACTCATGGGCTTTTTTAATGTCTTTTTCAGTGCCTATGCCATTGCTTAGCATCAGGCCAAGTTTGTTCTGTGCTTCAGGATTATTCTGTATGGCCGCTTTTTGATACCACATGAAGGCTTTTACGGGATCCTGCTTAACGAGGTTACTGCTCGAAAACGCTTTATTTTTATTCTTTTTATCAGTATCTCCGCCCATATACAGCTTTGCCAGGTTGATCTGTGCACTGGCACTGCCCGCATTAGCCGCTTTTTCAAACCATTTTTTTGCAGATGCGGGCTTCCGTGCAATACCGTCACCTTCTAGATACATCAGTGCCAGTTTGTTCTGTGCTTCCAGGTGATCCTGTTTGGCAGCCTGTTTATACCAGTAGGCGGCCTTGGCCGGAGATTTCGCTACGCCATCACCAAAATAGTAGAGCTTACCGACGATGTACTGAGCTTCAGCATTTTTTGCGCGGGCCGATTTTAATAGCCAGCCAGCCGATTGCTGAAAGCTGCGTTTTACACCGACCCCTTTGAGGTACATCTGTCCGAGGAGCAACTGGGCTTTTGCATGATCCTGTTTGGCGGCTTTTTCTATCCAGTAAGCAGCTTCCGTGGGGTCTTTTCGCTGGCCTTTCTGTTCCAGGTACATATTGCCAACACGGTACTGAGCCTCGGCGTCACCCGATTCAGCTAATGGAAACCACAGCATAAGTGCGGTAGCAAAGTCATCTTTTTTGTAAGCCTGAACACCGAGTTCGAAATCAGGCGGGGTCTCGTCTTTTTTAGAACCCTTCTCGGCTGCCAGGTTTAGTGTGCTGAAACTTAAACAGATAATAAAGATAAAGATATGAGAGATTTTTTTATACATGATATTTGGTTTGTGCTGTAATCTTTTATAATAATGTAACAAGTATAGAAAAGTTTAGAAAAATTTCAGATCTGTTATCAAGCATTATAGTTCTGCGTGCTGCTCAATAAACTCACGCATAAAAAGCAGAGGCTTTGCGCCACTGAAACGCGCTTTTTCTTCGCCGTGCTGAAACAGGATCAGCGTAGGGAAACCACGCACCTGATATTTGCCAGCGATTTTCATGTTCTCGTCTTCATCAACTTCAATTTTTGCAATGCCTAGCTGATTACCAAATTCAGTTGCAAGCGTTTCCAGAACCGGTGCAATGACACGGCAGGGACTGCACCACTCGGCCCATAAATCAACGAGAACGGGCTTGTTGTGTGAAGCCTCAATCACCAGCGTTTCAAACGTGTCGAGGTTTACGGTGAAAATAGTATCAGACATATTTAAATAATTATTAAATGAACGAAAATGCATTCTAGCATGGCAGGTGTATCGATTCGTTATCGAGTGACTGTTTCACCCGGTTATTGCTTTAAGTGAGCGCAATAGCCGGGATAGAAACATTAGTTTGAGAGGGGTTGAAGTTCTATTGGCCAGTTGTTGGTCTCTATTTCAAGTTTGCCAAGTGCATCATAAAGAGCAGCCTGTAAAGCTTCTTCAATCACCGGATGATAGAACGGCATAGCCAGCATCTGTTGAACACTCATTTGCATTTCAATGGCCCAGCATAAAAGATGCCCCAGATTTTCGCCTTTAGTACAGGCCAGCGTGGCACCAAGTAGCTTGCCGGTTTTTTTCTCGGCATAAATATGTATCAGTCCCTTGTTTTTTCCCATAATGAGCGCACGACCAACCGGTGCCATTTTTATTTCACCGGTAATAATCTCATCCTGATTAAGTTCTGATAAGCGCGCGCCAACAGACACAATGTTTGGCTCGCAGAAAGTGATAGCCAGTGGTGTTTTAAGTTGAAAACTGAGTGGCTTATCCTGCATGATGTTGAAGCCCGCGACGCGTCCTTCAAAACCGGCTTCATGTAAAATGGGCTTTTCAGCAGTGCAGTCGCCTGCCATGTAAATAGTTGGAATACTTAACTGCATGGTGTTTGGGTTAAATTCGGGCACGCCGCTGGCGGATAATGTTAAACCCGTGGCCTGCAGGTTAAGTTTGTCGGTGTTGGGGCGACGACCCATACTGGCAAAAATTTTATCGACTTCTTTTTGTTTGTCTCCTGCAGTGACTAACAGTTTGCCATTTTCCAGGGGTTTTATGTCTGCGGCTTCGCCCAGCCATAAGGGAAACTCGCGGCCGATAATGTCAATCGCCGTCTGGTTAATGTCTGCATCATCAATACTACTGATAACCGTTTGCTGATCAATGCCGACGACATCAACACCCAGTCGACTGAGTGATTGACCGATTTCCAGACCGATGACACCCAGCCCAATCACGGCAATTGACTCGGGAAATTCATCCAGTTCGAAAATTTCATCAGTGGTGAGTATGCTGTCTGCAAATGTTGACCAGGCATCGGGCACTACAGGCCTGGAGCCAGTAGCGATAATTATTTTGCGGGCTCTTATCTGTTCACCATCTTCAGTTTGTAGCGTGTTTGCATCAATGAACTGCACATTGGATTCGATTAGCTTATCTTCAGGTAGCATGTCAATTGAATGAGACAGTGTGCGATCGACAAAGGTGTCACGCATATCCTGCACGTGCTCCATGGCTTCTTCGATGTTTACGCTCAGGTGTTCTTCGCCTTCAATACCTTCGCGTTCGAAAATCGTGCGGCGATGATAATCTTCAGCAACCTGAATCATCACCTTTGATGGCATGCAGCCTACACGTGAGCAGGTTGTGCCAAGTTCACCGCCATCAATTAATACAAAATCGTCGGTGAATCGTTTGACCTGACCCATACTATATAAACCCGCGCTGCCGGCTCCAATAATAGCTACTTCAACTTCTCTCATAAGACTGATTCCGTATTTGATTCTGTGTGATGAACAATGTGAATTGTTCATTATAACAAGGCAGTGGCTGACGCATAGTCAGAGGCCGCGAATTTTTAGCTCTACCTGTATTTTATTGAGTATGGGCTCTGGCAGTGGTTGCGGGTAAGTTTGCATGCGTTGACGTGTTTCCAGTGCAAAGTGCTGCGCCTGTTGTTCAAGCTGCTGGCGTAGTTTTGCGCTGATATTCTGCAGGCTGAGTAACCGGGGTGATTGCCAGCGAATATATTCAGTGGCGGTAAGCTGTAGTGTTGCAGGTAGTTTTTCTATATTAAACAGTAATGGGCTGAAGGCGTCAGCGCTTAATCTGTATGCCGGGTCTTCCAGGCAGGTTGCATCTCCCTTTTTATTCCGTTTGAACCAGCGATGAGCTGATGACTGGCGATTGATTTGCTCTTCCAGCTGGCTAATCGAATCTGGATTCAGCGTAACGGGTAAAGGACTATTGCAGGTTTGTTGGGGTAAAGCCTGCCAGCGCCTGATCTGTATATGGTCAATCATCTCCGGCAGGCTGGCGCTGGCGAGCAGGGCGAGCGGCAAGGATGTATGTTGATCAATAGACCAGCATTCATAATGATCGGTTTGTGTGAATGGCAGCTGGCGAATATTTTGCAGAGCCTTTATCAGTGTGCTTTCTACCTGTTTATTATCAGGTACGTCCAGCATAGGGTCGAGCGGAAAACTCGAAAAGCCGAGCTTCTGATTCCAGCTGCCATATAAAACATAACGCCGGGGTATATATTGCTGAGGCGAAATATTCCAGGCCTGTTGATGTGTTTCGCAGCTGGCCTGAATTTGCCACTGCAGACCATCAGAACTTAAGGCACGACAGTAACGGGTTTCTACAATTTGAATATTGCCGACAAAAGGCGAAAGCTGGCGCACACTGTAGTATTTTACAGGAGAGTTCATGCGAACTAGATACGGTAGTTTTCGACAATGATCTGCTGTTGATCATTGCGGTAGATTTCCCCATTGCGTACGCGAAAATCATCAGCACGTTTATCTTTGTAGTAGAGTTTCAGGGTTTCAGAAATGACCGGAAAGGCCAGTTCGTTCCAGGGAATTTCATTTTCACTATAAAGTTTTGTTTCCAGGCTTTCAGTTCCGGGTTCTGCGAAGCCATCTACCAGTGTGCCTCGATACATCATATACACCTGCGAAATATGTGGAATGCTATAGGTGCAATAAAGACTTATTTGCTGGATTTTCGCATTGGCCTCTTCGTATGTTTCGCGCGCAGCTGCCTGCAGTGTGGTTTCACCATTTTCCATAAAACCAGCAGGTAATGTCCACAGGCCATAGCGTGGTTCGATCGCACGCTTACAGAGTAAAATTTTATTATCGTGTTCTGCAATACAGCCAGCAATTATGCGTGGATTCTGATAATGAACGGTATCGCATGATGGGCAGACATAGCGCTCTCGGTTATCTCCCTCGGGAATTTTCTGAACGACGGTTTCTCCGCAACTACTGCAATACTTCATAAGGCATCCTAAAGGCTGTTGGCGGATATTCGTATATGTGGAAGGCGGGCATATCCGGTTATCTATTTAGCTAATACTAATCTAATCGAGAATGAAAATCAGTATATGAAGCGGGTCAGACTATTCGATAGTTGCGCTAGTTCATAATATCTTCACACAGGCTATGGTATATTCGCACTTTTATCAGGCCAGCGAGTTAACTACTTGAATACCGAACAATCTGTTGAGCAACACACTGAAAATATAGACGAAAATGAGCTGGAGGAGCTGGTGCTGCGTGAGAGCATTGTCAGTGCTACGGGGCTCAATGCGCACAGCTTACAGATTGGAATAAAAGGTGATCCTTCTCTGCGCGAAACCTCACTGGAACGTAAACGCTATGAAAGCCCTGTCGATAAAGTAATCGAAGCACTGGTGGTGAATCTTGAAGAGCTGTTGCTCAATCGGAGTACCTACCGTATCTATATCGGCTTTAATAGTGGGGAAATTCGAACGCATTCCATTTTTGATCCGTTGCGCCAGGAAATTCACTCGTCCGATAAGCTGGCTGATCGTGCATATATTGATCGGCATTTTCCAACGGTGAGTTTCGAAGACAAGATTCAGGCGATGCGAGATATTTATGACTCGATACTGACGAGCAAGCTGTTTGAAAAGGTACCGGGATACTGGAAGAATATTTTCTCCAGGCGCCATCAGCACTGGGAGCCAATGACCAAGGATGAAATTCGCAATATTATGTCTTCGATCAAGCTGATGCGCAATTTACCTGATGTGTACCTGCGCAATATTACGATCTGTATCGTGCAGAATCTGGTGCGCCTGCAATTTAACTGTGATGGCACTCAAATTATCAGTGCAGAAAACTATCAGAAATTTGTTAAGGATAATATGCCCTAGCGGGTCAACTGCGCCCGGCTGTATAGTGTTTGGTTAGCTGTGATTTATAAATCAAACAGCTCTTTTTCATTAAACTCCGCAGGCTCCTCTGGAGGGTTTCCATCATATACCTGATTTTTTCGACGCTGCAGGTAGGCTTCTCGAATAAAGCTGTATTTGTCGAGAGCCGCCTCGTCGAGAATTTTTTCTGCTTTTAACAGAGAGGCTCTCAGGTCGATAATTTTCACAGCGGTGATGCCTAACGCTAAATCAGGGTCGCGATTTTCGATTGGCGCACCGTCTTCAATTTTGTTCCAGATAGGGTCCAGTCTTTCGCCATCAGCAATCACACCAGCGGTATCCCGTATTGTACTGGGCCCCATGAATGGAATAACAAAGTAGGGCCCGCTGGGAACGCCCCAGTAACCGAGTGTCTGGCCGAAGTCTTCGTTATTTTTTTTCAGTCCGATATCGCTGGCCCAGTCAATAATACCCGCAAGCCCCAGAGTGCTATTAATCACGAAACGCCCCAGGTCCGAGATAAACTGGGCAGGCTTCAGCTGCAAAATGTCATTTAAAATCACCACGACATCATCCAGATTGCTAAAAAAATTATTCACGCCTTTTTGTACAGGCGCAGGAGTGACCTTGTCATAGCCGATGGCAACGGGTTTTAGTACGTATTTATCAACGTTTTCGTTAAACTGGTAAACGCTACGATTGTAACTTTCCAGTGGATCATTGGGTGCAGCAGGCCTGTCGAGGGTGGCACAGCCCGACGATATGAGCAGTGGAAAGAGCAAAAAAAATCTAAGCGGCAAAGCCATGAAAACAGATCCTGAGTGGGTGTGCTGTGAAAATTAACAACTGTGACGACGCAGGTCAATTATTAAAAACGATAGCTATTTTTTGCGCGCCTGGCCTAACAGTGATTCTACCAGCTTGAACTATACTTACTTTACAGTGCTGATGTGTCGTGAATATCAGGGTTTTACCAGGCAAATAATGGATAAGGGGGAAGAGTGTTTTACTATACAGTAAGAGTACTGAAGCTGGCCGCGCTATGGTTTGATCTGCTGGTATTAACACTGCTGCTATACCTCTTTTCATGGCTGCCTCAACGATGGCTGACGAACTGGTATTTCGGCCTGTTTCGAATCTGGTGTAAAGCATTCGTTCGAGCGCTGGATGTGGATCTAAAACTGCATCAGAAAAATTTGCATGACATTCCGCGGCACTATATCTTGATAGCAAATCATCCTTCCGCGTTTGAAGATATTGGTATCCCGGCGCTGTTTGAGGTTTTTTCACTGGCGAAAATTGAGGTGAAAGACTGGTGGATAGTGGGGCGAATCTCGACCGCTGCCGGGAATCTTTATGTGCATCGTGAATCGCGAGAATCAAGAAGTCAGGCCGTGGAGTCGATGAAGCGGGAAATAGCCAGTGGCAAGAATATTGCGCTGTACCCAGAAGGTGGCTGTAAAGGTAAACGAATTTTTGAATCATTTAGATATGGTGCTTTTGACGTTTCAATGCAAACGGGCGTGCCGATTCTGCCGGTGTTTCTGCATTATGAATCGCAGGATGATTTTGAGTGGCGAAGTCCGCACACTTTAATAGATAAAATACTGCATTTTCTAAATACGGAAAACAGCACAGCCAATTATTATGTATTTGATGCGATTGACCCTGCACAGTTTAGAAGCAAAGAAGAATACACTGAATATACCTGGCAGCTATATAAACACTGGCAGAGCCAATATCTGGAATAATCGTGGCGGTTTATAATCTCGAAAATTCAAATGCTTTATTGCTCTATAAGGTGGGGCCAGTTTTAGTCTGTTCACCTACCTTGCCAGTTGAGTCGGTTGTATTGCCACCACACCTCACCACTATGCCGGGTGCTAGTGAAGCAGAGCCAGGTGTTTTTAAATCGCTCTACGGCATGGTGCGTGTGGTTGATTTACGCGTGCGCTTTGGTGTGGATCGTGCTGATAGAAAATCTCCCGGGCAAATAGTGATTGCCGAGGTAGCGGGTGGTCATGCAGGGTTCTGGGTAGATCGGATTGAAGATGTCGCGACTTTTCCAGAAAGAGGCTGGAGTCAGTTGCCATCACATGTGCCGAAACAGGTTTTCGGGCGGGCCTTGCTGCAAGGTGATGATATCAGGCTGTATGCAGATTTTGAGAATTTATATAAATTTAAATCCTCTGGCTATTTGCGTCACCACATAGAGCTGCTCAAAAAGAACGAAATCAAAGAGAAAGAAAAGTCACAGAGCAGGACCATAGAAAGATTCAATAATAAAAGTAATTCTTTAGCTTCAATGCCGGGTGTTAAAGATCGACAGGCTGATAATAATTCGAACGATAAAAAGCTAAACGCGGCGCCAGTAGGTGCGCCTGAAGCAGAGCAGTTGCACAATAAAAAAATAACAGGCTATGCAGCTGAAACGGCGCCTTTTCGTAAGAATGAAATAAATGAGTCGTTTAAGCCGCTGGCTGAAAAGAATGCAACACAGCAAATAATTCAATCATCAGGCAAACAGTTTAATAGTAAAGCCAAAGCTGCAGATAAGCCTTTTGCGCAAGTAAAAAACACTGCAGATGATAAAGAACGGCAGAGACCCATTTATCACTCTGTATTAAATCAGTCTGATGCATCAGTTAAGAATACTGGCGAAGAAAATAAAACAATCACTGCAGATACCAGACCAAACGCTTCGCAAGTAACGCACGCCGACGAGTCAGATTCCGGCGGCTCAGTATTCTGGTGGGGGCTTGCTGCTTTTATATTGATGCTGGCAGCGGGGCTTTATTATTTGCAGCAAAGTTTGTTTGTGCCAGAAACGGAGTTTAAAAATGCCGTCGTGTTTAATGATCGTGTGAGTGATAATAGTCATAAACTGTCACAGGAAATATGGAGTGACATGGATTTAGCTATAGATGATGAGATGGATTCTGAGGGCGCTGAATATCATCTGAACAGTGCTACAAGCGACGATGATTTATCGGTTGAAATAGAAGCGAACAATACGGGTGTGACGATTGTTATTCATGATTATGAAGATGCACCTGACGAGGAGCAGAGTCAAACAGGCCCTGTCTCATTGCCTGAGCAGCGCGAGGAAACGATAAAAGATATACCGCGTGTGCAATTGGCAACGGCGGCAGAAAAAGAAATGGCTGATGTAAAGCCGTTGGATATGCCTGTTGATGCTGCTATAGCAGCAGATAATCTAATTCAGGAATCAGAAGTGGCTGGCATGACAATGCAGGAGAAAACAACGGACGATGCAAAGAATTATGTGATGTCAGAGCAGGCTCAGGTACCTTTGAAATCAGTGACAGAACAGTCAGATGAAACTCTACAGACTGAACAGGCAATAGGGCCTTCAAGATTGTCGAGTGAACAGCAAGCCATGAATGCTACGCAGGATAATGGGCGCCATGATGTTGTAGAACAGGTGAAATCTACAACGCATATTCATGTGGTGGTAAAAGGCGACACGCTTTGGGATATCGCTGAGCGTTATGTAAATAATCCGTGGCGTTATCCAGAGCTGGCAAAATTAAGCAAAATAAAAAACCCGGATTTAATTTATCCGGGTCAACGTGTCACTATCATTCTAAATCATAAGGCGCCGTAATAGTTTAATGTTGATCGCCGGCACTACGATTTTAAACATGAAAATGTGAAATCACCTTCTGAATATTCTGCGTGGCCTGATTTAGCTCATTTTCAGCTGAACTGGCATGATGAACACCCTGTGATGTCTGTTCCGCTAGCGCGCTAATCGAAACGACATTCCTGCTAATCTCAACCGAGGTTGCGCTTTGCTGTTCTGAGGCGGCAGCCATCTGATCAAGCTGAGCATGAATGTTCTGAATTTCACCGGCTATTTCACCCAGTGCTTCGGCTACACGTTCTACCTGGTCATTATTGATATTGGCTTCCTTGATGGCATTTGACATGACGTCAACGGCGTTGCCTGCGCCCTGTTGTAACTGTTCGATCTTGTCTCTTATCTGATCGGTTGATTCCTGGGTTCTGCTCGCCAGTGTGCGGACTTCATCAGCCACTACGGCGAAACCACGACCCTGTTCACCGGCACGTGCGGCTTCTATTGCGGCATTCAGTGCGAGTAAATTGGTCTGTTCGGAAATGCCACGAATCACTTCAAGGACTACGCTAATATTATTTGATTCTTCATGCAGCGTCTGGATAACATTAGAGGCATTGTTGAGATCGCTTACCAGATTACTGATTCCACCGAGTGCTTCAGTTGAAATAAGTGCGCCTGATGTAGCAAGATCTGTCGCCTGTCGGGAAGATGCTGCTGCGGTTGCCGCACTACTTGCCACCTCCTGTGCGGTCGCCGTCATTTCTTCAACTGCGGTGGCCACCATTTCTGTTTCTCTGTGTTGCTGCATGATATTTTCTGAAGTATCAGAGACAATGGCTGACATTTCGCTGGATGCGTTCTGCAGGTTGCCTACGGAATGAGTCAGGTTGCCTATCATCTCCTGTAACTGATGGGAGAAATTATTCAGTAAGCCAGCTATTTGTCCGGTTTCTCCCATTAGATTCTCATTCAGGCGTATATCAAATTCACCTTCTGACATTTTATTGAGGCTGTAAGATACCTCACTTACAATATGGTCAATCTGCCGCGCATTAGACCAGGCAATCAGGCTGCCAATGATGATTGCGCAGGCCAGCGAAATCAGGATGACCAGTTGTGTAGTGGCTATTTTATCGCTGAGTTCGGTGGATAATGACTGCGCCTCTTCGGCACTCACCGTAGACTGCGAGCTGGAAGTGTATGAGCTGATCTGTTGATTCATCTGGCTGAGATTCAGCAGGGCTGGAGCTGCAATAATTATTAATAGTGCCAGCATAACGATAAAACCAGCCCATATTTGTAATTTCAGTGAAAGTTTTTGCATGTGTGCCTCAGAGGTGTGTAGTCATTTTTCAGGTTATTCAGGTCGTGCTCTTCCCGCTGTGTCGGGGTATGGGCTCCGGTTTAATGATTTGGGCCTGTTTAAGCTTTTTAGTGTTTTATATTTATATCGGTATATAAGTGTATTTCTTGAATAAACGATATCGGTTATGTAAAAGCACGGTTATTGTAGTTGGTACATGAGACAATGGCTAATAACGGCTGCTAAATATTTAATGCTATTTCCTGATGCGTGTAAAAATAGTGGCAGTCAGTTAAATAGCAGTGGAGCAGGGTGCACAGGCTGTACAGGTTTAGAATAGAACGTTCAATTCGGAATAATAAGAGAGGCTGATCCGTAGTTATGTTACCCAGGTTGATTGCTCTACTGCTCATTGTGGTACTGGCTGTATTTATTTATAAGCAGTTCGGGCGGTTGAGTGAGGCGCAGAAAAAGCGCCTGCTAAAGGTGCTGCTGTTTTCTTCGCTAGGTGTGTTGTTACTGGTGCTTGCGCTGAGTGGCCGTTTGCACTGGCTGGTTGCCGCAGTTGGCGCTTTAATTCCATTAATACCACGAGCTATTCGGCTGGCGCTGGGAATCGGGCCCACTGTGTTGCCTTACTTCAGGCGTTATCAGCAAAATAAACAGTCAAGCATGCAAACGCCGTTTATTAAATTGCAGATAGATATGCTCAGTGGTGAATTAATGGGTGAGGTATTACAGGGTGAGTTTGTCGGGCAGAAGCTTCAACAACTATCCCTGGAACAGTTACAGCAGTTGCTTGCCTTATACCGACAGCAGGATGCAAATTCAGCCAATCTTTTAGTCGCCTATCTGAATCGAGCGTACCCCGGATGGTCCGGTGGCTCGGCGGGCGCTGGTTATACGCCATCCGACACGAGCATGACTGAACAGCAGGCGCGGGATATTCTGGGTGTACCCTCTTCGGCAGATAAAACAGATGTTATAAAAGCACATAAGCGGCTGATTCAGAAACTGCATCCTGATAGAGGCGGTTCTGACTATCTTGCCGTGCAGGTGAATCAGGCGCGCGACCTGCTGATGAGCTTACTTGAGGGTGGCTCCGCGTAACAGG
>Ga0316207_10002020_pt1 | contig 22209 bp, 21 predicted proteins | sample 6weekpyrite_MG_FD_204943 | JGI IMG/M metagenome (GOLD analysis project Ga0316207, IMG submission 204943) | Microbial mat bacterial communities from mineral coupon in-situ incubated in ocean water Damariscotta River, Maine, United States -... | ecosystem: Environmental > Aquatic > Marine >...
GCCTACCGCGCCGAATATGGCCCAAAGTAAACGTATAAAGACTAACCCCTTGCTCTACACGCTTTACGAAAAGAGCAAGGTGTTATAAAAACCCCATGTAATTCTGGGTGCGACCTGAGAACCTCATAAAAACCACTCTAAGAGTGCAATAAATCGCCTCTCAATTGCCTAACCCCACTCACCTTCCAGCACACCACATTACCGTGCTGAGCAAGACGTTATTAAAGGTACAACCCGATTTACCGATATACCTAACTAATATGAGAAATTTTTCTTTATCAACCAACCATCAGGAGTATTGGGTTGATTGAATACCTTTATCAAAATGAGGCCTCAATCAGGCTAAGTGTGTTTCTCGGTGGTTTTGCTCTATTGGCATTATTTGAGGTCATTTCACCTAAACGAACATTAACAACCAGGAAACTCTCTCGTTGGGTTAACAATATTGCCTTAATTTTCACCAGCACAATTCTGGTACGCGTGCTTATCCCCACCGCAATCATTAGCTTTGCATATTTAGTTGAGAAAAATAACTGGGGGCTTGCCAATTATCTTGAAATGAATTTCTGGGCAAAGGCCATTGTGACCTTTGTGCTACTTGATTTAACCATTTATATCCAACATTTAGTATTCCATGCGCTGCCAATATTATGGCGAATTCATCGCGTACATCATTCTGATTTGGATTGTGATGTCACGACCGGTTTGCGATTTCATCCATTTGAAATTTTACTTTCGGTAATCATAAAGATATCTGCGATTATTTTTTTTGGCGCACCTGTCATAACCGTGATTATTTTCGAAGTTGTTCTTAACATGATGTCTATGTTTACACATTCAAACATCCGCATTAATGAGAAGTTCGAGCGTATCTTGCGCTGGTTTATCACCACACCTGATATGCACCGCATTCACCACTCCACGGTTGAGAATGAAACCAATAGTAACTTCACCTTTTTCATCTCATTATGGGACAGAATCTTTGGTACTTATCTTCAGGCGCCTCAAAAAGGGCATTTAAAAATGTCGCTAGGTTTAGGTTCTCTTAATAATACCAAGCTATTAACTTATCTCAGACTAATGAAAATGCCTTTTACAGGTAAAATTCACGGTTATGCCATTAACCATCGAGACATGCGTAATGCGGATGAACTGGAAAGAATTAATACCCAACTAAGCAATGAAATTAAAGTAAAAAACAAACAGGCTGATGCGTTAATCCTCGCACGTAATGCTGCGGAAAAAGCCAATGACGCAAAATCAAAATTTATTTCCAACATGTCACATGAACTTCGCACGCCTATGCATGGCATTCTCAGTTTTTCCCAATTTGGTATTAAAAAGGTCGACAGCGCATCCCGTGAGAAGTTATTAGACTACTTTGAAAATATTAGAACATGCGGCAATAAGATGATTGGGCTAATAGACAACCTATTGAACCTATCCAATCTCGAATCAGGCGCGTTTACCTTAAATAAGGCTAAATCATCCTTTTCCGACGTGCTTAAATCAAGCATCAATGGCCAACAAACAGATTTAAAAGAGAACAATCTTCAGCTCGAACACCACGTTATCTGCGAACCTGAAGATATGGTTTTTGACCCAAAACTTATAACGCAGGTAATAACAAATTTACTCTCGAATTCAATCAAGTTTTCTCCTCCAAATTCTACGATTATCCTGACCATTTCAAATCAGCCGCTGGACACTTCCAGAGCACCTCAAGAAGAAGACTGTCTTTATTTTTCAATAAAAGATGAGGGTATCGGGATTCCTGACGATGAACTCGATTATATTTTTGACCGTTTTACCCAAAGCAGCCGAACGGATACAGGCGCAGGCGGCACTGGTATTGGCCTTGTTATCTCCAGGAATATTATCAAGGCTCATAAAGGCGAAATTTGGGCAAAAAACAATGCTGATGATAAAGGAGCGACTTTCTTCTTTTGCTTACCAGTTCATTCAGAATAATGCCCAATGCAATAGGCGCCACCTTTATCCCAGAATCAGTTTTATACCTATTAATAACGTTATCACCTCGTATACCCGTTTAATCCAGCGACTACCTTTCACGATTGCCAAATGTGCTCCGATGTAGCCACCTAATAACGAACCAATCAGCAAAGCTGGTAACCATGGCCAGTGTATTTCACTAAGCAGCCCCAAGGTTAACGCGCCTGTGCCATTCCAGAACAAACCAACCAGGATCAAGGTATACGCTACCGCACGTTTATAATCGAGACCAAACCAGCGTACCAGCCATAGCGTCACAAATAACCCTGTGCCCGAGGTAAGCGAGCCATTCAACACACCGATCAAGAACAGCACAACCGTTCCTATCACGAATCCACGCACATTCCGGTTCATCGGCCTATCCGCCAAACCCAATTCACGCTTAGCCACCGAATAAATACCCAGACCTGCCGTCAATACGCCAAGCGCAACCTCTGCCGATCTGTCTGGCACATGAAGAATAAGGTTCGCCCCCAGAACAACCCCCGGAAGACCACCCAACAGCATGTATAAGATAAATTGACGTTCTAGTCCCTTTTCTCGTGCATGGCGAATTGTCGCGCCGATGCCCAGTGCCACACTGGCAACCTTATGCGTCGCAAGCGCAACCGAGAAAGGCAGCCCCAAAAATAGCAGTGCGGGCAATTGAATAAGCCCGGCACCACCTCCTGCAAAGGCGGAGAAAATATTGGCAACCAGCGAAATGAAAAATAACCAGATTTGCTCAATCATAACGAACGGCTCTAAGCACTATAAACCTGCTGTGGGCCGGGATTTCAAGATAAATGCCATGGTTATCGAACTTCACCTCAGTAATAATGACTAATAAACAGGTACTGACTATACTCTGGTATGGAATAATATGACTCTAGCAGGTAATTATCGTGGCCAAAACTAAACTCCTTCATAAAATCTTTCTCAGTAGTGCCATTATGGTATTGGCACTCAGTAGCTTCCCCCTACATGCAGCGAAAATTAAGTGCTGGAAAAATAGTGATGGCATTCGCGAATGCGGAAATGTTCTTCCTCCCGAGTATGCACAAAAAGGTCATGAAGAAATCAATAACAGAGGCACACGTACTAAACATCATAAACGCGCTTTGAACCCGGAGGAACTTGCTGAACAAAAACGTTTAGCCGATGAAAAGAAAGCCGCACAACAAGCGCTTAAAGAACAAAAACGTAAAGACAGGATACTACTCAGTACCTTTGCCAATGAAGATGAAATCGTCATGGCGCGTAACGGTAAGATCACATCAATACGCACTGAAGTCAGGCTTACCTATAAGAGTCTTAACAAAGCCAAAGAGCATCTGAATAAATTACGCAAAAAGGCGGCTAGCAGTGAACGTTCGGGTAAAACCATTCCTGAAAAACTTGCTAAAAATATCCAGCAATCACAAACTCAAATTGCTAAGCTCGAAAAATTCATTACTGTAAAGAAACGAGAGTTAAACAGAATCAATAACCAGTTTGAATATGATATGGTGCGTTTTAAAGAACTGCAACAACCTACGCAAATACCAACTAATTCGAAATAGCGATACCCGTCGTCAATGTCTGCCATTCATTCTGCCAACCGTCTAGGGGTGGTTGTGAGAAATCGCTTCTCACATAACGATGCAGGCGCCCTTCAATTACTGATAACAATAAACGACTATAGATTATAATTTGTTCATCGCTGAGCTGTCCGCCCTGTAGACGCGATTCTCGTAATACTTGTTTGATCTGTGTTTCAACACGTTCATAAAACTGGTTAATGCGTTCTCTTAAACGGGACTTTTCTCCCACCAATGCATCACTTACCAGTAACCGCGTCATGCCGGGGTTCTTTTCAGCAAAGCCCAACAGCAATGAAAGAATCTTTTCACAACGTGGTAAGGTGTGTTTTTCTTCATTAAGGATCCGGCTCACCAGTGAAAAAATGGTTTCTTCAATAAATTCGATGAGTCCTTCAAACATCTTTGCCTTACTTGGAAAGTGCCGATATAACGCTGCCTCAGAAACGCCTACCGCCTTGGCCAATTTTGCAGTAGTAATGCGCTCACCCGGCTTTTCTTCCAGCTCACGTGCCAGTGCCTGCAAAATAGATTCGCGACGGGATAACCTGGCTTGTTTATCTATGCGTGGGGACATGGCAATTAACCTCGAATCAAGGTGCCAACACCTTCATCTGTAAAAATCTCCAGCATCACCGCATGTTCTACCCGTCCATCAATAATATGTGAACTCGTCACCCCGCTGCGCACCGCATCCAGGGCACTGCCAATTTTGGGTAACATGCCACCATGTATGGTGCCATCTTTAATAAGCTCATCAACACGCTGACTACTTAAGCCGGTTAAAAGCTTGCCACCTTTATCCAGCAAGCCTTCGGTATTCGTTAAAAGAATCAGCTTTTCTGCCTGCAATGTCTCAGCCATCTTGCCTGCGACCAAATCAGCATTAATATTATAGGAATGCCCATCTTCACCTGAACCTATTGGTGCAATCACAGGAATAAAGTTTCCCTGTGTCAGCATATTCACCACCGAGGTATTAATCCCTGCAACTTCACCAACATGACCAATATCAATAATTTCAGGCGCATCTAACTCGGGATTGTCTCGTGTAAAAACCATCTTTCTTGCGCGAATTAAATCACCGTCTTTACCAGTAAGCCCAACCGCCTTACCACCATGTTGATTAATAAGGTGGACGATATCTTTATTAACAAGCCCCCCGAGCACCATTTCAACCACATCCATGGTTTCACTATCGGTTACCCGCATGCCATCTACAAATTCACTTTGCTTGCCAATTTTTTCTAGTAATTGTCCAATCTGCGGGCCACCGCCATGGACTACGACTGGATTAATACCAACCAGTTTCAATAAAACGATATCCCGTGCAAAACCCGCCTTGAGATTTTCATCTACCATCGCATTGCCACCATACTTAATGACAATTGTTTTACCTACAAATTGCTGAAGATAAGGCAGTGCTTCACCAAGCACATTGGCAATATTCATCGCCGCCTTGTTAGTTAAACTCATGGTAGTTTCCTATTTAAATAATTGACCTTATCTCATAACTCGGTAGCGACACGCTTCGTCAATATGAAATGGCTTCCAGCTGCTTGCAGTATAGCCTCGATCATTCAGAATGAAAGCTTTAGACCTGCATCTATTGATAACAGTAATTCACGAAAACGTTTCATTATCTGTGCTAGCGCTACATCTGTATCTGCTTCAAAACGTAACACCAGGGTCGACGTTGTATTTGATGCACGAACCAAACCCCAGCCATCGGGAAAATCAACACGCAAACCATCTATGGTCGTGACTTCGCCATCATCAAATTTCGCTTTTTTCAACAATTTCACCATTAACTCATGGTGCTTGCCATCTTCCATGTCAATATTCAACTCTGGTGTATTCACACTATCAGGTAATGCATTAAAAATTTCTGCTACTGATTTATCACCCGCCATTGAACCTAACAGCTCAACTAACCGTGCTGCTGAATAAATACCATCATCAAAACCATACCAGCGTTCTTTGAAGAAAATATGCCCACTCATTTCACCGGCTAATAATGCACCGGTTTCTTTCATCTTCGCTTTTATCAATGAATGTCCCGTATTCCACATCGTCGCCTTACCACCATGCTGTTCAATCACTTGTTTGAGCTTTGTAGAACACTTCACATCAAAGATAATTTCAGCACCTGGATTACGTGACAAAATATCCATCGCATAAAGCATCATGACCCTATCAGGCCAGATAATATTGCCTTCACTCGTAACGACACCCAACCGGTCACCATCCCCATCAAAGGCAAAGCCAAGATCGGCCTTATGCTCCTTAACCGCTACGATGACATCTTTGAGATTTTCAGGACGAGAAGGGTCAGGATGATGATTGGGGAAATCACCATCCACATCACAAAATAATTCAATGACCTCACAACCTAATGTCTTTAATAATTCAGGGGCAATCACACCGGCTGCACCATTACCGCAATCAACCACGATTTTAAACGGTTTCAGCAACATGATGTCTGATGTGACCCGTTTTAAATATGATTTGAGAACTGACTTTTCGACTATCTGTCCTTCACCTTCGTGATAATCACTCTCCTCAACCCGTTTACGTATTAGCTGAATATCATCACGCGCCAATGTCGTGCCATCAATGACCATTTTAAGACCATTGTAATCAGGTGGATTATGACTACCTGTCAACATCACGCCGGATCCAGAACCCATTATTTGGGCTGCAAAATAAAGCAGTGGTGTTGGCACAAGGCCCACATTAATGACATTAGTACCACTTGCGAGTAGGCCATCAATTAACTTCTGAACCAACACTGGGCCAGAATTTCGACCATCACGCCCCACCACCATCGTAAATTGTTGCCGTGCCTGCGCTTCGCTACCGAGTGCCCGGCCAATTTCGTAAACAACTTCCTCGGTTAAGGTTTTATTAACCACGCCGCGAATATCGTAGGCCTTAAAGATGGAAGCAATCGCCCTTCTATCAAACGCATTTGTCGCATCCGCATCAGGTTCAACGTCCTCTTCTTCTACCACTAAGCCCTCTCCCGATTGGAAGAGTAAGTCATCACTTGCTTCATCCGTGACACTTTCTTCTACCTTACGCAGCACTGTTTTGGGTGGCTCGCGGGCATCCATTTCAGCTTGCATGCGACGGTTGTGCAATGCGGTACGAATAAACAAAAATAAGGCAATCAGCAATATCACGCTAGCAAAACTAGTCACCAGTAAAATCTGTTGACTTGCGTAATTAATAATTTGTTCTGTTTTATTTGACTCAGGCCAATAGGCAACATTCCAGCGGGTACCGGCTATCAACGCTTTATACGGCCCTAATGCCCGCTCACCCCGCTTGCCTTTTGCTGCCAGAACCTGGCGACCTTGCTGTAATTCAATATTGCCATTCGTGACAACCAGGCTTGATAATGCATTTTTTAATACTTGAATATTAAAACTTGCGAGTACCGCCCCAACCGCCTCACCATTCTCATTCTTCACTGCCTGAACGAAGTCGATATGCTGTGATTTACTGCCAAACAAATGCACCTCGACTGGTAAAGGCTTGTCTTTCGATGCTTGTTTTACCGACTCAAATACCATGTCAAAACAGGCATAACTTAATGCCGGCACTTCATCATCTGCCGTATCCGTCGCCACATCGGTTAACAACCGCACGGCCATTAAATTAGGAAGTTGTGCATCTTGATGTGGCAGCAACGTACTTGGTGCCTTTGCCAGTTTCTCAGCTGCATCTGGTGACTCAGCGAGCGCGATCAAACGCGACCTTATTTGCGCGATATTTTCCGCAACCCCTTTGGCAAAGCCTTTTGCCTGGGCACGATAGGTTGGCGTCTTATCAATTTTTTCCGGCTTGGGCATATCTGACTGAAACACATACACAAACATCCCCAATGACAACACCATCAGTGATGCGGGAATAATATGTGACCGCAGATTTATCTTTTTACCTGCTTTCGCTTTTATTTTTTTTGAAAAAAACTTCATATCACATTAATGCCTACCTGTGTGCCCAAAACCACCTTCGCCACGTGCGCTGTCGTCAAATTCTTCAACCAATTCGAATTCCGCTTGAACCACAGGCACAATCACCATTTGCGCAATACGTTCGCCCGGCTGCACGGTAAAGGCCTCGCTTCCACGGTTCCAGCAGGAAACAAACAACTGACCCTGGTAATCTGAATCAATCAGGCCAACCAAATTACCCAATACAATGCCGTGTTTATGCCCTAGCCCTGAACGTGGTAATAACATCGCCGCGTAATTTGGATCCGCTACATAAATAGATAGACCGGTAGGCACAAGCAAGGTTTCACCCGCAGCAAGATCAATCGCGTCATCTAAACACGCCCGCAGATCCATCCCCGCTGAACCATCGGTTGCATAATCCGGTAAGGGGAATTCATTGCCAATACGTGAATCAAGAATCTTAAGTTGAATTTTATGTTTCATAGCCTCTACTTTACATGCTTTATTGTGTTGAACGTCAGTTTATCTTCGCCAGCCGCTCTGCAATTAACGTCACTAGCTGACGGGCAAGTTTTGATTTTTGCATTAATGGAAATTCTTTTTGTCCACCCTGCCAATATACGCTCAAGGCATTTTGTTCGCTCTCAAAACCCATCGCGGAACCATCCTGGTGTTGACCTATTTTATTAGCCGCAATCATATCCAGCGACTTCGCCTGTAATTTACCCACTGCATATTCTTCTACATTATTCGTTTCAGCAGCGAAACCTACCGTAAATGGTGCATTTTCTAATGTTGCCACTGACGCCAAAATATCGGCAGTCCGTTCCATCGTAATTTGTAAGGTCGCCGATTGTTTCTTTAGTTTCTGCTGCGCCACCTCAACGGGTCGATAGTCTGCCACGGCAGCGGCGGCAATAAAGATATCACTCTCTGTAATATGTGCCTCAACCGCGGCTAACATCTCTGCTGCTGACTCAACCTCAACCCGACGCACCCGCTCGGGTGCTGGCAAGCAAACTGGCCCACTAATCAGCGTCACCTCAGCGCCCGCTTCAATGCATGCTGCAGCAACGGCATAGCCCATTCGACCACTGCTTTTATTGCTCATAAAGCGCATTGGATCAAGCGCCTCACGCGTCGGCCCCGCGGTAACCACCACCTTTTTCCCGGCCAGTAAACCTGTCGCGAACAGACCACTACACGCCGCGACTAATTCAATCGGCTCTAGCATACGGCCGCTGCCCGTCTCGCCACATGCCTGTTCACCTTGGGCTGGGCCAAACACACTAATGCCACGCTGCTTTAATAGCTCTACATTGGCTTGTGTCGCCGCATCACGCCACATAGCTTGATTCATGGCGGGCGCAACGACCATTGGTGATTCACACGCAAGCCATACCGCTCCCAGCAAATCATCGCCCCGCCCTTGTACCAGCCGAGCCAAACAATCCGCACTTGCGGGTGCGACAAGCAAACAATCGGCCCAACGTGCCAATTCAATGTGCCCCATGCCCGACTCAGCCTCAACATCCATCAAGGTGCTGTGAACAGGATTACCCGATACCGCCTGTAGGGTCATTGGTGTAATAAATTCCTGCCCACCTGCGGTCATCAGTACCCGCACCTCGGCGCCCGCCTCACGCAGACGACGCGTCAGATCAGCGCTCTTATAAGCGGCAATACTTCCAGTCACGGCAAGCAGGATTCGTTTATTAGTCAGGCTAGTCAATTTACGGTCAATTCTTGTGCTTTTTAGGATGAACGAGAGATTTTAACAGATATGTGCCCTCAGAAACCCACTCCTGCTACACTCAGTTCACATATCAAGGAATGATAGCCATGCCAGGGAGGCACTATGCGCATATCAGATTGGCCGGTCGCCGAGCGACCACGCGAAAAACTCATCCAACGTGGCCCACAGGCCTTATCAGATGCCGAATTACTCGCCATCTTCCTCCGCACCGGGAGTCAGGGCCTGTCAGCCGTCGATCTGGCGCGAAGCCTGTTGAAACGCTTTGGTTCATTGCGCTGTCTGCTCGACGCAAGCCAACAACACTTCTGTGATGCACCTGGCCTGGGACCAGCAAAATACGTACAGTGCCAGGCTGCGCTTGAGCTCAGTCGCCGTCATCTTGATGAAACCTTACAGCGAGATGCCGTCTTTACCGATCCCGGCACCGTCAGGCGTTACCTCAGTACGCGCCTGCGCGACCGAAAACGTGAGGTCTTTGCCTGCCTGTTTCTCGATACCCGCCATCGGCTCATACACTACGAGGAACTCTTTCTAGGTACGATTGACGGCGCCAGTGTCCACCCACGTGAAGTCGTGAAACAAGCACTCGGCTGCCATGCCGCCGCGGTGATTATTGCCCATAATCATCCCTCCGGCGTCGCCGAGGCGAGCCGCTCCGATCTGGCCATTACACAGCGGTTAGTTGAGGCCCTGCAATTGGTTGACATTAGAGTCCTTGACCATTTTATTGTTGGCGATGGCGAACCGTGGTCTTTTGCAGAGCATGGAAAAATATAATTTAAAGCAAAATAAACGATAACTGATTGATTATTAATAATATTGAATATATGTCGCCATTAATCCATTTACAGAAATCCTTGCTCTGCCAAAAGTGTTCTGGTATAAAGTGCGGCTCGTTTCATACGTATGCGTATGGATCCACAGGTTTCGGAGGTTTAAGAAGATGTCCAGAGTATGCCAAGTAACCGGCAAACGCCCAATGTCAGGAAATAACGTGTCTCACGCGAAAAACAGAACGCGTCGCCGTTTTTTGCCTAACCTACACCAGCACCGCTTTTGGGTAGAAAGTGAGCAGCGTTTCGTACGCCTGCGCGTTTCCTCAAAAGGTATGCGTATTATCGACAAAAAAGGGATTGATACCGTTTTGTCTGAAATGCGCACACGCGGCGAAAAGGTTTAAAGGAGAGCATCATGCCACGCGATAAAATCAAACTCGTCTCCAGTGCCGGCACAGGTCACTTTTACACGACGGATAAGAACAAACGTACTATGTCTGAAAAACTTGAAATGAAAAAGTTTGACCCAGTCGTACGTAAACATGTCATGTACAAGGAAGCCAAGATTAAATAATCTTGCCTCTGTATTTGATGTGTAAAAAGAACCCGTCATTGACGGGTTTTTTTATGCCCCGAGCAATGCTGAAACCGTCTAGCGCCAGTTGACCTTATCAACCTAGCAGGAGTAGAGTTAGCTTTAATAACACACTGAAATAAAAAGAAATATCTCATTTAGCGCAAAACTGCACCATAACACACCTCATTTTTTATTGAGGACTTAAGGACAAGAAAATGAAAGCAAAGGAATTGTTTTTCGCAGCACCTCCAAAACTGAACAAATCGGGTATGTTATATAGTAATTATGCCCTTTATATACATAGTTATAACGCAAAATGAGACTCTCATTGAAACTGTTAATATATTTACTAACAATAGCTTACATGTGCTGCGCTCGGCTTTCATATTCAAATGAAAATACGGAAGTGATTGGTGGTATCAATCCAATACAGCTGGTATGGTCTGAATCTATCAAGGGAGAAACTAGCGGTAGTAGAACTATCAAGTTAGGCGATAGAACAGTAAAAGTAATCTCACTTTATAAACTACCCAATCTGAATAGCGATGAATCAATACAGCTACTCATTGAAAGTGGTCTTATACATGACACTAAAAATGAGTCAAAAACTATATTCTATCCTTCTCTAATGTTTTTAAATGACAAGTATGAAATTACAAATGATTATCCATCCTTGTCATACCAGCATAATAAGGGGTTCTTTTCTCAAGGGGCAATGAAGGCAGACCTAATACTTGAAAAGCAACTTGATGAACATAAATATCTGGCAGTATATTCAAACCCTAACAAAATAGGTCAAGAGTATAGTTACTGTGTTACAGATTACACTTCAGTATTCCTGGGGGGGCTAACAGATGATTATATTCATGACGATAGTTGTTCTACAGTAAATTACTCAAATGTTGGAGTGTACTATTTATCGATTAATAAATATGACAAGCCAAAGGATAACGAAACATTTTCAAAAATGGAAAGACCATTAAAAGGTAGCGATATTGCTGATATCTCACGATATTGCTATGAAACTCAGGAAAGCCCAGTTGAATGCATGAATACATATGGGTACTCGTGGGATGGAAATGGATGGAATAAATGAATTTGCGTTATAACACATCACTCCATCGGACAAACTTGTCTGTCACGCCTTTTGCGGAGCAAAAGCCTTGCCAGCCTGCATTCGCCGCTGAGCTCAACCGTTATGTGTAAAAGGAATTACTAAGTAGATGTACGCAGTTATATTCAAAGCCGAAATTAATAAGCTAGATAAAAGCTATTCTGAAACTGCACTAAGAATGCGAGAGTTAGCAACTAACAAATATGGTTGTACTGAATTTATTGCTGTTACTGAAGGAAATCATGAAATAGCAATATCTTATTGGGAAAATCAAGAACAAATAGTAAAGTGGAAACAAGATGCTGAGCACCTTGTAGCACAAGAACTGGGGCGCACTACTTGGTATAAAAGTTATAAGGTAGAGGTTGTTGAGGTTATTCGTGAATATGCAAAAAACACATAACAAGGCAATCAAGACCGTTCGCTTTCGCTCACTGGGACGCCGCAAAGCGGCGCCCCTTATTTAAGTCGTTATGTGGGCAAATGAATATGAGTGATGAATTAACCAATATACATAAAGCAGGAAGGCTGCTTAAGTTGACTGGTTGACTGTCACTTATAGCAACTGTTGGAATCTCCCGTGAGTTAATCTAACTGGAAATCTCTACCTTGTCATGGTGCTAAACTCGGGGGAAAGGTCAACAGGAACGTGCCAGAAGCGGCGCCCCATACTTAAATTCTTATGTTTATAAAAAGTGATTTGTAACGTCTATTCAAAATAGTGACAAGAACAAAAGGACATATGCTTTCCTGTTTATATACCACAGCTCTATCGTCAAGATAGTCATAATCCTTAATTAGCATGAAATACTTAGGGTAATTATCATAAACACCGGTTTAGATATGGCGTGCCCGGCTATTGAGAATGGACGTGGTATATGACTAACACGCAATTTATATGCCCCTCAGCGAGGGGCTTTTAAATAGCTATCTGCAAGAAAATGCTACGCCATGCGTGGTTGTAATGAGTAGTTTTGCAGACTCTGTGCAAAATCCTGCAGAGCTTTGATACCCGTCGCTTCTGCCTGACTGCACCATTCTTGAATCGCCGCTAACAATTGCTCTTGATTGTCCGTTGTCTTTTGCCATATTTCTTCCAGGCGCTGGCGAAATTCATAAACGGTATCGAGTGTCTGGTGACGAGATAAGGCCGTCGCCAGATTTTTTTGTGAAGTTGGATCCATCAAGAAGTTATCTCGTGTCAGCAATTTACGTGCGCGCTTAAGCTGAAAACGTAACAGACCGTCTTCGGTGCGCTTCACTTCTTCTTTATAGACGCATTTCATCACTTGCCTGGCATAATTAGACATGACCTCAAAACGGTTCGTAACAAGTGCCATCACGGTGTCTTTATCAATCACATGTTTATTTCGATCCAGTACTGGTTTAGGGGCAAGCTTTTTAACGCGTGCCAGTCTTAACAAACAAAACAACTGAATATACATCCAGCCGATATCAAATTCCCACCATTTAACAGAGAATTTTGCTGAGCTACCAAAAGCATGATGATTATTATGCAGCTCTTCACCACCAATAATGATGCCCCATGGGACAATATTGGTTGAGCCATCACTGACTTCAAAATTGCGATAGCCAAAATAATGACCAACCCCATTAATAATGCCCGCCGCCCAAAAAGGAATCCATGCCATTTGTACAGCCCAAACCGTGATGCCAATCGGACCAAATAACAACACATCAATCACGAGCATTAAGGCAATACCCAGCTTATTGGTTCTGCCGCTATACAGGTTGTTTTCAAGCCAGTCATCCGGGGTGTTGTGCCCATACACATCCAGCGTTTCCTGGCGATCGCCTTCTTTTCGATAAAGCTCAGCGCCGCTCCACATTACCGTATTAATGCCCATCACGATCGGGCTATGTGGATCCTGTTCCGTTTCACACTTGGCGTGATGTTTGCGATGAATGGCAACCCATTGTTTGGTGACCATACTGGTAGTCAACCAAAGCCAAAAGCGGAAAAAATGACTGAGCCAGGGATGAACATCAATAGCACGATGTGCCTGATGGCGATGTAAAAAAATAGTGACACTGGCAATCGTTATGTGTGTGAGAAAAAGTGCCGCAAGAACAACGCCCCACCATGGTAAATCTACTATCCCGTTAAGCATCCTTCAGCACCCCTTACAGCTCAATTTGTGGCCGTACTATAATCAATTTAGCCTGGCCACGTCATCCCAAATATCGTCTATACTGCGCATAAAACGCTCTAAGCCATTGATAAAACAAGTGTTGCAGCTTAGTGCAGCCCAGAAATTACTCCCCATATATATATGCATCAATTATTAAATTACAAGGCCCTATCGAGTCCACGATATTAAGCCATTGCTTTGTGCATAAATCAGTCATACGTCCATAATTCTGATGTGTTTTTATCATGTTTTTCTTTGCAGAGCCGATAAAGCTATATAGCAGTACCGCTACTAACAGTATTGGGCTTGAACTTTATGAATAACCTCGCTGATGAAGCGTCCACCAACGACATTTTCGTTGGTCGGCAGGCAATCTTTGATCGTAAACTTGATGTATTTGCATATGAATTATTATTTCGAGATGGCAGTACCAATAGCGCCAATGTAGTCGACGGTAACAAGGCAACCTCTCAAGTCATCACCAATGCCTTTCTTGAAATGGGCGTAGAACAAATTACCCAGCATCACTGCGCCTTTATTAACTTAACTCGCGAATTTTTACTGGGCGAAATACCCTTCCCGTTACCACCGGGAAAAATTGTGCTTGAGGTGCTTGAGGATGTTGTGGTTGATAGCCAACTAGTTGAGTCACTTGAACGCTTCAAGGAAGAAGGCTACAACATTGCCCTGGATGATTTCATTCTTGATGAGAAGAACCCTGTTCTTATCCCCTTTGCCGATGTCATTAAAATTGATCTCATCGCTTTAAGTCAAAAAGAACTAATCGAGCAGGTTAAAGCGCTTAAACAATACAAGGTAAAATTACTCGCTGAAAAAGTTGAAACAAAACAAGAGTTCGACTTATGTAAACAATTAGGCTTTGAATACTTTCAAGGTTATTATTTTTGCAAGCCCGACATTGTTACAGGTAAACAGCTTCCTCCCAATCGCCTCGCGTTGCTGGAAATGATTGCTACATTACAAAATCCCGACTGTAGTTTTGATGAACTGGAATCAATCATTAGCAAAGATGTCGCGATTAGTTACAAGTTATTGCGCATTATTAATTCATCTTTTTATGGTTTATCCAAGAAAGTAGAGTCTCTTCAAAAAGCGCTCATCGTCCTGGGACTGCAGGCTTTGCGTAACTGGGTGACGGTTATTGGCCTCTCACAAATTGATGAGAAACCACAAGAGCTTATTAATATATCGCTCACCCGCGCAAAAATGTGTGAAATACTTGCAGCGGAATTGGGTTGCGATAAAAATTCAGCCTTCACCATCGGGTTATTTTCAATGCTGGATGTGTTAATGGATCAACCCTTAGAAAAATTACTTTCTCAATTACCCCTGGCGGAAGAAGTCACCGATGCATTAATAACTTATTCCGGAATACTCGGCACACTGCTTAAAATTGTCATTGCCTACGACAATAATAACTGGGGAGAATTGGAAAAGATCGCCGTCATACCTCCCGTCTCTATCCAACATGCTTACCTTGATAGCCTGAGATGGTCAGAAGAGATTACCTCACAGATAAAGTAACCTTAGGCGTACCGTTAACCTGATTCTATTCGTTTTAATAACAGGTTGCCCGAATCATGCAACTCGGCTTGCCAGCCTTTCGCGAGCCAGGTCGTCGAGACCTTTTCCGTTATTAATGCCGGTCCCACCAATCGTTGTGACTCAATAAGTTGTTCACGTTGATAAACAGGCACTGACGTTGCTTCACCATAGACAGTCGTGTAGGTAGGTTCACTTTCTTTACCTTGTGACAAGGTGGTAACGAAATCCAGCGCTGAGGCATTTTGTCGCAGGCGAACCCTCACCGTGACTAGCTCAACGGGTAATTCAAGTCGATGTCCGTAACGCTGCTGATGCGCGTTATGAAAATTCTCAATTGCCTCACTAATAGTATTCCACGTCACATTCAGGCTAGATGATTGGCCCTGGTAGCAGAGATCTAATGATGATTCGCTCAATAATTCATCTTCGCTGACACCTTCTGCCGCTAAAGCCTGCCATCCCTGCTTTAACATCGTTGCAATGGGCGCATTGATATCTTCGCTGCGCATTTCTTCAAGTAATACATTCATGCTGCGGGCATATTCTCTACCACGTGGGGCCGCCAACATACCCAGCGCAGACAACACGCCACCATGCACCGGCACCAAGGCTTCTTGTAACGACAAGGCCTCAGCAAGGGCACACACATGCAAACCACCCGCCCCACCAAAACTAATTAAACTAAATTCACGTGGGTCAATGCCACGCTGAACAGAAATAACGCGCAATGCACGCGCCATATGTTCATTGGCTATTTTAATAATTCCTTCAGCTGCTGCCTCAATTGAACATTCCATTGCCTTGGCAATGGGGCTTATCACCTGTCTTGCTGCTTGCTCATCCAGTGACATCTCACCACCCAGAAAAGCATCTGCATATAATCGTCCAAGTACCAGGTTAGCATCGGTGACAGTAGCCTGTACGCCGCCCTTGCCATAACATGCCGGCCCCGGACTTGCGCCTGCTGATTCCGGCCCAACCTGTAACAGTCCACCTGCATCAATGCTTGCCAGAGATCCCCCTCCTGCACCGATGGTATGCATTTCAACCATCGATACCGCGACAGGATAACCGGCAACCACACCTTGATTGGTAAGGCTTATTTCGCCATCAATTAATGCGACATCCGTTGAGGTACCGCCCATATCAAAACTCAGTAATTTTTTCTTATCAACCGCCCTGGCAACCGCTTGCGCGCCTGCCAACCCGCCTGCGGGTCCTGATAACAATAAGTGAACTGCTAATTCTCCTGCTTGCTCGGCAGATACCGTCAAACCGGAACTTTGCATGACCGACAAGGGTGCCGGATGAACGCCTTGTTTCAATCGCTGCAAATAGCATTGCACAAGTGGCCCGACACTGGCATTTAGCCATGTCGTCATGCCACGTTCATACTCGCGGTATTCGGGTAATACATCAGAAGAACAAGAAACAAACATGTCTTTAGGGATAACATTGGCAATCGCCTTTTCAGCGCGGTCATCTAAAAAAGAAAATAATAAATTGATTGCAACAGCTCGTGGTTTCAGCTCACTAAGTGATTTTTGAATGGCGTGCAGATCGCTATCCGTCAATTCATCAAGGATCTCGCCATCTGCACTGATCCGTCCACCTGTTTCAATACATAAATGCTCATCAATAGGTGGTGTTAGTATCTGAGGCTGTAAATCATATAGCGCTTGCCTGGCTTGCCGGCCAATACTTAATACATCGCCAAGACCTCGATTGGTAATATAGGCGGTGCGTACCCCCTTACCTTCGAGTACGGCATTGGTTGCAACCGTTGAGCCGTGAACGATTTTTAAATCGTGACAAGACTCAACGCCAAGTTCGCGAATACCTTTAAGAATAGCCTGTTCAGGAGCATCGGGTGTGGAAAGGACCTTATGAACCCGTAGGCCCTGCTCGGAAAATAAGACAAAATCCGTAAACGTACCGCCAGTATCAATCCCTAGTAACATCAGCTCCACTCATTACGACACAGTCCCGACCCTGTTGTTTGGCATCATACAAAGCCTTGTCTGCTTTATTTAGAAGCGGCATGGTATCATTCCCAGACTCAGCCACAACCACGCCCTGACTTATCGTCACTTGAATATCAGTGTCGTCGTAGTGAACAACATTTTGCTTGACGCTCTCTCGAATACGTTCCGCAACCTTCATTGCGATATCAGCTGTCGCGCGACACAGTACAATCATAAATTCTTCACCGCCAAAACGGCATACCGCATCAAAATCACGAACAGCAGACGTGAGCAGTGCGGCTATTTGCCGTAATACCTCATCACCCGCCAAATGTCCGTAGCTATCATTGACTGCTTTAAAATGATCGATATCAGCCATGATAAGACAAACGCCATGCTTATCTTTTTCTCTACTTAGGCAATCCTTCAGCACGGCAAACCCGTGATCACGTGTAAATAACCCCGTTAATGAATCTGTCTTGACCTTTTCACGCAACTCATCCTGCTCATCATTGACATTATCCAGTTCGTCCTGAATATCCATCACTGATGCATCATGATAAGATTCGATCGCTAATGTCATATCTAACGTTGTTATTTTATGGATAAAACTACAAATAGCTCGGCCGTTAATACCATCCTGCATAAAATTCTCAGGAATTTCATTGAGCATCAATTGCTGTAACTCACGATAAGCACACTGATATAACCCCAGGGTCAAACCGACCTTCTTATGGGCAAGCCCAACTCTCAAACGATGTTCAAAGTAAGTCTTGGTATCGAAATCAATACCAAAACTGTGCAAATAAGCCGCTTGTGTTTTCTTAAGAACAGGTATTATCTCTGCGTCAAGCAATAGTGCATATTCATTGTGCTGAAACAGATACTTATAAAAGGAGTCCACAATCTTGTCTGCCTGCTCATCAAGCAATGTCTGGTGCAACATTTGGGCGACTTTATGATCATCCTGTGTAAGCTCAAGCAAACCTAGCAACAAAGTACGTCGCCCAGTATTCATTGCATAAGTTGTGCAAAGATCTCTCATAATCATCCATAACCTGTGTAAAAAAAAGCAATCTGTGAACTATATCGGTACAATTTAATTATCCTTAATATTATACTTAAGTATTCATAATAAAAGCCTTAATGGCGGAGAAAAAATGTCGGGAGAGACACTCATTCAGGTTGAACACCTGTATCGTGACTATGGCAACCTGCATGCCCTAGCAGATATAAACCTAACCCTAAACCGGGGCGAAGTGCTCGGTTTCCTCGGCCCAAACGGGGCTGGCAAATCAACGACCATGCAGATTATTAGCGGCAACTTAGCGCCAACCTCAGGCAGTGTACGCATTAATGGTTTCGATATTCTCGATGAACCACGCCAGGCCAAGGCCGCTCTTGGCTTTTTACCAGAGCAACCACCTTTATACCTTGAGTTGACCGTTATTGAATATTTAGCCTACTGCGCAAAATTAAACCATATTCCTGGAAAGAATATTACCCAGGCAATCAATAAAGCCTGTGAACGCTGTGGTCTTGGTGATGTGCAAAAACGGCTGATTGCCAATCTCTCCAAAGGCTATCAGCAACGCGTCGGCATTGCGCAGGCCATTATCCATGCGCCTGATGTGGTCATTCTCGACGAACCGACTGTTGGCTTAGATCCAATCCAAATTCGTGAAATCCGCCAGCTCATTCGTGAACTCGGAAATGATCACAGCGTTATTCTTTCAACCCATATTTTACCCGAGGTGCAATCAACCTGTGACCGCGTGATTATTATCAACCAGGGTAAAATCGCGCTTGAAGATAGTCTTGCCGGATTAGATTCACGCTTAAAGAAGAATATCATTACCGTGTCACTCGCAAACCCACCCACCATTGACGCGTTCACGTCTTTAACTGGCATCAATAGCGTCGAGCAATTAGACGATGGTCGCTATCAATTACATTATAGTGATGACTTTAACCCTGCCGACTTTGCCAGCAGTGCCGTCAACAATCACTGGCAACTTAACGAGCTCACGCCACAAACAGGGTCGCTTGAACAGATGTTCATTGATATCACCTGCAGTGACAACAACACACAGCAGGCTAGCGTATGATCATATTCTCAATCGCTCAACGTGAATTACGCAATATGTTTAATTCGCTATTGGCCTGGATTATTCTCTCGGGCATTAGCCTTATTGTATTTTTAATACTGGTCACTCTGGTAAAATCTTATGTCGAGAACCCTTCTAATAATTTAGGCGGGATTGGTGTCACCGGCACCATTGCCTCAAGTATTTTTTACTTCTGCAGTTATCTGTTTATTCTTATTGCACCGATGTTAAGCATGCGTAGTTTTAGCGGCGAGTTCAAAAACAAAACATCACAATTACTGTTTTCTGCCCCCATTAGCATGACCGAGATCGTGCTTGGGAAATGCCTGGGCCTATACCTGTTTAGTTTAATCACCGCCATTATTCCACTGCTTATTACCCTCTCGCTTGTCTTTGGCACCGACCTGGATGCAGGTCTGTATTTTTCATCCTTATTGGGATTCTTATTAGTAACGTTCACCTTTATGACGATTGGGATATTTGCTTCTTCACTCACCGATCATATTGGTCTTGCGGCCTTTAGCAGTATTGGCATCATATTATTTTTGTTTTGGCTTGTGGAATTAGTCGCATCACTTATTAAAATAGATGTTTTACAGAACGCACTGCAGTATCTCTCTATATCAAAACATGCTGCGGCTTTTTACAATGGCCAAATCAATAGTTCTGACCTGGTATTTTTTGTATTAATCATTACAACCTTCATTGTGCTAACTATTCGTAAGCTGGATAGTTATCGCATGCAACATTGAGCAAGCACTCATGCAAGTGACAAAAAAAACCCATTTACAAATACGATTACAAAATATAGTTTTTGTTGTCTTATTCCTTACTTTCATCGCCATGCTGGCATGGCTTGGTGAACGATATAATATAACCAGCGACTGGACAAACAACAGCCGCAATACGCTGTCTACTGCAAGTATTGAATTATTAAATAAAATTGATGGCCCTGTTTCGATCACATCCTTTGTTAGCCGCAATGAACAAATCGAAAAATTCATACAACGTTACCAACGTCATAAAAAAGATATTAGCCTTAATTTTATCGACCCTGATATCGAGCCACAGTTAGCCAGAGAAAATGGTGTGCGCGTTAAGGGCGAGCTGGTATTGCGTTACGGCGAACGCCGGGAAAACCTGCAAACACTCACTGAACAGGCAATGACCAATGCCTTGCAGCGTTTGGCACGCAATGCAAAACGCTTTATTGTCTTTCTTGAAGGGCATGGCGAACGTAGTCCGCGTGGCCGCGCCAATCATGATCTGGCCGACTGGGCTACACAATTAGCAGCTCGCGGCATTAATACCCAAACCATTAATCTCGGTGTTACCCAACTGATCCCTGACAATGCCTCTGCGTTAGTGATTGCCAGCCCACAGGTTGATTTATTACCAGGAGAAATATCTATTATCGACGATTACCTGGGCAAAGGCGGCAACCTGTTGTGGTTAGCCGACCCCGGCGACTCACACAGGCTTGGTGTACTCGCCGAACAATTTGGTATCGAGTTTCATCCGGGCATGGTCGTTGACCCCACCACACAGCGTTTGGGTCTGAATGATCCCCGTATAACGATAATTGCCGAATATGGCACACAGGCGGTGACAAATAATTTTTCAAATTTAACCCTGTTCCCGCAAGCCAGTGCCATTGAGCTGATAGAAGGCAGTGAGTGGCAAGCTGATGCCTTTCTTATTACCGCACCCGATAGCTGGTCTGAAACGGGTGAGCTACAAGGTGAACTCGCACTGGATGCAGGCGAAGATATTCCCGGCCCACTCAATATTGGCGTTATCCTTACTCGTAATACCAATGCTGAATCAGCATCGGAACAACGCGCCATTGTTATTGGTGATGGCGACTTTCTTTCCAACCAATACCTTGGCAATGCGGGTAACCAGGATCTCGGTCTCAACCTCGCTAACTGGTTAAGCGGTGACGATAGCTTTATTAATATTTCTGCCAAAACAAGCAACGACTTATCACTGGAATTCTCTAGTTCAACCGCAGGTATCATTGGGCTGGTATTCATTTTGCTGCCACTGCTATTACTTGCCAGCGGTTTTGTTATTTGGCAACGCCGTCGTCGAGCATAAGATGAATACACGTCTTTTACTAAATCTTTCTCTACTGCTTGGTGTTATTTTTATCGGTCTGTTTATTATTAATAGCCCTGATGAAAATGAAGTCGATGTTATTAGACTTGGTGAGCCAGATACTAGCGAGATAAAACATATCGTCATCCAGAGTGACGGACTCGTTGATGTACAGTTACAACGCACAACCGATAATAACTGGCAGATGACGTCACCGTATCACGTAAAAGCAAACAATTTGCCTATAAATGAAATTCTGAAATTGACTAATGCCATTAGTCATTCGCGTTTCTCGGCCATTGATAAAAATTTAGCTGACTATGACCTACAGCCCGCCAGGGCGAGTCTGCACCTTAATGATGATGAATATCTATTTGGTAGTGTTGAACACATCAACAAACGTCGTTACATCTTAAAAAATAAGACCATTCATTTGACAACCGATTTATTTTATCACCGGCTACGCACTACGGCTGAAAGCTTCATTAGCCCACAATTGATTCCTGACGGTGCGAGTATCGCTGTTTTAACATTGCCTGATCTTACTTTGAATAAATC
>Ga0316207_10002021_pt1 | contig 22170 bp, 21 predicted proteins | sample 6weekpyrite_MG_FD_204943 | JGI IMG/M metagenome (GOLD analysis project Ga0316207, IMG submission 204943) | Microbial mat bacterial communities from mineral coupon in-situ incubated in ocean water Damariscotta River, Maine, United States -... | ecosystem: Environmental > Aquatic > Marine >...
AGGTAGTGTAGACATGGATGCAGACTACTGCCTTTACACGGTAGGCTTACAGGCAAAAGACGTGGTTGCCTGTGCCATTGATGCATCAGACCTGATTCTCGCCCTAGGTTATGACATGGTTGAATACCATCCCAATCTGTGGAACAAGGAAGGAGATAAAAAAATTATTCATGCGGATTTCCATCCAGCAGAAATTGATGCACATTATCATCCGGAAGTTGAATTAATTGGAGATATGGCACATACCATTACTATGCTGCTTGAACGGGTAGAGCAAGATGGCGGATTAAATTACGACCTGTCTCAACAAAAAGCCACCCGTGAACAAATGCATCAGGAGCTGGCAATGTATAAAGACGATGATGCTTCCGATGTACTAAAGCCACAAAAAGTTTTATGGGATGCCCGAGAAGTAATGGGACCACATGACATTATGCTATCTGACGTGGGTGCACATAAAATGTGGGTGGCAAGACATTATCAATGTCACGAGCCTAATACCTGTTTAATACCAAATGGTTTCTGTTCCATGGGCTTCGCATTACCCGGGGCCATCGCAGCATCTATGGTACACCCTGACAAACGTGTTTTGGCCGTTAGTGGTGATGCGGGCTTTATGATGAATATGCAGGAAATGGAAACCGCCAGACGTTTAAATGTTAATTGTGTTGTTATGGTCTGGGAAGATAATGAATACGGTTTAATCGCCTGGAAACAACAGAGCCAGTTTGGTCACCATACTGATCTGGCTTTTAGTAACCCAGACTGGATGCAACTTGCTGAAGCATTTGGCTGGAATGGACATAAGGTGACGCAATCATCAGAAATTAAAAACACGCTGTTAACCGCATTTAACGAAGACGGACCAAGTTTAGTGCTTGTGCCCATTGATTACCGTGAAAACATGAAGCTTACTGAGCGACTAGGTGATATTGCCTGTCCAATTTAAAATGTGAATAAATTATCAGCCACCCCATCATGAGCCAAAAGTAACGGCTATAAAAAACATCAACCTGTATGAATGAGCATAAGCTCTCGACAGAGATAAGAGATAAGGATTTAAAATGACAAGTCATTATAAAAACATGGTAGCAGGCAATATTAAAGCCTGTGGTAAATTAGAAGTAACCGCCCCCTTTGATAATCAGCTAATTGCCACTGTAGATCAACTCGATGGAAATGCTATCGACCAGGCACTTAAGGTCGCCAGTAATTTATATAATGACAGGTCAAAATGGTTAAGCGCAGCGAAACGCATTGAGATATTAACTCGCCTGTCCGGTTTAATGAGCGATAATGCGGAGCGTTTAATTTTGATCTCCGCTCAGGAAGGTGGCAAACCTTTAACCGATACGCAAGTTGAAATGGCCCGCGCCATAGATGGTATTAACAATTGCATAGACTGTATACGTAATAACCATGGTGAGGAAATCCCCATGGGCCTGAACGCCGCTTCAATGAATCGCCTGGCCGTGACGTCTCACGAACCGATAGGTGTAGTGGTTGCGGTTAGTGCCTTTAATCACCCTATTAATTTAATTGTGCATCAGGTAGGCCCGGCTGTGGCCTCCGGCTGCCCAGTCATTATAAAACCTGCGGATGACACCCCGCTTTCCTGCTATGAACTGGTAAAGCTTTTTCACCAGGCTGGACTGCCTGAAGAATGGGCGCAGGTTGTAACACCTGCTGATCACGGAGTAGCAGAATCGCTGGTAACCGATTCTAGAGTTGGCTTCTTTAGCTTTATCGGTAGCGCAAAAGTGGGATGGATGCTTCGATCAAAGCTGGCACCTGGCACCCGTTGTGCATTAGAACATGGCGGTGTTGCACCGGTTATTGTCGAAGCAGATGCTGACCTGGCGAGTGCTTTACCTATGCTTGCAAAAGGTGGCTTCTATCATGCGGGTCAGGTTTGTGTTTCTGTACAACGCGTGTTTGTAAATAAAAGTATCGCCAGAAAGGTCGCAGGAAAAATTGCAGAACTGGGCAATACTATGTCAGTGGGTGATCCGACTTTAGCAACAACAGATGTCGGCCCGATCATTCGGCACTCGGAAACCAGTCGCATAGATGAGTGGGTGGAAGAAGCAGTAACAGCAGGTGCGGAAAAAATATCCGGCTCAGGAAAAATTTCTGATAGTTGCTATTCCCCAACCGTATTATTGAATCCACCGGCTAACGCCTCAGTTAGCTGTAAAGAAATTTTTGGCCCCGTTATCTGTATTTACGAGTATGAAGACATTGATGATGCAATCAAACGCGCCAATTCTCTGGAGGTTTCTTTTCAGGCGGCTGTCTATACATCAAACATAAATACCGCCATGCATGCATATAAACAACTTAACGCATCTGCCGTCATGGTTAATGATTTCACTGCATTCCGAGTTGACTGGATGCCATTTGCCGGTCTACGTCAATCAGGTATGGGAGTCGGTGGCATACCACATACATTTAAAGATATGCAGATTGAAAAGATGATGGTGATTAAGTCAGGTAAGTTATGATTTATCTGCACTAGTATCTGTTAGCACCATGTTTCAGTTTTTCGTTCGATTTCTTTGCTCAGGGATGGAGAAGCTCTGTGACAATGTAGACAAAATAATACAGGTAGGCTACTGCTCCAGGCTTAACCGAATCGCTACATCTACTCTACACTAACATATGTGATCGGTGTAGCTAATGAAATATTAAATTCTTTCGCTGTTTTCAAAATACACTCTCGAATAGTCTGTCTATCTTTTATTAACGACTTCACATTTTTAGTATAATAATAAACACCCCATTCAATGGCGTGATCCCCTGTATCTAAAACACCAATTTCAAATGCGTTTGCTTCACCAGGCTGAATACCGCAATCCCCTTCTAAGCTTTTTTGAGCCGCAGTAAACATTTGCCTTACTTTTTCAGGTGCGACATCATAGCCAATTTTAAATATAAGTTTTTCTCTTAAACCTTTAGCTGAAGCAAATTTTGACAGATTTTGAATAGTAAATTCTCTTAAGCGAGAATTTTTAAGCATAACCCTGTGGTTATTGACCAGGTTTAAAATTTCCGTATGAAACATTTTTGTTTTAAAGATAACACCTATGAACCCTCCATTATCATCCAGCTCAATCACATCCCCTTCTTCAATCATGCCATTATTAAGTAAAATTAAACCACTAATAATATCTGGTGCCCATGAATTTTGAGTTAGCGCGAGAAAAACTCCCATAACACCAATAACACCACCAGCCTGTAATAAACTATCGAACTCAAGAACATGAATGACACTAATTAATGCCATAACAAAAACAACCACACCGATTAATAAACTTAGTAACCGACTGGTGTAAGTCTCTATACTTTTCTTACCCCCATTAATCTCACGAATTTTGCCGTATCGACTTCTAATCCAGTAACTGAGAATTTGCTTGGTTAAATATGAAAGATAAATAATCACCCATATTGAAATTAACTTTAACCCAGGGCCACTATGCCCTGTACTCTGGTAAATATTGATATATCCATAAGTAAGAATAATCAGCAAATTCAATGCCCTGAAGCTTTGTACCTTAAGTGCGAAGGCAGGTTTATCTAAATTTTCAGCCTGGAAAAACTTTAAAATTTGTCGTGCAAATATCAGTAATAGCAGGTTCAGGGCTAGTACGAGATAATCAAATAGTTCTAAACGGGCTATATAGCTCGATATATCCATAGACATTTCCTTAAATTTTCATATACTTTTATCTTATCTATCGTCAAATTTGAGAAACAATAGTCAATTTCCTGCACGCAGTATTCCATTTAAATCCCTATATATCCATACTAATCAATCGACTGTCAGGTTTTTTAGTGAATAATCCTTTGAAATTGGCATCCAGATTTAATTGCATTTATAATAAGCCACCTTATTTTTAATATCAAAGCACCACTATGAAACAGATACTCATTCCTATATCACCTGGCGAATTACTGGATAAAATCACTATTCTGGAAATTAAATCTGCACGAATTGATTCAGCAGAAAAAAAGGCAAATGTAAATAAGGAACTTGCGATGCTAAATGATGTCTGGACTAACGCTGTTACTGAAGATTCGGATATCAAGTCTATGAGGTCTGAAATGAAGTCCATCAATGAAACCCTGTGGGATATTGAGGACGATATACGTGACGAAGAGCGTGACAAACGGTTTGAGTCGCGTTTTGTTGAACTGGCTCGCAGTGTTTATGTAACAAATGATCAGCGCGCTGATGTAAAAAAACGTATTAATCTATATTTAAAATCGGATATTGTTGAAGAAAAGTCTTATCAGGATTATACATAGTTAATAAATACTTATGCACTCAAAAAAAGAATCGCTACTAAAGCGTTGGCACAGTTTAAAAATAAGCCCTAAAGCTTGTGAAAAAAAGTGGAATCACCAATACTGGAATGACATTGATGGTTGTCGAGTAATCTCCTGTCAACAATGCTCCAGCTTTAATTCTAAACAGCAGGCCTGTGGAATAAATTTTGGTACACCACTACGTAAATGTGTTGTCTCCAGCATTGAAGCACATTTTTTTGACTGCAAAGACAAATATGTATTAGAAATTGGTTTTGGCCGCTTTAAACTAGCTAAAAACCTTATCCAGCGCAGTGGTGGAACCTGGACAGGCATAGAACCCAGACGCCCTAAAAATGAAATACCGACTATTGGTAAAGGCGGCCACGGTTATGCAAACCATATTTCATTTCCAGATCAAACCTTTGACAAGGTCTTTGCTGTGCAGTCCATCGAGCACTGGGGACAAAAAGCTGGTGGTGTCCGCGAACCTTCATCATACCCTGAATGTATTACTGAAATTAATCGAGTATTAAAACCCGGTGGTACAATTTATCTGGACGCCCCTGTAAACTTTCATGGCCATGAATTATTTATTATGGGTGATATAAGAAAAATAAAATCACTATTTCCAGAAGATCAATGGAAAGATGTTCAAATAGAAAGATGGCGAGAAAATTACTCGCCTCTAGCGCGCTATACACCCAGCCAGAATGAGTTTAAGGACTGGGCTGTTGAAATCACTAGCTACCCGAAAGAACAAATTGCTGAAGCAAAAGCCAATGGTGTTGTGTGGCTTCTCACTATTACCGCAGAAAAAATTTAACCATGAATATTTTAGCGTGTACGTCAAGTGACTGTTCATTTAATAGCCTACGACCTGAGCATGAAATTTATATCAGCATGGCTAAGCTGGGGCATAGTATCACTATTATTACCCATAAAAATGCACCATATAAGAGACTATTTTTAGAAAATGACATAAAAGTAATTGAGCAACCAATAACAAAAAAAATCAGCTTCTACTCTATACGTTTAATTCGTGACATCATAAAACAACAATCAATTGATATTGTTTATGCTACAAACTCAAAATCTATACCCAATGCTGCATTTGCTTGCATAGGATTACCAGCAAAACTGGCTGTTTATCGCGGTACTGCCAGTGGCTTATACTGGCATGATCCAGGTAGCTACCTGAGCGTATTACATCCAAGAGTAGATGGTATCATCTGTGTATCAAATTATGTTTATCAATATGTTGCTTCAAAAAAAATACTACACAATAAAAGCATTATTACAATCTACAAGGGACATGATTTAAGCTGGTATAATAATAAACCCGCGGATTTACGTGAGTTTGGTATTAAACAAGGAGACTTTACTGCTATTTGTGTAACAAATGCACGACCACATAAAGGCATTCACATAGTCATCGAAGCGACAAACAAACTCGCAGATATAGAAAACTTTCATCTATTATTAGTCGGTAACGGCATGAATAAAGAACCTTATAATACTCTTATCAACAACAGTAAAATGAAAAAAAGAATCCATCTTGCTGGTTATCGCAATGATGCTCCCGAGCTTATTTCAGCGAGTAGCATCCTCATTCAGCCATCTATTTCTGGTGAAGGCTTACCCCGAGTGGTACTGGAGTCTCTGGCTTATGGCACACCTGTAGTTGCATCTGCCAACCCTGGAAGTATGGAAATCATTGATGATGGAAAGAACGGCTGTATTGTTCCTGTAGGTGATTCCGATGCCATTTCGAATATAGTCCATAAACTCTATGATTCACCAGAATTATTAAAAACTCTTTGTGTAAATAGTCCAAATATCATAGAGAATAAAATGTCACACTCTAAAACAGTTGAAAAATATATAAATTTTTTTGAATCCTTACTAGTTCATTAATCTGTCTGTCCTTCTTTGTAAGCAGACATTATTTGATCTAGTCGCTCACAAACCTCATCTGTCTCAATTAATTCCATTACGCCAGGAAGCTCGATTTTTGTTCCCCAAGGCAATTGATTTGCAGACTTTTTTAAATATTTTTCTGCTGCTAATTCAAATTTATCAACACAATATTCAAGTGAATTATAAGGACCACTTCGTTTGCTCCATGTACAAGCATACAGACCAATTACAGGTACACCTATCGCATTTGCTATATGTGCTGGTCCAGAATCAGGAGAAATGACAACTGTTGCCTTGCTTAACAATCCAACAAGTTGTTCTAACGTATCCTTGCCTACCAAATTAAGAGGTTGGTTATGCATATTAGAAGTAATGTCTTTCGCCATATTCATTTCTAGTTCAGCGGGGCCACCACTTAAAATAACCTGCATGCCATATTGATTAATCGCATAGTCTGCGAGTTTTGCATATCTTTCAGCTACCCAGTTACGTAGTTTATGGCTGGAGCATGCCGATATAATTAAAACAGGCTTACTTTTATCAATATATCTATCTGCAAATTCTCTGGCATTTATGGATACAGGAATTTTCCAAACTGGCTCATTTGCCTGTAAACCCAGAGTTCGTGCAAAAGATAAAAAACCCTGAACTTGATGTTGCTGCTTTTCAGGTTTAATACTTTTATTAATGAAAAATTGATGAAAGTCTCTAGATCTTGATTTATCCCAGCCTAGCTTAACATCTGCTTTAATACCTATGCTGGCAATATTAGCACGTGCAGCAACCTGCATTTGTAATAGCACATCAAAATGCTCAGCTTTAAGCTCCATCCATAAATTTAGGTAAGCTTTTAAGCCATTGCTTTTATCAAATACAACAAATCGAATACCTTCAAGAATATTTAACAGCTTATATTCAAACTTTCCACATATCCATGTGATTTCCACATCAGGCCACTGTTGCTGTATTGCTCTAACAAAAGGTATAACATGTGTAACATCACCTATAGCTGAAAGGCGTAATATACAAATTTTATTTGGTGTTTTTTCTGAAGAACACATATAATTATAAAGCTAAATTTTTATTAATTTACTACATAAGTTATTAACTTCTGACTCATGAACCAATATATAATCCCTACGGTAACTACCATTAAAACTCTCTAATGTATCTAGAACATTAATTTCCGAGAATTTTTTTGACGAAATACCTAATATTTTATAATTAACACTTTGCATATGCTCACGGATTAACTTCAATCGCTCTAGCTTTTCATTATATGTAGGATGGTCTTTTTCTGGCAGCTGCCATATTTCACAAAAGATATAAGGTTTGAATTTCTTAATAGTCATACTAAGACCACGCAGAACTTCCAGTTCAGCCCCTTCAACATCAATTTTTAATGCACACAAAGCTTCAGGTGCTAGTATTTTAAAAAAATCGTCTGCAGGAAAAGTAAATAAATCAAATGAAAATTTATCAATTTCTCCAAATCGAGCATAATCATTTAACGACCCCATCTTATCTGCTTTTCTTCGAATATAAAAAGTTCTAAGTTCTTTTTTATCCGATAATGCAAACGGAAGGATACGCACATTTTTAAAATTATTAACTCTAATTAATTCCTGAGTATAGAAATTACATACCGCATTTGGCTCAAAACCAATATACTCTCTCTTTTCATCAAGCGCTTTTAACTTAACCATATAAAGACCAATATTAACACCTATATCTACTATTGCACCCTGCTTTTGGTTCAAAAAAACAGCAAGACAATCAGACATCCATTTATCATCCGGAACAAGGAAACCTGTACCTAGCCCATGAATTATAGGGACATTCAATTTAAGTCCATAATAATTTGTTTTAGCTTGCTTAAGGCATAACTTTGATAAAGGCTTATACAACTCTCTACGTAACTTATTAATATATTTAACCAAACTCATTATAGTTACTCACTTTTTATCTCTTAGACTCATATTTAAATTTAAGAAAATTATACTTATTAAATGTGTATTGCATTTGTATAACTGAAATAAGAAATCCATGATAACCATCAAGCACACCCAAACGTATAATATAGTGCCTGATAAATGAGAATAAGGTACGTCCTATCACTTCTATTACTGAAGCTTTGCGACCTTTTTTATACTGACTATCGGCCCATGCTTTTGCATAACCGTTTCTTTTATCCATATACTCTTCTAATGATTCGAAAGTGTAATGAAACAATTTTCCCTGCAAATCAACTTTTTTAGCTCCTTCACATTCGACAGCTTCATGCACAAATGCCCCATTGAATTGATAATAATTTTTATTAAACAGGCGTACAATTCTATCGGGGTGCCAGCCACTGTGCTTAATAAATTTATTACAGAAACTGGTGAGCCGGTTAATCCTATATACATGTTTATCATCCGCAACACTAATCAGATCTATTATTTCATCTCGCAACTCATCACTAACAACCTCGTCAGAATCTATAGATAACACCCAATCATTATTAGCCATACTCACTGCAAAATGTTTCTGCAATCCAAAACCAGGCCAATCATCATTAACAAATATTTTATCTGTATATTCAGCAACAATTTCTAGTGTTTTATCTTGACTACCTGAATCGACAACCACTATTTCATCTGCCCAACGAACGGATTCAAGACACCGTCTAATTCTTTTTTCTTCATTTTTACAAATTATAACAACAGATATTTTATTTTTCATACTCGTGTTTCTAATTTCACAGCCTGTAATAAGACATTCTTTTACGCATTTGAAACTTACGCCAAAGATTAAGGGGTTTTGCTTTAAGCTTAGATAGCCCAGTCAAAACAAACTCATCTGTTGCCTCAAGAACTCGTTCAGACGAAAGACCATCTGAATAAGCGTGTAACTTCGAAACATAAGCCTTTGCTTCTTCAATTAAAGTATCAGGCATAGTTAAAGCATACGTTATTGCCGGCTCTATCTCGTTTACATCTGTTACATTTATGAGATAGGGCCCGGGTACTTTAGTATTATAAGTAACAAGAGGCTTATTAAGCAGCAGATATTCAAGTGCGATTGATGAAGTATCACATAACATCACATTTGCCGCCTGTAGTAATGGCAATACATCATTATTACTATCTACATAGGTAAAGTTATCGCTTTCCATGGCCTTATATTGAGCTACAACATCCTCAGGCATCTTGGGATGTAACGTCACCAGCCAGTGCCAATTAGTTGTTTTAGATAACTGCATTATTGTTTCAATCAGATAAGGTGCAGAGGTTAATGATGGACTAAATGTAGACGCATAAAACACTATCGGCTTATCAGAGCTTACTCTGCTACGAAAATCGTCATAGGGTCCAGGATCTCGTAGATTTGAATTAAAAAGTGGATCAAGTTTAGGCCAGCCAGTTTCTACAACACTAAATGTTTTATGTTTTTTAGCCAACTGCACAAACCTCTTTGTAACACCAGGTGCGTGCGTACAATAAAGATCAAATAATTCACGTATACGATAATGCCCCTTCTTACCCGTTTCATCATTTGCCAGACCATGAAATATCTCTACTTTTACACCGGGAAAAAAATCAGGCACCCAGTTTCCTGGCACAAATACAGCCACTGGATTATATTCTTTCACCTCCTCCACTGTGTAAAGTTGTTTTTCATCCGGTCTAAGATATTGATCATCTGTGCCCTGTATAAACCAGGAGACTTCATCACCACGATGTCTAATTGCCTTTTGAAGTGGACGCAATATTGAATATGCATACAAATGATTAATAAAAAAAAGATATCTCTTCATATTCTACATTCACTTAGCATTTTCAATATTCATAAAAAACCATCTATAACAAAACACATCATCACTACCTGCAATTCCGTATTGAGTCTAGTACTCATTCTCTACAAAAAAATTAGAATTTTCCTTTGACTTATAATTATCATAAATAAATTCAAGCTCATCTTTTCTTGGGCTAGCAGTCAGATCTAGTTTAAAAGATATAATCTTTAGTTCAGAGCCAAAAATATCTCTACAATTATCAATAGCTGAAGATATGAATGATGAAATAATCTTTGGCCTGGGACCGATCATAGCTAATTGATACTCAATAGGATAATCAAACAACACCACCTCAACACCCAATATTTTTGATATAACATCAAGGTTTTTTTTGTACTCCCTGCGATGGGCCACATAAATAAAATTAGTATTTTTAAAATAATTCTTCACGCGAATTAAATGCCTCAAATAAATATTTTGGTCAAGTATCCCTGCCTCATCAAGAGGAGATCCCAGAAAATAAACCACATCATTTATACTAGAAGACATTATTCTTGATTTGATGTGAGAAAAACTATTTTTGACTATGCGATCATTTTTACCTGCAACAACATCATAAATAGTAAAAAAACACAAAGAATCAATATCATCATCTTTAACACCCTGTAGAATATTTTTAGCAATTTTCTTTATTTTTTTCTTTGCACTGAGATGTAACTCCGATATTTTACCTTCTCTTCTTTCTTTTGCTAACTTAATCGTTGCATTGCCATCATCTAACAGTATAACTTCATTATGAGGGGTAACATTAACAAAATGCCGCATATAAACATAGCGCGAATATCCTATAAATATTTTTTCTACACTACCAAGATTTTTGCTAATTCTATTTAGACGACGAACATTAAAAATTGACTTATTAAATAGTTTTGATTTCCTTGAGGAAGCTGAGAATCCAATCTTATTTCCATCTAAAGGATTACCGAAATAAAGCCCTACGTCATTTAAAACAATAACCCTCCCCCATTCTTTCATATGCTTTGCAAGTGACAATAATTGATGCTGGCTTTTTCGATCACCCATTATTATCATTACACAGTCAAATAGACTTAACTTAAAATAATGTTTTGCTTCTACAGCATTAATCAACTGCAAAGGAGTTTTAACCATAAATACATTTTTCATAAAATACAACTAAGCTAGTACATGGTAATCTTTTGGAAGAAGCCTCATATATTTCCCTTCTAACCTTCTTTAATTGACATTAAAAAATTTGCAAAATCAAATCCTAGCTTATCATCAATATCTACTGATGATCTTGTCGACATCTCAAATGAACAAACACTGCTTGAAAGAAAAAACGTATGCTCTTCTAGCAGTTTATCACAAATACAAATATAAATAGCCCCATTTAATCTATAATAAGTAGGCAGATCCTGACCTCTAGTGTCTTTCAGTTTTTCACTTAAAAAATGACTCATATCACCATTTTCTGGTATAACATTTGACCATAGCGGCGAGTGTTCAGCCTCGCAAACTGATACAAGTGAGTCAAACTTCTTTTCTAAAATACGTTCGATTGCTTTATCAATATGATAAGCCTCTCTGAGTGGAGATGTTGGCTGCAGTAAAATAATGTAATCAAATTCAGTATTATTATTACTATAGTACTGAATCACATGCGCAACTACATCAATTGTTTTCGCTTCATCTGTTGACAGCTCATCAGGCCTCATAAATGGAACAGAAGCTCCATACATCTTAGCAATACGTGCTATTTCATAATCATCTGTAGTTACAACAATATCGTCTATATACCTACTATTTTTTGCAGCCTCAATCGTCCAGGCTATTAACGGCTTACCGGCCAACTCTAAAACATTTTTTCCTGGTAATCTTTTGCTTCCACCCCTAGCAGGAATTACTGCTAGAAATTTTTTATTCTTAAACACTAGAATACCTCATGATAATCACTATTAGCTTTTTCATATTCCTCTATTCTACCTATGTCTATCCAGTACTCCCTTAAAGGAAATGAAACTGTTTTTTGGTTTTTTTCAATTAATTTATCAAATAAGGTAGGCATGTCATACTGTTGACCATCAGGAATATAGTCTATGCACTGCGGTTGAAGCATATAAATTCCAGCACTTACAAAGAATTTATGGACCGGCTTTTCTTCAATTGATTTTATTAATCCGTTATCAAGATTAACTACACCGTATGGAACTTGAAAATCATATTCTCGCACACACATACTTGCAACAGCATTATTTGTTTGGTGAAACTCAAATAAATGTTCAAAATTGATATTCGTTAGTAGGTCTCCATTCATCACAAAAAACGGCTTATCGGGTCTTGTCTTAAGTAATTTTAATGCACCAGCTGTACCCAACCTTTCATTTTCCAGAACATATTCTATATTTACACCAAATTCACTTCCATCTCCAAAATGGTCCTGAATAATATGTGATTTATAGTTTACGCACATAATTATATTTACATACCCATAACTTAAAAATTTTTCAACAATAGTTTGTAATATCGGCTTGCCACCAACTAGTAGCATTGGTTTAGGTGTGTTTTCTGTCAAAGGTCTCAGCCTGGTACCAAGTCCGCCAACCATAAGTACGACTTTATTCGGGTGAATTTCCGGCTTAAGTAACTCATCCAACATATCGACACTAAGAACTCTTCGATTGTCATCAATAACCGGAATTTGATATATTTTCTTTGATGTACAAATATTTATAATTTCTTCTTTACTAGCATTTACACTTACTACAGTTGGTCTAGTATTAAACACACCATCAATCACATCATCTAATGTTGTGCCACTCAAAATAGCTCTTCGTATATCTCCATCAGTTAGTGTTCCTAAAAGCACGCCATCATCATCGACGACAATAGCTATTTTAGAAGCACCACTATCAATTAATTGCAAGGCTTGCTTAATAGTGGAGCTTGCTGATAATTTAATTTTATCAATCAATTTCATTTTATTTCTTTTAAAAGCATAAAACTTTCTGCATATTCACAGTTAGCTGTAGCTCCTCTCAATGTGCCTAATGCCAGTATATTTCTTTCACTTCTTGGAAATGGATGCTCACTTATTTCGCTAACATAAGTACGCATTATCTGTATTTTTTTATCCATATAATCACTAATATCTACAAACACATTTGGGTTATAGCTGTCTTCTTTAGTACTTGGTGAAAATTCAGTCTCACTTAAAGTTTCAAACATGTATATTTTTTTAATATATGGATATCTAAAAGTCTTGGTACAACTATAAGCAGCTTCAAATATATGTCTATGATCACTATGCACATCACTCTTGAAAGGTAAATAAACTATATTAGGCTTAACTTTTTTAATCACCTTAGATATTTTATTTATCAAATCACTCGTGCTACATTCATCAACCCTCATAGCTGATACACCTAATCTATGAGCTGACTCAAAACCATACAACTGCTCAACTAGTTTTATCTCTACTTCCCTTTTTTCTACTATTTCTTTTTTAAAACCATCCGATTCTTTTATATCTGTAGCAATCAACCAGTGTATATTGTCACCACTATCTTTATGCTTCAAGAGCACTCCGCCACAACCAAGAGTCTCATCATCTGGATGAACAGCAATTATTAAAACTTTATTCACATATACTCTCCGGCTTTTGGCATTTTTTTAAACTCATGTTCTAATATTTTGATCGCACCGCCATAACATTTAACAACCATTGCATTTTTATCTACTTTTAGTACCTTACCTGGTTCAATATTGTTTTCCAAACACTCAACCTCTTTTACCTTCCATATTACAACATCATTTCCATCATATTCTATGTGTGCACCAACATATGGCCGAGTTAAACCTCTTACTAAATTGTATATAGCGTAACTACTCATTCGAAAGTCTATTTTGCCATCATCTTTACTTCTCTTTCTCCATGTATTCGCTAATTTATGGTTTTGTTCAATTCGATTATTCGTTTTATTTTCTAACAGAGGCACAAAGGCTTCTATTTGCGTTACTGCTATATCTATAATTTTTTTATATAAAAGCCTTGCATCATACTCATATGGAATATCGAACTCTTCCTGATCTAGAATATCTCCATCATCTGCTCCTTCAGCCATAAAAAAAAATGTTGATGCACTTTTTTTTAAGCCAAGGACTAGAGCCCAAATTAATGGATGCCGCCCTCTATTTTTTGGCAAAAATGCAGGATGATAACCGACAACTCCCATAGGAGACAGCGTCAACAACTCATTTTTTAATAGATACGACCATCCAAAACAAAAAATCACATCCGGCTTTAATTCCTTAATCCAAAGAATATTTTCTTTTGCATTTATATCTTCAACATAAACATGAGGAATTCCATTACTTTTACATACTGGTTCTAGGTCCGCATAATCATTATTATAAATTGAGTTTTTCTTTGAACAGACCCCTATCACATCAACATTCAAAGCAACAAGCTTCTCTAAAGCCATCAGGGAGAATTCAACAGTTCCTATAAATAGCACTTTCATTTTTTAATCTACTTTAATATCAAAAAATATTTTTTTAAGTAGATTTGAAGTATCGGTGATTTTTAATAATTTTTTTATTTTCATACTAGCACCTCCTTCTCCATATGGATTTACTACATTCATAATTGTTTTTTTGAATTCAATAGAATCAAGCTTTATAAATGCCTTTTCAATTTCATTTTTACCTGATTCACAGTCGATAACACTATCAGCTTTAATTCTTCCTTTTTGCCTATCACCAATATTTATAGTCCCTATCTTAAATGAGGGAGCCTCGATTAGGCCACTTGAGCTGTTTCCCACTACCGCATCAACATATTGCAATGCACTTAAATATCTCAACTGTCCTAATGACGTAAATGCTATAGCTCTATCAGCATGCAATGCAACATACTCATCAATCATCAGATTAATAACCCGCCCACCTGTATCACTATTGGCTTTTGTGAAAATCACATTAGTGTCAAAAAGACTATCTATAACATCTAATAATTCTTGAAACTGCTCTCTTGCTGTCGACTTTTCAAGTGTAACCGGATGAAATGTCACTAAAATATTTTTCTTGTTAAGCTTAAATCCAATTGATTTTTCAAATTCTTTTATTGTTAGCAAATCGAGCTTATTAATGTTATCTATACCCATTCCACCAACATTGAAAACTCTTTGGGGGTTTTCACCCAACTGAATTACCCTGTTCTTATACTCCTCCGTAGCTGTAAAGTGCAAGTGACTCATCTTTGTAATTGAGTGCCTAATGGCCTCATCAATTAATCCTTCCGTTGCCTCACCGCCATGTATATGCGCAACAGGTATCCTTGCAATCATTGAAGTACTTACTGCACAAAAAATTTCATATCTATCTCCTAATACAACAACAATATCAGGTTTCAGTTCTTCATATGCCTCCGAGAATGAGATTTGTGCAAGTCCCATTGATTTTGATATACCTATAGCGGTATCTGACGACAGAAGTATTTCTATTTTTTTATCTATTTTGAATTCTTTTTCTATCTCTTTATATGTGAGCCCAAATTCTGGTGATAAATGCATTCCTGTGACAATTATCTGCAAACAAAGCTCAGAATCTTCACCTATCTCTTTGATAAGCCAATACAAAAGTCCATATTCTGCTCTTGTTCCAGTGACTACACATATTTTTTTCATTAAATTAAGTCATCCACCTGATAATCTTTTAGTGCTTCCGACCCAAGAAACTTATCAAAGAGCATGGGGCTTATTCCATTCCCTGGTCTTTTAACAGTAATGTTATCTTCAGTTAAAGTTTCACCCTTTTTTATCCGTTTAGCTGCAACTATAGACTTCCTTACAATTTCAATATTTGAAAATTCACTAACACTAGGTTTTTTGATACCATCGCCTAATGCCATTTCAATATTTCGTATTGCTTTCACCATTGCTTTAAGCTCATCTGGCTCCAAACTTGCCTTATGATCTGGGCCCAACATTGTTTTATCGAGTGTAAAATGCTTTTCTATCACTGCAGCACCCATGGCTACAGCCGCAATGTCCACCTCAATACCTAACGTGTGATCACTATAACCAAAATTTACATTAAATGTTTTAGCAATTGTGAGCATAGCATTAAGATTTACATCTTCCATAGGAGTCGGATACATTGTATTTGCATGCAATACAGTAATATTTTCTTTTTGTGTGCCTGATTCTAACAATACATCTAGCGCGTCTTCAATTTCACCTATATCCGACATTCCTGTAGATAATATAATTTTTTTATTCAACACGCCTATATTTTTCAGGTAAGGTAAATTTGTTATTTCTCCACTAGGCACTTTAAATATTTTCAGGCCTAAACCATCAAGTAGATCGATACTTTCATTATCAAAAGGAGTTGATAGAAATATTATTTTTTTTACATTACAATAATTTAATAGCATCTTATGTGTATCTACATCTAACTCGAGCTTCTTTATCATTTCAAACTGAGTTTCTTCCCTACTGGTTGTCTGTTTTTGATATTCAGCCTTTTGAGCATTTTTTGATACAAGGTTTTCTGCTTTAAATGTCTGGAACTTCACTGCGTCAGCACCTGCATCACTAGCAACATCTATCAATTTCTTAGCTAACTCTATTGAGCCATTATGATTCACACCTGCTTCTGCAATTATAAACACACTCATTTCACAACACTCCCAGCTTTGATAAAGCTATTTTCCCTAATACTAATATTTTGTTTCGTTATCGCACCACTTCCCACAAAACTGTTCTCACCAACCATAACCCCGCCATTTATCAATGCACCTGTAGAAATATGACAATTATCCTTAACTTTACTATCGTGCTCTATTAATGCTTTACTGTTTATGATGCAGTTTTTACCAATTTCAACATTGGCATTAATTAATACATCATGAGCAATGACTGTACCTTCTCCAATTGTTGCGTATTTGGAAACATATGCCCTTGGAGACACTATACAAGGCAATATAAAACCTGTTTTTTTCGCCTGTTCAAATAATTTAATTCGCAACTCTACTGTATATATTTGACCAACCGAAATTATTGCATATTTTATTTTTTTGACTAAATAATCCAGATCTTCATCACTTCCTATAACATCATAATTTAAGATTTTACCTTCTGAACAATGTTTTTTTTCTACAACGCCAGCTATATTAAATCTGTTTTCTTCTTCAATCACATCAATTACTGATTTACAATGCCCCCCACCGCCTATTAGTATAATATCTTCCATTATAGCCTTACGCTACTAGGTATATTTACAACACGTTCCTCTAACCATATAGAGTTACTCAAGTCCCCACACTGTGCATGACTAAACATATCCAGCTTATTCATCAACGCCCATATTGGCCGAGTCATAACTTGCTCCGCATTGCTCTCTTCTAAAAACCTATCTCTATCTTCTCTGGATTCCATAACAATCGAGTTTAACCAATAATTTGAAACGCCATCTTTTGGATTTGTTACATATCTTATATTCGTGGAAGAAAAAAAGTCTTTATACAGTAATGACAACTCATGCTTGTCTTTTAGGAACACATCGATATTCTCAAGTTGCGCCACTAACAATGAAGCGTTTATATTGGGCATACGATAATTATAGCCAATCATATCGTGCTTATATTCCCATAGATGAGGGACTTTTGCTGTGGTCGTGATGTGTTTTATTTTTCTGGCTAAATCAGCATCATCGGTAACAACACAACCGCCTCCACCTGAGGTTATTATTTTATTACCATTAAAACTAATAACACCCACCTTACCGAACGTACCTGTATGCTTACCTTTATAATAACTTCCTAGAGACTCAGCAGCATCTTCTACAACTGCTATACCATATTCATCACACACTTGTTTGATTTCATCAATTCGACAGGGATGGCCAAAAGTATGCATTGGCACACAAGCTTTTATGATTTTTTCTGTTATTTTATTAATGCATTTATCGTTTTTTACAACTGCATTTTCTTCCAGGAATAGCCTCAAAGAATCTGCTGACATACCCATTGTATCTCTATCTACATCAACAAATACTGGCTTCGCATTACAATAACTTATTGCATTACAGGCAGCTACAAAAGTAAGAGACTGAGTTATAACCTCATCCCCCTGCTCAACTCCAACAGAAAGTAATGACACATGAAGCGCTGATGTACCATTTGATGTTGCTACTGCATATTTAGCGTCTACAAACTTAGCAATTAAATGTTCGAGTTTATCTACATACTCGCCGACTGACGACACAAATGTAGAGTCTATGCATTCATTCAAATACTTCTTTTCGTTACCAATAAATCTTGGCTCGTGTAAAGGTATAAATTCATTCGTATTATATACCGTCTTTATAAATTTAATTATCTCCTGGAACATCACATTTTACCATCCAGGTATTTCCCCGTATCTTTATAAGCAAACCCAGGAATCATTTTAAAAAACAAATCTACAATATCTTTTTTTAGCCAATTTTTTCTTTCTTTAAGCAATTTAATATTTTTTTCAAAACCTTCTAACAATTCCTGATCATAAGTTAATTCATTCTTGATCACGCCAAGATTTTCATATTTATCCATGTCTAAATTTTCTTTATCAGTATAAAATTCTTCAAAGTCTTTTTCGCCAGTAGTGTCACTATCTATAAAGAAACATGGCCATTTACCCTCATCTGGTAATGTTTTAGCTAAAGCCCTGGCTTCATCTTCATTTTTACATATATGTATTTTGTATCCTCTTTCTTTCAAAAACTTTACTGCAATATCTGCAAATGACATTAAATGCAATTCCTGACTTAACTTAGGAAAAAATATATCTCTGTTTTCACCGAATATACAACTCATTAAACATAGTTCACCGCTTTCCTGCTGCGTAATAAAATAGCGCTTTATATCTTTAGGTGCAACTATTGGCTGTTTTTTTTCAATTCTTTGATTAAACCCATGTAAAAGAGATCCATCACTAAATGCGACATTCGCAAACCTGGCTGTAGAGATGCTAATTTCGGTTGATTTTCGCATCAAAAACATCTCCATTATTTTTTTACTGGCCCCCATCATATTCACAGGGTTTGCTGCTTTATCTGTTGACACGCAAAAATATTTTTTTGCTTTACTTTCTATAGACTGCTGCATAGTTTTTTCAGTATTAAATATATTTACATCAATCATCCTCATCAATGTAAACGGATCTTTTTCACTTCTGACATGTTTAAGTGCAGACAAATTCAGGACATAGTCATACTTACCGTCAGCCGCAATAAACGCATCATATTCAACACTACCAATATCAAGCGCAAAGGTTTGAAAGTCTCCATCTATATAGCCCGCTGAACTCCTTATATCACGAACGAGTTCAACCATGTTATTTTCACTTATATCCACAACATGTAATTTTTTCGGGCCTCGTTTAAATATTTCTTTAACGACAGATTGCCCGATCGAACCTGCTCCACCTATCACTAAAAATGAAGATAATGATATTATCTCTTTAAGCTTCGAATCATATTTTTTAATATCTTCTTTTAATAGTTCTTTTTCTCTGCCTATCAGCCCTAACATCTGATTCATTTTTTCCTCACAGCTCACATAATCTATACTTTTAACTTTCTCTGTGTTTATACAAATCTTTTAACATAATTATATATCATATAATTTTATTTTTTATAACACCTATAATCGTCCGGAAAAAATAATTCTAAGCATTACAGATATAACAAAAAGGAGTTTGACGCACTTATTTTACAAGAAAAAACTATTAATTTAGAAAATCTATAATTTAATAAAACAATCAAGCAGAACAATTAGTATGTTTTGAAATATATCTTTTATACTTTAAGAAAAAAAGGAACATTCTACAAGTTGGTAACTTACCTATAGTCATTTTATTAAATTCTGACTTCTACTGTAATACCATTCCATAATGACAAGTATATTTATTCAAACCTTCAAATGATACTCAGCACCACAATAAGGACATTTACCTTCACCATTTTGATCAAACGCAATAAACACCTGCGGATGCGAGTTCCATAAACTCGTTCCGGGCATTGGACAATGTACTGGTACATCATCCTTAGTTACTTCGTATTTATCTTTTGTATTGGGTGTAGATAGATTTTCCTGGGCTGTCATCTATTTTCTCTTTTTTGTTTTGCTCGCCACCTGGTGCGAGATAAAATAAAAGACAGCCACAATGGCTGCCTTACTTACTAACGGTGGTTAACCAGTTTGCATCAATTTCTTTTCTACCATGCACTACATCAAAATACAGGGTCTGTAATTTTTCTGTAACTGGACCACGGGTGCCTGCACCAATCTTGCGATTATCCAGTTCTCGTATTGGTGTTACTTCTGCTGCAGTTCCGGTAAAGAAGGCCTCATCTGCAATATACACTTCATCACGGGTGATGCGTTTTTCTACAATTTCAATACCTGATTCTTTGCAGAGAGTAAAAATAGTATTTCGTGTGATACCATTGAGCGCAGAAGTTAAATCCGGTGTATAGATCACACCATTTTTTACGATAAAAATATTCTCGCCACTGCCTTCAGCAACATAGCCTTCATTATCCAGCAACATCGCCTCATCATAACCATCACTAATGGCTTCCTGCAATGCCAGCATGGAATTTATGTAATGACCATTCGCTTTGGCTTTGGTCATACTAATGTTGACGTGGTGACGGGTGTAAGAAGAAGTATGAATTCTTAAGCCATTTTTCATATTATCTTCACCCAGATAAGCACCCCATTCCCAGGCAGCAACTATCACATGGGTTTTTAAATTATCCGCACGCAAGCCCATACCTTCTGAGCCATAAAATGCCATCGGTCTCAGGTAGGCTGATTCTAAATTATTTTCTCTTACTACTAACTTTTGCGCTTCATTTATTTCATCTTTATCAAATGGCATATCCATACGCATAATATGCGCAGAATCAAACAAGCGATCCGTATGCGCCTGAAGGCGAAAAATTGCGGTGCCCTGTTCAGCTTTATAGGCACGAACACCTTCAAATACCCCCATACCATAATGTAGTGTGTGGGTTAATACATGTACCTTGGCTTCGCGCCAGGGAACTAATTCCCCGTCAAACCAGATTACACCATCGCGATCAGCCATGGTCTGCATACTTCTACTCCTAAATATATTTTACTTACCTCTTTGTTACAGAGGGACTTTCTCAGCTGACTCGTTATTAAAAACATACAGCCATATTTGTTTTACTTTATCCCTTAACGCGTCTAAAGCACTACCCTCTACCAGCGATGGCAGTTGTTGTAATGCCCGTTGATGACCACAGGTTCGATAATCTCTATAGGCGTCGTACAAAATTTGTGCCTGCTCTGTATTCAACAATTTACACTCAACCAGTTGCATGAGTATTTTTCTTGTTGCGGTATGCTCTATGAGCCTGCTATACCGGGACGCACAGTATAATACGCCAAATTGAGCAATAAACTCAATATCGACCAAACCACCTGCATCCTGCTTTAAATGGAATTGTTCATTTGCAGCACCATTGGTAGCGCGTGAGCCCAAAGCGACACGCATTTTTTCACGCATTTCCACTACTTCTGTGGCCAGGGCCGCCTTATCTCTTTGGCGCATTAAGATCGAACGACGGATTCTAGCAAATTCTGTCTTTAAATGTTCACTTGAACTCAATATTCTGGCACGAATCAGGGCCTGATGCTCCCATGTCCAGGCTTTATTATGCTGATAAAGATCATAGGCCTGCAGACTACTCACTAGTAAACCCGCATTTCCGTCTGGCCGCAAACGCATATCGGTTTCATACAGACGACCGTTAGCGGTCTGCAGGCTTAGTAAATGAATCACCCTTTGTGCCATTCGTGCAAAAAAGCTGGCATTATCCAGTGTTCTCTCACCGTTTGTCTGTTGCTGACTACCCTGACTATCATGCAAAAAAACCAGATCCAGATCAGAGCTATAACTCAGCTCCTTCCCGCCCATTTTTCCATATGCCACCACAGCCATGGTTGGCTGATAACTTTCTCCGTTTATCAAACATATTGGCCGGCCATGCTTTGCTACCATCCACTCCCAGGCAAGCTGCATCACTTTATCAACTAACACCTCTGCCACATTGCTAAGCTGCTCACT
>Ga0316207_10002022_pt1 | contig 22165 bp, 21 predicted proteins | sample 6weekpyrite_MG_FD_204943 | JGI IMG/M metagenome (GOLD analysis project Ga0316207, IMG submission 204943) | Microbial mat bacterial communities from mineral coupon in-situ incubated in ocean water Damariscotta River, Maine, United States -... | ecosystem: Environmental > Aquatic > Marine >...
GACATAAATTATATCGGGCAGTTCTTTAATGCCTTCAATCTGAATCTGCAATTGTTGCCAGTCTGATATCCAGACAGACTCAGCAATACTCTCCAGATAACTGACTTTAATTTGATTATGCCGTGCATCAATAGCCGATACATCCCGTTTATATTCAATATAGAGTTGCACACAGGTAGCAAAAATGGTGATCAGGCTACTAAAAAAAATGATATGGACAATTAATTTTTTAGCAATCAGATGAAGTTTTTTGTTATTTTTCATTCTTATTATTTTTATTTGCATAGGGATTAATCTATGCAAGGTTACATGAAATATTTATTTTTTTAAAACTGACAGTGTCTTATCAAAAAATTTTTTATATGTTCCATCTGCTTTAATTGTACGTATCGTTTTTGATATTTGCGAGACCAGGGTTTTATGTTTTTTATGAAGGTAAATAAACATTGATCTCTTTGCGATAGGCGGCTCAATCAGCTCGAATTGAATACCTAATTTTTTTGCCCACCAGAGTCCCATCCAACGATCAAATAATACGATGTCGGAACGTTTATTACCTAATAATGTAAATAAAAGTTTTGGGTTTTTCACTTTAGTTAATTTTTTATATTGGGTCACATTTTTTTCATAAATTTTCCAGCCTGTCATGATACCTACGGTATAGGGTTTTAAACTCTTCCAGTTACTGATAGTTATTCCGGGAGTATGAGCATAAGCCATAAATTCGAAGTCTATAATCTTTTCTGGTACCCGAACCAGATTTGGGAATTTTTTCTCTAGACCTTTAATTCGGGCTATGTTGCCATCATCGATACCACTATTTAAATTTAATAAAGCTCGCTGAGAGGGGAGTTTAATATTTCGAACTTCGATTCCCATTCTTTTGAAAATTTCATCAGACAGGTGGTTATAAAAGCCGCTGTTATTAGTAGAAAATAGCGGGTTATTCGCTCCAGAGTTCATGATAAAAGGTTTGTCCGCGAGTGCCTGTGTCGCGATTAAGAACGGACTGGTCGAGACAAAAATAAGCGGAATGATATATTGGGGGCGATAATATAAAAGCTTACTCATAGTGGCTCTCCACTTTCCGGATATATAGAGTTAATATAGCCTAAATCTTTAAAAAATCTTTTGCCTCTATCTGATTACTCTTTAAATTAAGGACTAATTTCTAATGTATAACCTGTCTGCAGAATTGCCAATACAAAATTAAGGAATTAATTAATAGGTTTATGCAGTATCAGACAATACTCGTAATTTGGAATTCTCTTTATAAATTTTTTACTTATGTAAAGAGCGTTTACTTAAAGTGTTGTGCTGGATTTACTCTATATTAAAGGTTTAACACCGGTACAGTGCTCGGAACAGGTTGACTAAACCGATAAGTTTTTGTTGGTTTTTTCTCACAAAACATGAATAAGAAAATACTAATAGTCAGAATAACTAATCTGGTATATGGGTAATTAATCCTGGCTGGTATTTTAACGATTGGATATGGATTGGACCGGTGGTGGTCGTTGAAATGCAATGGCAGTTGCATCGAACACTTTACCCCGGCGTATTCCTTCGATTGTTAATTTTTCACCGGGTTTGGCCAGACTAATAGTGTTTAAAGCATGACGAACATTTTTAATAACCACCCCGTTAATTTTAGTAATAACATCGCCTCGGGTAAGTCGGGCCTTATCGGCAGGACCATTTACAATAATATTGGTAATGATAACGCCTTGAGTAGAACGTAGACCTAATGATTCGGCAAGCTTTTGATCGATTCCTTGTATGGCTACGCCTAGCCAGCCGCGTATGACATGACCATGTTCAATGATTTGTTGCATAACATCTTTGGCCAGGCTGACGGGGATAGCAAAACCAATGCCTTGAGAGCCTCCGCTCTTTGAGAAAATCGCAGTATTAATTCCAATCAATTCACCATAAGGATTGATCAAGGCACCACCGGAATTACCGGGGTTTATAGCAGCATCAGTTTGAATAAAATTCTCGAAGGTATTTATTCCGAGCATATCCCGACCAAGTGCACTGATTATTCCAGAAGTGACCGTTTGTCCGACACCGAAAGGATTGCCTATGGCCAAAACCACATCACCAACGCGGTTTTGCTTTTCTTTGGCCAGAGTAATGGCTGGCAGGTTATCAGCATTTACTTTTAATATCGCAAGATCGGTATCCGGATCGGCACCAATTATTTTTGCCTTCTTAACGCTACCATCTTTAAGCGCGATCAATATTTCATCGGCACCTGCAATTACATGATTGTTTGTGAGAATATAGCCATGCTCATTGAATATAACCCCTGAGCCTAAACTGGACTCAACTTCTTTACGATTTTGTGAAAGGTTAGGGTCTGAAAAAAAACGCCCGAAAAACGGGTCGTTAAATAAGGGATTAACTCGGCGGGTAATAATTTTCGATGTTTGAATATTAACAACAGCTGGAGCTGCTTTATCGACGGCATCAGCATAAGACATTACCGCTTTTGTCGGTGTTATGACTTTATGGTTGTGCTGTGTTTGTTTAATTTCGACGGTTGGTAAATGATTGGGGTCAGATTCAAGTAATTCCGGATACATATATATAAGTATAAATGCTACGGCAAGACCGACCGTAGTAAACTGAAATAAAAAGATAAGGCTTTTTGTTATTTTCATAGCGTTTAGTTAAGCTTGTTTATAATATGCGTAAGTTCAGATTATAATTATATTACCTGAAAAAATATCAAACAGGAACGAGTTATAACATGGTGGCACTTGTTGACATAATCAACTATATCGATGATTTATTAGATGCATCGCAGTTCAAGGATTACTGTCCCAATGGACTGCAGGTCGAGGGATGTGAAAAAATCCGGAAAATAGTGATGGGTGTGACGGCTTCTCAGGCTCTAATCGATGCGGCCTGTGAACAGCAAGCAGACTTATTATTGGTTCATCATGGTTTTTTTTGGCCTGGTGAATCGCCTGTTATTAGTGGAATGAAAAAGCGCAGAATTAAGCGTTTGTTGGAAGCGGATATTAGCCTGGCTGCGTATCATTTACCGCTGGACGCCCACCCTTTATTTGGCAATAACGCACAGCTAGCCAGCATGTTGGGTCTTGATATTGCCGGGCGCTTTGCTGGTGATGGGTGTCAGGCGATAGGTATGTATGGTCGGCCAGAAAATGAGTTTACGGCCAGTGCATTTGCTGAGCATCTGAGTCGATGCCTTAATCGTCAGTGTCTGTATATTGCTCCTGAAAATAGAGTCAGTGATCGTATACAAACAGTGGCCTGGTGTACCGGAGCTGCTCAAGGATATATCGAGCAAGCCGTCGAACTGGGTGTTGATGCGTATATAACCGGTGAGGCATCGGAGCAAACAGCCCATATTGCAAGAGAATGTGGTATTCACTTCTATGCCGCAGGCCATCACGCTACCGAGCGATATGGTGTAAAGGCCTTAGGTGAGCATCTTGGTGAACATTTCGAGCTAAATCAGCACTTTATAGATATTGATAACCCTATCTAACTTTTTGATTAGTAAAACAAAATTCAACTTTCCCTTGACCTTGGAGGGGCTTTGGGTGAGAATGTCGCCGCAAAATTTAGCTAGTTAAGTATATTTCAAATTAATAATATAAATTACTTAGCTTCAAAACTAAGAAAATGAGTCAATAAAATCGGCTAAATGTCGATAAACAATGATTCAAATCGAGTTGGGAGACTTTTAATGAGTGAACAAGACGTTGATAAAAGCAGACGTCGCTTTTTAACTGCTGCAACCACAGTAGTTGGAACAATTGGTGCCGGAGCTGCCGTTGTTCCGTTTGTTGGTTCGATGCTGCCAAGTGCACGCGCCTTATCTGCCGGTGCACCAGTTGAAGTAGACATTTCTAAATTAGAACCCGGACGACGCCTCGTTATAGAGTGGCGTAAAAAGCCGGTGTGGGTGGTTCACCGTACACAACAAAATTTGGATGATTTGGCCAAGTTAGAAGATAAACTGGCGGATGTCGACTCAAATTCTTCTAAACAACCTGCTTATGCGAAAAACAAAGCTCGTTCTATCAAGCCTGCGTACCTGGTTGTTGTTGGAATTTGCACCCATTTAGGTTGTTCTCCTCAATATCGTCCTGATGTGGGTAATGTTGGTTTTGATTCAAGCTGGTTAGGTGGTTTCTTCTGCCCATGCCATGGTTCGAAATTTGATTTAGCGGGACGTGTTTACGCTGGTGTGCCCGCGCCAATTAACTTGGAAATTCCACCATATATGTATATAAACAACGATAAGGTTGTGGTAATTGGTGAAGATGGAGGAGTGGCATAATGACATCTAAAGCTCAAGCCTTTATGAACTGGGTAGATGCACGTTTCCCAGCAACAAAAATGTGGGAAGACCACATGGCGAAATATTATGCGCCAAAGAACTTTAACTTCTGGTATTTCTTTGGTTCATTAGCGCTATTAATACTCGTGCTACAAATTGTCACGGGTATCTTCCTGACAATGAACTATAAACCTGATGCGGATCTTGCTTTTGCATCGGTTGAATACATTATGCGTGATGTCGATTTTGGTTGGCTAATTCGTTATATGCATTCAACAGGTGCTTCGGCATTCTTTGTTGTAGTGTATTTACATATGTACCGTGGCCTGATGTACGGTTCTTTCAAACAACCCCGTGAGCTTATCTGGCTATTTGGTATGCTCATATATCTTGCACTTATGGCTGAAGCCTTTATGGGGTACTTATTGCCATGGGGCCAAATGTCTTACTGGGGTGCGCAGGTTATTGTTAACTTGTTTGCAGCTGTTCCCTGGGTAGGTGAAGAACTTTCGGTATGGATTCGTGGTGATTATGTTGTGTCAGACGCAACCTTAAATCGTTTCTTTGCTTTCCATGTGATTGCGGTACCGTTTATTTTAGCCGGTCTGGTTGTGGCGCATATTATTGCATTGCATGAAGTTGGTTCAAATAACCCGGACGGCGTTGAAATCAAGAAAAACAAGAAAGACGGTATTCCGGTTGATGGTATTCCATTTCACCCATACTACTCAGTCAAAGATATTGTTGGTGTGGTTGTATTCTTGATGTTTTTCTCTGCGGTATTGTTCTTTGCGCCAGAGTTAGGTGGTTGGTTCCTGGAGAAAGATAATTTTATCCCGGCTAATCCGCTTAAAACACCCGAGCACATAGTACCGTTATGGTATTTCACACCATTTTATGCCATTTTGCGTGCGATTCCACCTATCTGGGAATCGCAATTCCCGGGTGTTATCGCAATGGGTATGGCGATAGTCTTCCTGTTCTTCCTGCCATGGTTAGATCGTCATCCAGTAAAATCGATGCGCTATCGTGAACCAATCTTTAAAGTGAATATGTTTATCTTTATCGTGAGCTTTATTGTGCTTGGCTGGTTAGGAACACAACCTGCAACCGGCGTGTTGTCTGAATTAGCTTATCGTTTCTCAGAATTGTACTTTGCTTTCTTTATCTTCTTATGGATATTTAGTGAGCAACGTTCAGCAAAATACTATGTAACGAGCTTTATCGTTCTGGTCGGTACTGTTGTTGTTCTCGATATTTTACGGGGTGGCGATGCAGACAAAGTCGCAATGATGTTTAAATCTGGCTTAATTCCAGTGATATGTTTTGCAGTTTTATTAATTATTCCAGCGAAATTTAAAGCATCAACACAAGCAAAACCAGTTCCAGAGAGGGTTACAGGATAATGAAAAACTTAATTGCAACACTCTTAATTTCACTAGCTCCATCTATCGTTTTTGCTGCGGGTGGAAATGTACATTTGGATGAAGTTGAAATTAACTTAAACAATAAGGCGTCACTTCAACGCGGTGCCAAGTTATTTGTTAATTATTGCTTAAACTGTCATGCCGCGAGTTATATGCGTTATAGTCGAATGGCGAAAGACATTGGTTTAACTGATGAGCAGGTCGTGGAAAATATGATTTTCCCAGCCGATTTCTCTAAAGAGAAACAAGGTAAACCTAAGAAAAGTGGTCAGTTAATGACGGTTGCTATGTCAGAAGACGATGGTAAGCAATTCTTTGGTACGGCTGTTCCTGATTTATCAGTCGTTGCACGCTCCCGTGGAGCTGACTGGATCTATACTTATCTTAAATCATTTTATATCGATGAGGCACGTCCGTTTGGTGTAAATAATACCACGTTCCCAAGTGTTGGTATGCCGCATGTCTTGTGGGAACTGGAAGGTTTGAAGAAAGCTGTTAAAACTAAAACGACCGATGCTGATGGTCATGAAGTAGAAACAGTGGTATTTGAAACTGTTGTTCCAGGATCTATGAGTCCGGTTGAGTATGATAATGCTATGACTGACTTAGTGAACTATTTGGTTTACATGGGTGAGCCAGCCAAGTTAAAACGTTATACAATGGGCGTTTATGTCCTTGGTTTCCTGTTCATACTCTTCGTTGTTTCTTATGCAATGAAAAAAGAATTCTGGAAAGATGTACACTAAATTTTTAGATATCAAAATAAGCATAATTTTTTAAGTATGCTTAATGTTAGAAACAAGAAAAGGGGGGTAACCCTCTTTTCTTGTTTTTTTATTTCAACTATTCAAGTTTGTTGAATAAAGTATTCAGGAAAGAATAACTTGTTTTACACAGATTTATAGGTAGATAAAATGGCTCAAGTAGCAAATAAACGATTAGCAATGATGCTATTTAATAATGATAGCAATCTATATTGTCACATGGTGAGGCTTGTACTTGCTGAGAAAGGCATTAGTTATGATTCAAGCTCTGTTGATTTAGACAACACGCCTGAAGATTTACAGGAATTAAACCCGTATAACGAAGTCCCAACGTTGGTTGATCGTGAACTTGCATTATATGATCATAAGGTGATTGTTGAATATCTAGATGAGCGTTTTCCTCATCCGCCATTAATGCCTGTCGACCCGGTTTCACGTTCGCGTATTCGTTTATTATTACAACGAATTGAACGAGACTGGATCACCCTGGCTTACAAAATTAAGAATGGTGAAGATGTTGAAGCTGCACGCAAAGCTTTACAGGATAGTTTGATTGGTGCTTCAGCGGTATTTGAGCAAAAACCATTTTTTATGAGTGATGAATACACACTTATCGATTGTGCATTAGCAGCTTTACTCTGGCGTTTACCTTCCTATGGCATTACTTTACCGGTACAGGCTAAAGCACTGATTACCTATGCTGATAGCTTATTTGAGCGTGAAGCGTTTAAAGAAAGTTTAACTGAAGCTGAAAAAGAGCTTCGAGCCTGATCAGAAGTTTTTATGCGCTCTAGTCGACCTTATATGATTCGTGCAATGCATGAATGGATTATTGATAGTGATCTGACACCTTATGCTCTTGTAGATGCAAATCATAGCAATGTGGTTATTCCTGAGGAGTTTATTGAAGATGGAAAAATTCTTCTAAATGTCAGTCCGTCTGCAACGCAGAATCTGAATCTTGGAAATGAATTCATCCTGTTTAATGCCAGATTTAATGGTGTGCCGATGGAAGTTTCTTTTCCGATTAGTGCGGTAATGGCAATTTATGCCAAAGAAAATGGCAGAGGGATGATGTTTAAGGATGATGAGCTTACTTCTGATTCTGAATTACTGGATTCCTCGATGGAAAGCTCCCGGTCTGAACCTGATAGTCACTCCAGGCCTTCTCCATCTAAACCTGTTTCGATAAACATTGTAGGATCAGACAAAAACGACTCTGATGATGACAATGACCCCGATGATGATCCGCCAGGCTCTGTGCCGCCTAAAAAACCTAGCTTAAAAATTGTAAAATAACGAATTAATATTGACTATTTTATAGGCAAAATATCTAAACTTTAAGTATAATAATTATCGATAAATAATAACAAATGATCTCAATGTAGGATGCCCCCCAATGCGAATTATTTCATTTGAAGTGTTCGGTATGATTTACGACCATCATGCAAAGCAACTGGAAACAGAGCTTAATGAGATTGATGGGATAAGTGCCCGGGTTTCACTTGCAAGCAAATTAGTGATGCTCACTTCACAACAACTGTTTGATTTTCAGTTGGTACTCGATGTTATTCATCAACACGGTTACGAAACTGAAGAATTAGATGTTGATTTTATTAATGGAAATGATCTGGCGCTAAGTGGTTCTTCTGCCTGAGTGATATTAACAAATTCACAACCAGCTTATCGATTGAAGGCCGGGGTCTGAATATTTTGTATTGCTAATTGGGAATTTAATATTATTTAAGCAATGGAAACATTTTATCCGGATTTAATATATCAGCTGGATCAAATTGTTTTTTAATCTGACGCATAAGCATCAATGTATGAGCTTCAATTTCTCTGTCGACATAATCGCGCTTTTCAATACCCACACCATGTTCACCGGATATCGTTCCACCTAGTTCCAGTACCAGGTTAAAAACAGCATCCAGACAGGCTTCGGCATTATTGGCTTGTTGAAGATTTTTTTCGTCAAGAAGCAAGTTAGTGTGGATATTACCATTGCCAGCATGACCAAAGTTAACAATAGCTATACCATATTTTTTTGAAATAGTATCCAGTTGTTTTATCAGTGCCGGGATATTTGATACGGGCACAACAACATCTTCATTTATTTTCTTAGGGGCAATTGTCCGTAAGGCCGGGGACAATGCCTTGCGTATTTTCCATATTTTTTCGCTGTCTTGCTGGTTTTCGGCGATATTTAATTCAATCATTCCAGCGTTTTTGACACTTGCAGAGATATTTTTGATAGCGGCATGGATTGTCTCAGAGTCACCATCAACATCAATCATTAACAAAGCGCGGGCATCTGCCGGCAGTTCGACATCAGAGTGTTTGCGAATAATATCCAGACAGGCAGAATCAATAAATTCCAGGGCGCAGGGTGTTGTTGCCTGTGACATTATTGTGGTAATTGCATGCGTTGCCGATTCAATATCACTAAAGAATACCTGCATAGTGGCTTTCGTTGGTGGTAACGGCAGAAGTTTTAATGTTGCCTGCGTAATGACGGCAAGCGTTCCTTCGGAGCCAATTAACAACCGTGTTAAGTCATAACCAACAACACCTTTTGTTGTAGTGACGCCGGTTTTTATAAATTCGCCACTTCCTGTTACCGCTTCAAGGCCAAGGACATTATCACGTGTGGTGCCATATTTGACAGCGCGTGGTCCGGCAGAGTTGACTGCGATATTGCCGCCGATACTGCAGAATGCGGCGCTGGTAGGATCGGGAGCCCAGAATAAATTTTCTTTATTTAGTGCATCCTGCAATGTTTTATTTAACACGCCGGGCTGAACAACTGCGGTGCGGTTTTCTGTATCGATAGAAATAATTTTAGCCATGTTTTCGGTTGACAGTACTACACCTTGTCGAACGGGGACACTGCCGCCGGTTGTTCCGGTGCCTCTGCCGCGAGTCGTTAAGGCGATATTATATTGCTTACAAAGCGTAACAATATTTTGTACTTCATCGGATGTAGAGGGTAATACAACCGCATGCGGTAGCTGGTGTTGTTTACTATTATCATAGCCATAGGCATAGACATCGGATGGATCACTAAAGAAGCTTTTTTCCGGCACACACTTTTTTAGTTGTTGTAAGAATTCATCAGAAACAGGATTATTTAGAACAGTAATTTTTTTCATTTTAAATTATGAAAAGAGTTTGTGATCAATCTGATCACATAAACAGTGCAAGGTTAAAATATGAACCTCCTGAATACGCGCAGTTGACTGGCTGGGAACCCGAATTTCTACGTCGTTCTGTTTTAGCATGGTGCCAATCTTGCCACCGTCTTTACCGGTAAGGGCAATCACCGATAAATTTTTTTCATGGGCGACTGAAATGGCGCGTATTATATTTTCCGAATTACCACTGGTTGAAATTGCAATAAGGACATCATCGGCCTGACCTAAGCCTGCCACTTGCCGCGCAAAGACTTCATTATAGGAGTAGTCATTGGAGATGGCAGTTAATGCCGAGGTATCTGTTGTTAGTGCAATCGATGCTAATGAAGGACGCTCTCGTTCAAAACGACAAATAAGTTCAGCTGCAAAGTGTTGTGCGTCGGCTGCCGAGCCACCATTGCCACACACAAGGGTTTTATGCTGATTCTTTATAGCCGCCACAAGCAAATTAATCGCGTTTTCAATTGGTTGTAACAATACCTGTTTAGAAGATTGTTTGGTTTCGATACTCTGATCGAACATGGTAAGAATATTGTTTGCTATCTCGGATTGCTCCGTTGTTGATTTGCTCATCGCTTAGCCGTTTATTTGGTTATCAGGTTTTGTAAATTACGTCTGAAAGGCATCTCTTATCCATTCAATTTTATTCCCGGATAAAGTCGGTTCCTCGCTTATAGATATTACATCAAAACGGGTACTATAACGCGCACTTTCAGGGTGACTCTGTAAATAATGACTGGCAGTATTGATCAATTTTTTTTGTTTGCCAATAGTAATGCTTTCGGCACCACTTCCATAGTTTTTATTTTTTCTGAAACGCACTTCGATAAACACAAGCGCTTGCCTATCTAACATAATAATATCAATTTCGCCGAATCGACATTGGTAGTTTTTCTCAATCAGTTTAAAGTTGAGTTTTTTCAAATACTGGCAGGCCGCTTTTTCTGCAGATTTTCCGGTGATTAAATGCCTGGCTTTTTCGACTAGTTGCATAGCTTCGATAAATTACTGGGCTTCATCAATTAAACTTGGCCGGCCACTACGAAAAGTTACCCAGGTTAGCTGCCGTTTGATACGACGATACTCATCAAGACTTAAACTTCCGGTTTCGCCATCAAAGCGCTCATAAGAATAATTGCTTAATGTGTTTATGGCAGGAATGATATTAAACGCATCTATTCCAAGCGCATACAAGCGTTGTAAACGATTGCCGTCATCTGAAATTAACGTTTCGATATCACTGCGCAAACCATGATGTGAGGTACTTTCGGTTAATACCCATGGCATGTCACCAAATATCATACCATCCATATCTCGATCACGCTCCGGATTAAGGTTGCCGGTAAAAACATGTGACGTTGAGTAAAGAGGTATATCAGCCGCGTGATAAAACTTAATTTGTGGTCGGATTTGTCTGGCTTGCCTTGGATAAGCTGCCAGGAATATAAAGTCGACGTCCTGTCGACGGCGTGCTGTAAATTTTATTTTGCGGTGTAATACAGTAGTTAAGGTTTGGAAACGTTGTCGACTTGAATTAATTTCCAGAAGGTTGCGAATTGGTTGAGAAAAATCGCGTTTAGTCGGATTATAGGTTTGTTTACCCACAACCAAACCGCCTATAGACTGCCACTGGTTTTTAAAAGCATTAAACACTCTTTCACCCCATGGGCCAGATGGATAAATCGTTGCTGCGCGAATATGGCCATCTAGCCAGGTTCTTTGCGCAACCTGGCGGGCTTCTTCTTCCGGCGATAAGCCAAACATATAAAGGTTACTTGGTGGCGGGGCATCCAGGCCAATATAATTGAGCGCCATTGTTGGAACCGGTAAAATATCAAACTCAAGCAGTTGTTGAATGGACTGTTTCTTTAATGGGCCAATGATAAATTGAGCTCCGTCAGCGACTGCTTGCTGGTAAGTGTCAGAAAATGTTTTAAGCGGGTTAGAGGTATTATAAATTTTAATAACTTGTTTGCGTTCAGTTAATTGAGAGTAATATGCAGCAATAAAACCATCTCGAATTGCATTGGATGCTTTCTCAAATGTACCGGATAATGGCAACAGCAGGGCGATACGATCTGGTACTGCTACATCTTCCTGTTTGCGCAACATTAAATTATCCAGCATAGCTTCTTGTATAGGGTGGTCAGGATAGTTTTGTTGCCATCTTCTAATCTGAATTTTAAGGTCGATAGGATTAAGTTGATAGGCTTTGGCAATTTTTACCAGTTCCATCCAGCCACTTAGAACATCGGGAGCGGGAGCGGGTAATAGTTGTTGCAACGAGCGTATGGATAAGTTTGCCAGTAACTCCCAGATATTTTTCTGGTTATTCTGGATAAGCGCGTTATCGGTAATATATTTACCAAAGTAAACCCGTTGCTGGGCTGAATCCAGAGGGTTGCCCTGCATTGAATAGGCTTGAGCTTTTAGCAGGTGATATTCGGCTAACAGGCTCGCATCGGTATTTGGAGCAAAAGCTGGTTCGAGCAGCATTAATGTTTCATCTGCTTTTCTTTCGGAAATTGCGATATTCGCTTTGGCTAGTATGTAAAGCTGCTGTTGTGTTGGGTCAAGTTCTGCTTCGTTGATTGAATTAATGATATTTCTGGATTGGTGTATTTGTTCAACATGTGCAAGACTTGCAGCTAACCTTAGCTGTATAAAAAGTCGTTGTTCAATCAGTGCCGATTCGTCGAGTGCTTCGCGATAAAAATCAACGGCTGTTTGAAATTGTTGTTTAATAAGTAAGGTATTACTCTGAACTGAAACAGCGGTTAACTCGGGAACAACAATAGTATCGGACGATAGATCCTGTTGCCCGGGAGTCGAACTACAAGCAGTCAGTAATAAACAGAAAATAGTGGTTAATAAAGGTTTAACTGAATGGAAATTTAGAATTTGTGGCATTGTATTGTCTTTATTAATATCTTAATAGAATTTTAAAAACCAGTTGTCTGGATTATAGCGTGAAAAATCAGTCTGGTAAGTTAACAGGTACTTTATATATTGTTGCTACACCTATTGGCAATCTGGGTGACATATCACAGCGCGCGATAGAAACCTTAAAGAATGTTGATCTTATTGCGGCAGAAGATACCCGACATAGTCGTCCACTATTACAGCAATTTGCAATAACGACTAGTTTAACAGCTCTTCACGAACATAACGAACGCAATGCCTGCGAAGAGCTATTAAAAAAAATACAAGCTGGACAGTCATTGGCACTCATCTCCGATGCCGGTACGCCTCTTATTAGCGACCCTGGTTATTATATTGTGCGCCGGGCACATCAATTAACTATTCCGGTTGTACCTATCCCCGGCCCCAGTACGATAACAACCGCGTTATGTGCAGCAGGCTTACCTACTAATACCTTTCACTTTGAAGGTTTTCTGCCAGCTAAAAAATCACATCGAGTGGCCAGGCTAAAAGAGCTGGTTGATTTTACCGATACCCTGGTATTTTTCGAGGCACCTCATCGCGTTATTGATACTTTAACGGATATGAATATCTGTCTGGGGACAGCTCGTGAGGCAGTATTTTTACGTGAATTAACCAAACTCTATGAAACCATACAATACGGTCATTTAACGCAGCTATTGGAATGGGTGAGTGGGGACGAAAATCAGCGAAAAGGTGAGATTGCAATCATTGTCGAGGGTAGCAAACCGTCGCAGACCGATTCAGATGAAATTGATCCTGAGACAGAAAGGGTTTTAAAGCTTCTGCTTGGCGAACTTTCAACTAAGAAAGCCGCTGCCCTGGCAGCAGAAATTACTGGTGTTAGGAAAAACCGACTTTATCAGCATGCCTTGCAGTTAAGTAATAATTAAATGTTTGAAATTTAACCACTAGCAATCGTAGAGTGTTTCAGCGATACTATATTAAGGAGTTAGCCAGGCAATCGCGGTCGTATAATATTATACAGTCGAGGAAAGTCCGGGCTCCACAGGGTAAGGTGCCAGATAACGTCTGGGCGATGCGAGTCGACGGAAAGTGCCACAGAAAATATACCGCCTTTTCATTTTTGAAAAGGTAAGGGTGAAATGGTGCGGTAAGAGCGCACCGCACTTATGGCAACATAAGTGGCAGGGAAAACCCCACCTGGAGCAAGACCAAATAGAGAAACAATTCCTGAAATTTGGGAAACATATGACCCATATGGTTTCTGGGTAGGTTGCTTGAGTTGCACGGTAACGTGTATACCAGATGAATGATTGCTCACGACAGAACCCGGCTTATCGGCTAACTCCCCCTTCTCGATAGCTAATTTCTTAAAATTCTACTTTAACTTAAATTTATAACTTATTGATAAATATATAATAAATATTTTCAATATCTGTCTAAAATTTAAACAATTCCATCGTTGAATGACGCTAAGTCATTGTCATAAAAGAGACTTTTAACAAAATTGTGCACTTATTCACTTGATTTGTGGAGATTAGCTCTCTATAGTGTATAAAAGTGGATCTAAGTGGGTAATTCTGGATCCAATTCTATCCAGGCTAACAGGTAAACGAAATTGTTCAGAGGCGTGAATAATCTTAATCTCGATGTGAAAGGGCGTATGGCTATGCCTAAAAAATATCGAGAAAAACTTATGGGGCAATCCTGTGAGAAAATGGTTGTTACCCTCGATATTAACGATCCATGCCTCCTATTATATCCGCTCGTTGTCTGGGAAGAAATTGAACGGCAACTTGTACGTTTACCTAATATCAATGCGCAGGCGCGTAAATTACAGCGTTTACTCATTGGTCATGCATCCGAATGCGAGTTCGATAGTGGCGGCCGTATTCTATTGCCTGCTCTATTACGTGAACGTATCAATATTGAAAAGAAAGTGACTTTAATTGGCCAGGGCAAAAAGTTTGAAATATGGGATGAAGATACCTGGAATACACAGCGTGATAGCTGGTTGTCGGACGGTAATATTGAGGACCTAAGTGCTGATCTTGAGAGTATCTCGCTATGAATGAAGGGTTTGCTCACCAAACTGTGTTATTAAATGAGGCAGTGCAAGGATTAAATGTTCATGCTTCTGGTTTTTACGTGGATGGTACGTTTGGTCGCGGTGGGCACAGTTGTTTAATTTTTGAAAAATTAAACGCTCAGGGTCATTTACTTGCCTTCGACAAAGATCCACTTGCCATTGCTACAGCCGAGCAAATGTTTAAGAACGATGGTCGTTTTTCAATTAGTCAGTCCTCTTTTGCAGAAATAGAAAATGTAGTGAGTCAGCATGGCCGTAAAGGCGATGTAGACGGTGTACTGCTGGATTTAGGGGTATCGTCACCACAACTGGATGATGCAGAGCGTGGTTTTAGTTTTCAGAATGATGGGCCACTCGATATGCGGATGGATCCTGATAAAGGATTAAGTGCAGCTCAATGGCTGGCCAGTGCAGATGAGTCTGATATAGCTTCAGTGTTAAAAGACTTTGGTGAGGAACGTTTTGCCAAACGTATTGCCCGGGCAATCATTAATGCCCGTGAAGAGCAACCGATTGAAACAACTAAGCAGCTGGCTTCTATCGTAGCTGCAGCAAACCCCAAATGGGAAAAGGGTAAAGACCCATCAACGCGTAGTTTTCAGGCGATAAGAATATTTATCAATAGTGAGCTGGATGATTTGAAAAAATGTCTGCGACAGGCCGTTAACATTCTAAAACCGGGTGGGCGACTGGTAGTTATTAGTTTTCATTCGTTAGAAGATCGTATAGTTAAGCATTTTATTCGCGACATGGAAAACGGTGAGCAACTACCAATTGATTTACCTGTAATGCATTCGGAAGTAAATTCGAAATTAAAAAAAATAGGTAAAGCGGTAAAGGCTTCGGCGGATGAAATTCGGCAGAATAGTCGATCACGAAGTGCAATTATGCGAATAGCTGAAAGAGTATAGGTTTATGCGCAACCTAGTAAACTATTTAATAAGTGACAAACTAAAAATTGCAAATGTTGTATTGATGGTGGCAATTATTTTATCAGCAATGTTGGTTGTTTATAGCAACCACAACAATCATTTACTATTCGGCAAACTGGAAAAATTAACCAAACAACGAGATGATTTAAATGTTGAATGGGGCCAATTATTATTAGAGCAAAGTACCTGGGCGACTGATAGCCGCATTGAAAAAATTGCAACAGAGCAGTTAGGTATGAAGAATGTAGAATTCAAAGATACGGTTATTATAAAGTTATGAGTGTTACCGTTCATACACCAGTTAAATTTTATCGCATGTTTGTAATTGTGATGCTGTTTGTCATTTCAATTATTATCCTTGTCTGGCGAGCCTTTTTTTTACATATATTTGATCAGGCACATTTACAAGATGAAGGTGAAGCCAGGTATTTGTATAAACAACCTATCATGACACATAGAGGAATGATTACCGATAGAAACGGTGAGCCACTGGCATTAAGTACGCCAGTTAACTCTGTTTACATACACCCGAAAAAATTTCTGACTGTACAGAAAGATTGGCCAAAGGTCGCCGCAATTTTAAATATCAGTGTTGCGAAAGTTACACAGATCGTAATGAAGCGACAGGATAAACAGTTTGCCTATTTGAAGCGACGCGTGTCTCCGGAAATTTCTAAGCAGATTGCTGATTTAGATTTAGATGGTTTGTCATTACAAAGAGAGTATCGACGTTATTACCCTACCAGCGAAGTAACCTCGCATATACTTGGGTTTACCGATATTGATGATAACGGTCAGGAAGGACTGGAGCTGGCGTTTAATGATTGGTTAAAAGGGCAGCATGGGGCCAAACGAGTTATAAGAGACCGGTTAGGGCGAAGTATTAAATATGTTGAATTAATCCAACAGGCTAAGCCAGGTAAAGATTTAGTACTGAGTATTGACCGACGTTTGCAGTATCTGGCTTATCGTGAATTGAAAAAAGCAGTGACAAAGCAAAAGGCAGTTTCGGGTTCAGCCGTGATATTAGATATTAAGACGGGTGAAGTATTAGCAATGGTCAACCAGCCATCTTATAACCCAAATAACCGGGTATATTTTAAAAGTAGTAACTTCAGAAACCGTGCAGTAACCGATATCTATGAGCCGGGATCAACGATTAAACCTTTTACTATTGCAGCCGCACTGGAATCAGGACAATATTTTCCATCATCGAAAATAGATACACGTCCCGGTTTTTTGAAAATAGGCAGCAATACTATTCGAGATACACGTAATTATGGCATTGTTGACTTAACCAAAATTATTCAAAAATCCAGCAATGTAGGGGCAAGTAAAATTGCATTATCATTACCGGCAGAAAAAATAACTGATTTACATCAAAAAGTTGGCTTTGGAGAGCGCAGCCAGAGCGGATTTCCGGGTGAAGTTGCAGGTTTAGTTAATAGTATTTCTGAAAAACAAAAAATTGAACGTGCAACGCTATCTTATGGTTATGGGTTATCGGTTACAACTTTACAACTTGCAAGAGCATATGCAGTTATTGCGAATAATGGGAAAAAACTACCTGTTAAGTTTGTGCGTGTTGATCATGAAGTTAAGGGGAAGGCCGTTATTGCAGAAAATACGGCAAGACAGCTTATTAATATGATGGAAACCGTTGTAGCTAAAGATGGTACTGGACAACTGGCGAGCATCCCTGGTTACCGTGTTGCAGGTAAAACTGGAACCGTCAAAAAATTTATTGATAAAGGGTATAGCGATAGCAAATATCTGTCGATTTTTGCAGGTATTGTTCCTGCCAGTGAACCAAGAATGGTAATGGTTGTTACTGTCGATGAGCCATCAAAAGGTATTTATTATGGTGGTGAAGTTGCGGCACCTGTTTTTTCCAGTGTTATGGCGGGTGCCTTACGAATTCTTGATATTGCACCAGATGATATCAGAACCGAAATGAAATACGCATCTGTAAAAAAACAAACAACTAAAATGGATATGGTTGGACACTAATGATGGCAGCAATGAAACAATCCGTCGATAAAAAGCTGTGCAATATTTTGCAAGCGGTTGTTAGGTTACCCGTTGAATTTAATGTAACCATCAATGATCTGACGCTTGATAGTCGTTCTGTACAGCCTGGGAATTTATTTATTGCAGTCAACGGTGAAAAATACAATGCTGCTGATTATATTGATGATGCCATTCAGGCGGGTGCTGCAGCGATAATATGGGAAGCTGCAATTGATGATGTTATACCCTTTGCCTGGTCGACAGGTGATAAACGTATACCTGTTATTGCTATAACCAGTCTTAAAAATAAGATCTCAAAAATTGCACAGTCTTTTTACAATAACCCGTCAGAAAAGCTGGATATCGTTGCGGTCACTGGCACTAATGGCAAAACATCCTGTGTGAATTTTATTGCCCAGGCGTTACAAGGCAAAATAACGTGTGGACTGATCGGAACGTTAGGTATAGGTATCTATCCGGATATATCGGTTGGCATGCATACTACTCCAGATATAGTTTCAATGCATAAAGCCCTTGCATCCTTTGCTAGTCATTATGCGGCGGTGTCAGCTATAGAAGTTTCATCACATGCCCTGGCTCAGAACAGAATTGAGAACATAAAAATAAATACAGCTATTTTCACAAACTTAACACAGGATCATCTCGATTATCATGGTTCGATGCAGTCATATTTTGAAGAAAAGGCAAAACTTTTTCAGCTGCCATTACTAGAGACTTCCATCATTAATATTGACGATCCCTATGGTGAGGAAATCCTTAAGTTAACGACTGCAAGTAATGTTATGACTTATAGCGTTAACCCTGAAAATAAGCAGGCTGCTGTTTTTGCCAGCAATATACAGGTTCAAGACAATTATACATTCTTTACGATAAATACAGAAAACGATTCCTTTGAAATAAAAACAACGTTGACTGGTAATTTTAATATCAGCAATTTGCTGGCAGTGACGTGTTATTTGTTAACTCAAAATTTTTCAGGAAAACAACTTGTCACCATGTTGCAAAGTATAAAACCGGTAACGGGTCGAATGCAAAGAATAGAAGCTGAGGGGTTTCCCCTTGCCGTAGTTGATTATGCGCATACCCCTGATGCTCTGGAAAAATCTTTATCTGCACTCGCTAAAATGTGTGTCAAAGAGCTGACCTGTGTTTTTGGGTGTGGTGGAGAAAGAGATGTTGATAAAAGGCAGTTAATGGGGCAGATTGCCGAGCATTATGCAGACAGAATTTTTTTAACCAATGATAATCCAAGAGGTGAAGCTGCAGATGAAATCATATCCAACATTCTTTCTGGTATTCAGGATAAAAGCAGGGTGGTAGTGGAGCTGGATCGTGAAGTGGCTATTAAAAATGCAATTAATAGTACACACAGAGATGGTTGCGTTTTAATTGCAGGTAAAGGACACGAGAATTATCAATTGTTCGAAGACAAAAAAACATACTTTAGTGATGTCGATGTTGTGAAGAATCACATGAGTTTACAGGAATGAATAAAGCAGTACTTCAGTCAGGATATTCGAAGACTATGTTAACCATGACACTAAATGAGATTAAAGAAGTGACAGAGGCTCATTTAAATAACAATGTATCTGGGCATACAGGGTGCATTCGTGGCATCAATACAGATAGTCGTACTGTTAAGCCTGGTGAATTATTTGTTGCACTTAAAGGCGAAAATTTTGACGCACACGATTTTATCCTGCATGCAAAAAACAGAGGAGCTTCAGCCTACCTGATTGATCATGATATTAATTCGTTTAAACCTTCGATTGTTGTTCAGGATACACGGATTGCTTTCGGGCAAATTGCAAGTGCCTGGCGAGATAAATTTAACTATCCTGTCGTTGCAGTAACGGGCAGTAATGGAAAAACTACCGTTAAAGAAATGCTTAATAGTATTTTCAATGTGCAAGGTTCGGTATTGGCAACGCAAGGGAATTTTAACAACGATATTGGCGTGCCGATCACTTTATGTCGAATGACAAATGAACACGATACTGCTGTTATTGAAATGGGAGCGAACCATCAGAAGGAAATTTCTTACTTAACACAGCTGGTTAAACCCGATGTTGCGATTATTACCAACGCTTCTGCTGCACATTTAGAAGGTTTTGGCAGCATAGAGGGGGTTGCGAAAGCGAAAGGAGAGATTTTTGAAGGTTTACCAGAATCTGGTATTGCAATTTTAAATATGGATGATGCGCAATATGGTTACTGGAAAAAACTTGTTCAAAATAAAAAAGTTATTACATTTGGTGAAAATAAACAGGCAGATGTTCGCTATACGCTGAAAACGAAGGGTGATTTACAGATAGAGATAAACCATAGCAAAGCATTTCAGTTAAATTTACCTCTATTGGGTAAACACAATATCAATAATGCACTGGCAGCTATTGCCGCTGCAATAGCATTAGACGTTGACTATCAAGCTATTAAAGAAGGTCTTGAGAGTATTAAAGCTGTACCGGGCAGGCTTGAGAAAAAACAGGGTATTAAAAATACAATCATAATTGATGACACTTACAATGCTAATCCTGCATCACTTGCAGCAGCAGTAAATGCAATTCAAGCTTTACAGTTTCAGTCTCATATGGTGTTAGGGGATATGGGTGAGCTAGGCGAACAAACAGATATATTGCATAAAGAGTCTGCTGAGGTGATAGCGAAAGCAAATTTTAAATATGTTTATACATTAGGTGCCAATAGCAAATCGACTTATGACTATCTTGTGGATAAAAATATACCGGTTCAGCATTTTGCCACGCATCAGGAGCTTTTTTCACAATTAGAAAAAAATATATCACCAAACGATCTTGTACTTGTAAAAGGTTCACGCTCAATGCACATGGAAAATATTGTTAATGCGCTATGCGACCTGGCTAATGAGGTAAAAAGCTAGAATGTTATATGCCTTAACACAATATTTACAGGAACTGTACAGCGGGTTTAATTTCTTTAATTACCTGACTGTTCGTGCAATTCTGGGTGTTATTACTGCTTTGAGTATTTCTTTAATTATTGGGCCATCAATGATTGCACGATTAAGTCGTTATAACTTTGGCCAGCCAATTCGGGATGATGGACCCGAAACACACCTGATAAAATCAGGTACGCCGACAATGGGTGGCGCATTAATTTTAGTTGCGATCGGTATAAGTACTTTATTATGGTCAGATTTATCGAACCGATATATGTGGATAGTTTTATCGGTTACTTTTGCGTATGGAATCATAGGTTGGGTTGATGATTATAAAAAATTAGTTAAAAGAGACCCTAAAGGACTTGCTTCCCGATATAAATATTTCTGGCAATCAGTCGTTGCTATTGCAATATCTATTTATTTATTTAATACAGCGACCAATGAAGAAACGCAATTTATTATTCCAGTATTTAAAGATTTAGTTTTTCAACTAGGTTTTATTTCGTTTGTTTTAATATCGTATCTGGTCATTGTTGGTTCGAGTAATGCGGTTAACCTAACGGATGGTCTGGATGGCCTGGCAATTTTACCAACGGTGATGGTAGCCGGAGCATTTGGGCTTATTGCATATTTAACCGGACATATTCAATTTGCAGGGTATTTATCTATTCCATATATTGCCGGTGTGGGCGAGCTAATTATTTTTTGTGGTGCCATCGTTGGCGCCGGACTGGGCTTCCTCTGGTTTAACACTTATCCTGCGCAGGTTTTTATGGGTGATGTTGGCGCGCTGGCATTGGGTGCTGCCCTGGGGATTATAGCCGTATTAGTCAGACAGGAACTGATCTTATTTGTTATGGGCGGTGTTTTTGTTATGGAAACTCTGTCAGTGGTTTTACAGGTTGCATCATTTAAATTAACCGGGAAGAGAATTTTTCGGATGGCACCACTGCATCACCATTTTGAATTGAAGGGCTGGCCTGAGCCAAGAGTTATTGTACGTTTTTGGATTATTACCGTTATTCTGGTTTTAGTCGGTCTGGCAATGTTAAAAGTGCGATAACAATGTTATCAACATTAAATGTAAAAATAAGTGATGCAAAATTAAGAATGAAAAGTTCTGAGCTACAGAAAGACTGGCAGGATAAAAATATTCTTATTGTTGGTGCAGGTGCAACAGGGCTTTCGTGTGCCTATTTTTTACAGGGACTTGGTTTTAAATTTAAAATCATTGATGACCGGCAAAGTATTGAAAACCTTGTCAATGATTTTGAAATTGAGACAGGAGATTATAAACAGCAAAATTTTGAAAGTGCAGACATTTTAATTGTAAGCCCGGGTGTTTCTGTTAAACATCCCTTTATTCATGAGCAAATACAACAGGGCAAAGATGTCTTAGGTGATGTTGAATTGTTTTGCCGTTTAACAAATAAACCTGTAATAGCCATTACTGGTTCTAATGGTAAAAGTACTGTTACCACTTTGCTGGGAGAATTAATTAATAATGCCGGGTTTACAGCAAAAGTTGGCGGGAATATTGGTATTCCCTGTCTTGATCTATTAAAGCAAGATTCTGAAAC
>Ga0316207_10002023_pt1 | contig 22159 bp, 20 predicted proteins | sample 6weekpyrite_MG_FD_204943 | JGI IMG/M metagenome (GOLD analysis project Ga0316207, IMG submission 204943) | Microbial mat bacterial communities from mineral coupon in-situ incubated in ocean water Damariscotta River, Maine, United States -... | ecosystem: Environmental > Aquatic > Marine >...
CGGAAGAGACACCACCGACCTTACAAAATGCGATTGATAAAGCAATCCTGACAGCGCGCGCTGACAAAGAACTCACTCAGGAAGAAGCCGAACAAATAGCCAATACCATCAAACACGATCTTAACGATGCCGCTGAACATCTGATGGAAACCAATAGCGATTTTACCGAATGGCTAAAAATGGACCTGGATGCATTAGAGCAAAAGATACTCGATCTGTTTTTATCCGTTGCCGATCATACACGCATGGAAATTAAACAGTTTATTGGCGATATCAGTGAGACTACACACTACGCCACTGAGCTAGCCTGTCGTGGTGATTACCAATGCCAGCATTGCAACAACGTTATACATATTGCCAGCGTCAGCCCGCTAATGGCTTGTCCGGTGTGCAAACACACTGAATTTAATCGGTTTCACTCACCGGGAGCTTCCGGGCACTGATTCGCTGCCGATATATCTGCCAGACCAATATCAGACACGCCAGTGATACTAATGGCGCATTCCCCAGCAATACATAAGGCGTTGCACCCGTCATCGCCTTAACATTTGCACTAATGACCGTCCGCTCAAACAATTCACTGATCACAATCTCCTCACCTTTAGGGCCGATTACCGCCGACATACCGGTGTTAGTCGCGCGCAATAAATAACGTGCCGACTCCATCGCTCTTAAACGTGCAATCTGGTGATGCTGAAAAGGCTCAGCAGAGCGCTTAAACCAGGCATCATTACTGACATTTACCAGCAGTTTGGCATCAGGCAAGGTTGCCCGGATATCCCGATCAAATACATCTTCAAAGCAAACACTGGTGCCCACCTCAAACCCTTTAACTTTAATCAATGTTTGTTGCTGAGGACCATTTTCAATATTACTCATCGGAAAATGAACAAACTCACGTAAAAATTCAAACAGTGCGCGAAGCGGCATGTACTCACCCAGTGGCACCAGATGTTTTTTCTGATAATAATCACCACCCGTACTGACCACGCTATTATAGTAACGCCCCGTTTCGCTATCGCGCATAAACACACCCGTCAATACCGTGCTGCCTGTCTGCTGTGCATGCTGCTGCACTTTTCCCCAGTACGGTTTTACCCGGCCAATAAAATTAGGAATAGCCGTTTCCGGCCAGACGATAATATCGCTGTCCGTTAATTTTTGTGTCTGCTCTAAATACCAGCGCATAGAAGGGCCACGCACTTCAGGTTTCCATTTTTTATCCTGAGTCACACTCAGCTGCAATAAACTGGCCTTTAAATTATCGGAAACCGGTTTACTCCAGTGTATAAATGATAAACCCTGTCCGATAATAAACAGCGCCGCAATAGCCGCGACCGAATGTTTTATTTTATTCGCCTGTAAGACAGCCAATAAAATCAGGCCAGCTACTAACACCATTAACGCACCAATACCTAACGCACCGATAATCGGTGCGAATGAAGCCAGCGAAGTATCGGCCTGTGACACACCTAATGACAGCCATGGAAAACCGGTAAACAAATACCCCCTTAACCATTCAGTCACTAACCACATCAACGGCACACCGAGTAGTAAAAAAACGGCCTGATTTTGATTAAAAAAACGTTGCGAGAGGTACGCTGCCAACGCAGGAAACAATGCACAGTAAGCAGCCAGTAAAACAATCATCGCCAACGCTAAAATAACGGGCGAATGCCCAAAGGTGTGTACGCTATGAAAGATCCAGCTAAACGCCACCACAAACTGCGAAAAACCAAATAACCAGCCTCGCCAGAAACTGCGCTTATTAGACTGATTCAGTAACGAGAAAAGAAAAATACTTATTAACGGGAAGGCAAGATAAGCAAGGTGATAGGGAGCAAAAGCAAATGGCAGTGCAAGCCCTGACAAAAACACACAAACATCAACAAACCGCTTGTTCGAATAAAGTCCTTTTAAATTAACGTTCATTCAGTGCTTTATTCTTCTATTGCCGCGACTGGCAATATAATGACCTGTATATTGTGAATGCGGCGGCTGTCAGAACCCATAATTTTAAACTGTAATCGGCCAACAGAAAGTATCTCACCACGTGCCGGCACATGCCCAAATTTTTGAATCAGAACGCCGGCGATGGTATCGAACTCATCATCAAAGTCGCTGGCAAACACATCATTAAACTCTTCCAGCGGCGTCATTGCGCGCACTGAGTACCGGGTCAGCCCGTGACGACGAATATTCAGCTGATCAGCATCATCATGCTCGTCATCTATATCGCCGACAATTTGCTCAAGCACATCTTCAATCGTAATCAGTCCGGCAATACCACTGTACTCATCAACCACCAGCGCCATGTGGTTGCGGCTTGCCCTGAAGTCACGCAACAAATCATCAATCCGTTTACTCTCCGGAACGAATACCGGCGAGCGTAAAATATCGCGCAATTCAAAATTATCACGTTCTGAATTGTCGGCATAACGCAATAAATCTTTTGCCAGCAATATACCAACAATCTCGTCACGGTTATCACCGATAACAGGGAAACGTGAATGCCCTGAATTAGTGACCACTGGCAGCATATTTTCATAATCTGAATTTTCATCGATTACAATCATTTGCGAACGAGGCACCATGATATCGCGCACCTGCGTTTCAGCAACCTGAATCACATTCTCCATCATGGTCAACGCATTATTATCAAACAAATCACGCTTTTGTGCCTGACGTAACATTTCTATCAGTTCCTGTCGGCTTTGCGGCTCCGATAAAAATGCCTGGCTCAAACGTTCCAGCCAGCCGGATTGGTTTTTTACAGACTCTTTTTCAGCCATAGATGATCTCAGTTATACTCAGTTCGTCATTGATACGGGTTTTCAAAACCCAGTTGATGCAAAATTTTAATTTCTTGCTGTTCCATTTTTTCAGCTTCGTCATCTTCAATATGATCATAACCCTGAAGATGCAACATGCCATGCACCAGCATATGTGCCCAGTGTGCCTCAGTTGTTTTATTCTGTTGCTTCGCTTCTTCGGCAACAACCTGAGCACACACAACGAGGTCCCCCAGGGTTAGCTGTTCCATTTGCGCAATTAACTCAGCCGGCAATTCCATTGGAAAGGACAAAACATTGGTTGCTTTATCTTTTCCACGGTAATCATTATTTAATTGCTGACTTTCATGACTATCAACAATCTGCAAACCAACCTGTGCATCTGCATCAGTCATCAAAGCCTGTGCCGCCCACTTTTGCATCAGCTCTGTCGATGGCAGCTCAAAATCCTGCTGTTGATTATGAACAATCAGTTCCAGCATTTTATTTATTTCCCGCCGGATTTTTTCTGGTGTTTTTCAAATGCTTCAACTATTTTTTGGACCATAGGATGACGTACCACATCTTTACTATCAAAATAAGTAAAGCCCATAGAATCGATATTCTGTAAAACATCGATAGCGTGTTTAAGGCCGGACTTTTTATCGCGCGGTAAATCTATCTGTGTGATGTCACCGGTAACAACCACTCTTGAGCCGTAACCAAAACGTGTTAAAAACATTTTCATTTGTTCGACTGTGGTGTTTTGTGCTTCGTCTAAAATAATAAAGGATTCATTTAAACTGCGACCACGCATATAGGCCAGCGGTGCAATTTCAATCACGTTATTTTCGATCAGTTTATTGACCTGCTGAAAGCCCAGCATTTCATACAATGCATCATAAATAGGACGGATATACGGATCGACTTTTTGTGCCAGATCACCGGGCAAAAAACCCAGTTTTTCCCCGGCTTCAACCGCCGGCCGTACCAGCACAAGTCGCTGCACTTTTTCCTGTTCCAGTGCCTGCACTGCAGCCGCAACTGCCAGGTAGGTTTTACCGGTACCCGCAGGGCCGATACCAAAAGTAACATCGAATTTGTTTAAGTGACTTAAGTATTCGCGCTGATGTGAACCCCGACCTTTAATAACGCCGCGACGAATATTCACCACCTCAGTTGCCTGATCGACTTCAGATGAATATTTATCATTAATAAATTGCTGCAAGCTGAGGTGAAGTGTTTCTGCTTTTAGCGTTTCATTTTCTGTCAGGGCATAGAGATCTTTTAAAAATTCAGTAACCCGTGTTACAAGCGATGCATCACCGGTTACTTTAAAGTCATTGCTCAGATGAGTGATTCCTACGCCAAGACGTTTTTCAATTTCACGCAAATGTTCATTCATTGGCCCGCATAAATTTGCCAGACGAATATTATTAGCAGGCTCGAGAAGAATACTGGAGGTTTCACTCATATTTTTTTATGGCTATGTGGTGGTAGATAAACAGAAAGTTAAACGACTGCAAACTGTCGTACACTATCGTGATCGGAAACGGTAACAAAATCACCGCGCAGAGAATTGGTCGATGCCTCGGTAATTTTAACTGTCACAAAACGACCAATTAAATGTTCAGGACCAGAAAATCTAACAACCCGGTTATTCTCTGTACGCCCTGTAACCTGCCCTTCGGTGTCACGCGCTTTACGCTCAACCAGAACACGCTGCTCAGTGCCAATCATTGCATGACTGATTGCTGACGCCTGTTCATTAATTTTATCTTGCAGGCGTTTTAAACGCTGCTTTTTTGTCTCCAGAGAAACATCATCTTCAAATGCTGAAGCCGGTGTTCCGGGACGTGCGCTATAAACAAAACTATAAGACATATCAAAACCAACTTCTTCAATCAGTTTCATGGTGTCTTCAAAATCTTTTTCTGACTCACCCGGAAATCCGATAATGAAGTCAGATGAAACTGTCAGCCCCGGACGTTTTTCACGCAGGCGACGAATTTTAGATTTGTATTCGATAGCGGTGTGACCACGCTTCATGGCTGACAGCGTTAAATCAGAACCACTTTGTACTGGCAGATGAACAAAACTAACCAGTTCAGGCACTTCAGAATATACATCAATTAAACGGTCAGAGAACTCAACCGGGTGTGAGGTTGTAAAACGAATTCGGTCAATACCATCAATGGCAGCAACATAAGTAATCAATAAAGCCAGGTCTGCTTTTTCATCCTGAACACTGCCATCATCAGCATTCATTTCACCCTGATAGGCATTGACATTCTGACCTAATAAATTAACTTCACGCACCCCAAGAGCAGCCAGTTTGGCGACTTCTGCCAGCACATCATCAAATGGCCGGCTGACCTCTTCACCACGTGTATAAGGAACAACACAGAACGTACAGTATTTACTGCAACCTTCCATAATGGAAACAAAAGCAGTCGGGCCTTCAGCCGTTGGTTCTGGTAAGTGATCGAATTTTTCTATTTCTGGGAATGAGATATCCATCAGCGGATTATGCTTTTTTTCAATCTCACTGAGCATAGCAGGCAAACGGTGAATAGTTTGCGGACCAAAGACCAGATCCACATAAGGCGCGCGCTGACGAATAACCGCGCCTTCCTGGCTTGCAACACAACCACCCACACCAATAATCAGATTCGGGTTTTTATCTTTTAGCTTGCGCCAGCGACCCAGCTGATGAAAAACCTTTTCCTGGGCTTTTTCACGAATCGAGCAGGTATTTAATAATAAAATATCAGCATTATCCGGTTCAAAGACTTGTTCGAGCCCATGCGAATCCGCCAACACATCGCGCATTTTAGCAGAGTCATATTCATTCATTTGGCAGCCGAACGTCTTTATAAACAGCTTGCGAGCCATAATAGCCTTAATTTTTTCTAACAGACCGCGAATTTTACCACAGACAATCGACTTATTAACAATACAATTAGCCTATTTACCCCATATCTGGGATTGACTCTGTAGTTAACTCCGGACTTATAGTTTCTTCTGCTTATACGGGCCGCTTAAAAAAAGCTAAAACACCCTATAATAAATAGCACCCGTAAGCAGCTAACATATAACCGGAAACTATCATGCAATCTATTTTCAAACATAAATTATTGCCATTAAGCCTACTCATTTGCTTATTGACACCGTTCACATCTGCCTTAGCTGAAGACAATGATGTTACTAAAATTGTCGTTCAACTAACCCGCAGCAGTGAAAACTACGGCCATCGCAAAGCTTTTTTTCAGATTGATAAGGTACTGTCAGAAATTGGACAGAAGAAACTACAGATTGTTGTGGTTGCCTATGAGCATGGTATCCATGCATTGACCAGCGAGGCCAGCACATCGCAGCTGTTAACCAAGCTCAGCAACCGGGGTGTTAAATTCAAGGCCTGTAAAATCAGTATGAATGCCTGGAAACTCACTGAAGATGATTTTCCGCTGGAAGTTGAATTTGTGTCCGCCGGCGCACCGGAAATGATACGTCGACAGATTGCCGGTTATAAATACTGGAAGCCTTAAATAAAAATGTAAACCTGCCGCAGAGGCACGGAGACGCAGGGAAATCTCTTCTGTTATTTTTTTCGAAATGTTTGTGAGAAAAATACTAACAAGTTGATTCTTTCAAAACAATAGAAGCAATTAAGAGTTTTTGATTTTCCTCTGCGTCTCCGCGCCTCTGCGGCAAATCTTTTGATTTAAGGCTGTTTTAAAATGTTTGGAAATATTTTTAACAGAGGATCAAATGATATTTAAAGCTATTTTTCTAACTTTTCTAGCGTTACTTTCTGCTCACCCGGCTCATCTGGCTTTTTACAGCTCTGTTTAGAACCCGGCCCGCAAGTACCGGTACTGTAGCTGCATCCACCACAGCCAGCGCCTGGTATTAATTCTTTTTTTATTTTTACAACAATAAAGACAGCAACGAATAATAACGTCAGCCCTAAACCCACTTTGTCTCAGAATACTATCTCAGTTGTCATATAAACCAGCCTCCAATAACCGACACCCAATAGATACTTTAAATTGTTTGGCCGCAGAGAGGCCTTTAATGGATTTTTGCATGCAAAACCAAGATAAAAAACCTGATAACTACAGCGCCGCCGATCTTAAAATTGGAGAAGAAGGTATTGCTGCCAAAATCATCGATGACAATTCACTAAAGCAACGTCTGGTTTCGATGGGGATTTTTACGGGCGCCACCATAACAGCACCTAAAACATCAGTATTTAGCAACCCAAGAACTTATGTCATTAAAGGTTGCCAGATTTGCATGCGCACCAATGAACAATGAATATATTGTTATAACCTGATGCTACAACTAAGTAACACACTCTTCACCGCACCTTAATATTTCAGACTTTGCTTTCAACAAGCAAATAATCGCTTTCTCAATGGCTTAATAGCCGAAACAGACAGCACCACAACGCTGAACACCGCGATCCACTGTGGAACGATTTCAGTCGCACCCTGAATCTGCGCATTTATATCGATTTGATAAGCGCTCACAACTAAGTCAGTCAATACGCCAAAAGCAACACTACTAATGGAGATACCCAGCAGGTAAACCATCATCACCACGCGGCCCATTTCTTTATTGATGATCGCAATCGTCGCCATATTGGTAGCCGGTCCCGCCAATAGCAACACCAACACCGTACCCGGTGAAATACCTGCCAGTAATAAACCAGCGGCCAGCGGTGTCGATGCGGTTGCACAAATGTACATCGGAGTACCAACAAACAGCATAACCAGCATTGCAGGCAGACCACTGCCCCAGTCAAGCAAAGCCTGCTCGGGAACAAAAGTAGAAATCAGCGAAGCCAGAATCAGACCAAACAACAACCAAAGGACAATATCATCCCAGATATCACTAATCGCATATTTCAAGCCTGTAATATTACGTAACCAGAATGACTGGCTAATATCATCAGTATCTTCAGCAGAACAGCCAGAACTACTGCAACAACTACTTTCCTGCACTTCTGGTTCAGACGAACATGAACTACCACAACAACCAGCTTCAGATTGCAGATCATTAACACCAATAACAGTTGCTACTTTTTCAGCACCTTTGCGGCTTAATACAAGCGCCGCAAAAAGCCCCGTTAAAACCGCACTAAAAATCGCCGCCAGCACACGCACTACTGTCATAAACGGGCCCAGCAACACATAAGAGATACCAATAGAATCAACACCGGTTTCCGGTGTTGCGATCAGAAATGACAAGGTTGCAGCGCGAGAAGCTCCCGACCGCCTCAGCCCGATCGCTGCCGGCAACACACCACAGGAACACAACGGCAACGGCGCACCAATTAAAGCCGCTTTTACCACTGGCCAGCCACCGCGACCACCCAAGACCCGTTTCATAAAACTCTCGGGAATCCACACTTTAATCAGCCCGGCAGCAAGCAATCCAAATAACAACCAGGGCGATGCCTCAAGACTAATCTCTAAAAAGTTTTCCAGAAAATTATTTAATAAATCCAAAACAATACCTCGTAGGCAACCAGAATAGTCACTGCAAAATTATTCTTTGTATAACTTATCTACCGTAGTCGAAGAAAAATATTTTCATCAGACTGCCATTATCTTCTGTTAAAAAAATAACAGCTATGGAGTATTCTCTATCTATTGTGATGTTTCTGATAGTGACGCTTTGATTTCATTTTCTGGAAGCGAGTCCACCATACCCAGGCACCGCTGATACCAAGAAGAATCATAATAATCGCAGCAAGATCCATGATATAAGCACCCCAGCTAGCACTAAAAATTCTGCCACTGTGTAAGTCAAGAACGATTCGCTCCAGCGCCAGCCCCTTACCACGATACACCTGTTTAATTTTTTCAGCCTGATCAGAATTTAACTCAATTGCAGCTGACCAGCTTATATTTTTCTGTGAATCAGCAGTCCATGAAATGATTTGCTCATCTGCAACAAACATCTTGCCCGATGCTGTTTCCACAATGACTGAATTATTTTTTAAACCAATACGACGAATATCTTTTACACCACTAATATCAGATAGTTTTTCTATTAATTCACCAGCAGAGTCAACCAGTATCAACATATTATTGAGTGCGATGACTATCATATCCTGAAACACAATGGCGCCACGGAGCTTTTCTTTTGATGTAAGCAAGGCACCGTTATTAAAAAATAACTGGCCGCTCCATTGAGTCACTGTATTGCTGCCCGCAGCATAACTGACAGGTTTGCCTTTTGGATTAAGGCCATACCAGTCTAATAAAAAATCTGATTCAACAATACTTTCGTCAAGCCCAAACTGCTCTGTATGATTCAGCATAATGCCGGTAACAGAGAGAATAACAATCAGCAGCAGACCAACCAGCCCAAAGCGTCTGTGCCATAAAAAAAAAGGAAATGGTTTTTTACTTCGTGACATTCTGCGTAACTTTCTTGCTTAGTAATAAAGCGATTCTGGCCAATTTAGTGAGCGCTCTGACCGATAAGGTTGCACCGGAAATACCATCGATAGTTTTATCCAGTTTATTATCCGCCTTTAAGCCTGAATTAATATACTGTTTAGTAAAAAATGGATAGCGCACTTCCCATCCCCTGCTTTCACGGAAGATGAGGACTTTCATTTTTTCTAAGCGACCAGAATTGATAACAATGCCGGTTGTAATCGGTTTTTTCTTACCAACTTCTTCCAGAATCCACACGACGCGGTTCTCTTTTTGCCAGTAACGAATTCTCCGGCCTTTATATCGGTGAGATAATATTTCTTCAACGTGTTCTTTTAAGTCTTCTTTTAGCCAGAGTAAATTTGGCTTCGGAGTATCGCCTTGAAAAACATCACTGAGAAAATCGACAGGTTCCTGATAGATACCACGCGCATGAGCGGCCGGGGAACCACTGACCAGGGTCAGCAGAAACAGCAATTTAATGAAGGACATAGACGAAGATTTTATCAGAATGAGCATTTATATACTACCAGATGAAAAAGGCGGAACGCTGTAAACAACGCCCCGCCGGTTCAATATTAGAAGTCTTGCCGAAGCATCTTCTTAAAACTGATAACCAACACCAAGGTTGAAACCATCGGCATTACCAGCATCAGCATTTTGTTCCTGAATATCAAATTTAAACACGACATCTTCATGTGGCCAGTAGTTAACACCAACGTTTGACTGTGTTTTGTCTTTCACACCATTATCATTAGTCCAGCTATCCTGACGCACAAACACACCCATCTTTTCATATACTTTGTACGATGCTTCTAACACTGTACCGCTCTGACTTTGTTTATCCGTTGTAACATCAACATCCCATGCGGCATGCAATGCCATTAAACCTAAAGCGCCTTTTTTATATTTTGCATGTAGCGTAACCAGAGTCGCACCAACGCCACCAATAACCGTACCCTGAGACATATCGTCCTGTACGTTAACAGAACCGGCGACTTCCAGACCTGGCACACCTGTATACTTAACTCGTGCCGTATAAGCTAAAGACTCTGCATTGGCTTTAGCCACTTTTTGACGACCGTCTCTGATCGCACCCGTTGCTTCGTTCAGACCAGAATGAATGGCCAGATCATAACTGATACCCGCATCGGTGTTAGCTGAGTACATAACACCCGCTTCCCACCAGGTTGTCGGAATAATGTTTTTCTCAACCGGATTGCGCTCAACACCATAAAAAGTTGTTGGCTCATGCGTCTCATTAAGAATACCAACCGGGATTAAAAACACACCCGTTTTGACATTGCTGTTTTTGTCCAGATCAATTTCAACATAAGCCTGCTCAAGCTCAACTTCACCCGGTGCACCGTCACCTGCCAACGCATGTTCCAGCTCAAACTCAGAGACAAAACGTGTGTTGTTATTAAACTCATGTTCGATGAACAGCACATAACGATGAAAATCAATTGATGCAGAGTCAGTGCCATTTTTATCTAAATTATTGTAATGCAGCTCGCCATAACCACCGACTGTTGTTTCTGCTAATGCAAATGGGGAGGCAAGGCCAGTTGCAACAACCCCCAAAGCCAATGTTTGACGTACCAACTTATTCACTTTCTGCATGTTATTACTCCGAAAAAATTAAATTATTAAAACCACTACTAAATTCTGCGGCTAGTATACTTAATGCGAACGATAATACAAATGATTCTCAATTAGATTAAAGATATCTATATATTTCATATACTTAGCTTTAAGAAAGAATGCGAATATATTAGTTTTTGCTGAAATAATGATGAAAATATTACGAATACCGGCTCATATTTGGGTCATATTCATGCAAAGAAGACACCCAAATTCCATAGAAAAGCTAATGAGAAAAGCCTGGTTATCAACATAAAAAACAAGCCTTGAGCTTAATCCAAGATAATGCTTGCAACGAATCCATACCCCGATCACTATTACAATGTGTATTCGCACTCTCACTAACTCAGCGTTATTTGTTAACTAAAGAACTTTCTGAATATATATATCTGGATTAGAATAGACCCCATGAACGAATGGCTTAAAACACTCCGACAATACAAACAGGTTAACTGGTTTTTTATATCGGCCTTGCTTGTGATGAGCCTGATCCCTGTTCATTTGCATTTTGAACACTTGCATGAATTCGATAGTCCAGGTCACGAGCACCACACCACACTGCATTCGAGTATCGATTCAGATATCGATCATCATATAGACGACGGCTCTATTGCACTTGATCTCTCACCTGATACCATTTTAAAACTGGATGACTCAGGCACATTAATCATTGCCTTTCTGGTTTTAGGCTTTATCTTTCTGACTTGCCTGTACAACAAATCCAGCTCCTGGTTTATCAGGCATTTATCCGACGCTTATTCCTGCCACCGCTATTTAACACCTCTGTTGCGCGCCCCTCCACGCTAATTTTTTATCCTTTTCTAAAACTTTAGAACAATAATCTGCTTGAGCTTTTTTACGGAGCCTGTTTCAGTGTGTTTAATTACTCACAAATGTAATTCACACGGATCATAAAGCTAAGATTATTAGCTAAAAAATTTAATGATGTTTTTAAAATGTCAACCAGAGAATAACTATGCGCATCGCTATTATTATTTCGCTTCTATGCCTAAACATCCCGGCTATTTATGCTCAGGATAAAAACAGCAAAGAAGCCCTACTACTTGATCAGGCCATCCTTAAAGTACTTGAGAAGAACCCTCAACTCGGCGCCCAGAGCTTTGAGTCTCAGGCCGCTGCATCTCGTATTCGTCAAGCCCAGCAAACCAAACCTTATGAACTTAAAATAGGCTTTGATAACTTCGCGAGCAACAGCGATTCAAACGAAGACAAAACAGAGACAAGCTTAAGCCTGATAAAAGTACTTGAGCCAGCAAACACTATAGGTACACGTAGTAATCTTGCCCGGCTTGAAAATACGTTACTAAAAAATACGCAAGATGCGACGCGACTTGATTTGCTGGCAAAAGCAACACAACAGTTCATACATGTTGCGGTTGATCAGCATCGGCTGGAAATAGCTCGCAACCACTTAAGCCTGATCAGGCACACATCGACAATTGTCTCTCAACGGGTAAGCGCAGGAAAAAGCCATATCGCTGAACAGCGACGACTAGGGATTGAACTTGCGCGGGCAGAAGTTGAACTGGAACATGCCGAGCACGAATTACTTAGCTCACGCCTCAAACTGGCAACCTACTGGGGAGAAAACAATACTGATTTTCCCCGCATACAAACAAACTTATATAATTTAAGCCCGGTAAAAGCATTAAATAAACTGGAAGAGCTGTTAAATAACAATCCTGACCTTGTCCGTTTTGCCTCTGAAAAACGAATTGCCGAAGCACGTCTGAAACTAGCAGAGTCACGCCGCTCAGGAAACTGGGAAGTCAGTGGTGGAATCCGCCATTTTAATAGTAGCAATGATTCTGCATTGATGCTCTCTCTCAGCATTCCACTAGGCACTAGCTCACGCGCACAGGCGGAAATCGAAGAAATGGATTTTCTATCGCAGCGCGAGCCATTTCGTTACCAACAACAATGGTTAAAACTATACAGCAGCCTGTATGAGATCTATCAGGAACTGCAACATGCACGTACTGCCTACAACATACTAAACAAAAAAATTATTCCTCTAGCCAGACTATCAGCATCTGATTACGAACAAGGTTATAAAAGCGGTCGTTTTTCATTACTTGAACTCAATGAAGCTCAGGGCACATTACTTAATGCTCAGCTTGAGAAAGTAATGACTGCAGCAAATTTTCATCATTTGAAAATAGAAATCGAGCGTCTGACGGGAATTGATCTAAGCATCGGGAAACAACAATGAAAAAGAATACTTTATATACTCTGTTAATTACTATTATCGGTAGCGTCATTGCAATCTCTCTGTTTTTTTCAGCACCAGAAGATATTTCACATGACGGTCACCATGATGAGGCAACGGAAGAAGTAACCAAAGGACCTCGCAGGGGACGCCTGTTAACAACAGATGACTTTAGTCTTGAAATTACCTTAAATGAAAAAAGTGGAGCACCAGAATTTCACCTTTACAGTTACTACAAAAATAAACTCATCGAGCCATCAGCTGTAAAGGCAAGAATCTTTCTGACCCGCCTCGACGGGCAAGTTGATAAATTTAACTTCAAGATCCGGAACAATTATTTACAAAGCGATGCTGTCGTTACCGAGCCGCATTCATTTAACGTCGAGGTAAGAACCAGTTATGGTGGAAAGACCTATCAATGGCAATATGAACACTACGAAGGACGTGTACAGATTTCAAAAGAGATTGCCCAGACCAGTGGCATCAAAACCGGCATCGCAAAAGCACATACCATTAAACAAAGTTTAAAACTGAGCGGACGAATTCAGGTTGATCCAAATCGTTTATCAAAGATTCGTGCCCGCTTTCCTGGTGTTGTCACGAAAGTGAAACGTGAGCTGGGAGAGAAAGTAAAAAAGGGTGATGTTTTAGTGACGATTCAGAGTAATGAGAGTCTGCAAACGTATCAGATTAAAGCGCCGATTAGTGGCGTCATCATCCAGCGCGATATTCAGGTTGGTGAAGTAACAACCAATGCAGCACTCTATACCATAGCCGACCTTACTAAAGTCTGGGCCGAACTGGATGTTTTCAATAAAGACATCGCTCTTATCCGTCAAGGAATGTCAGTAGAACTGGAAACCCATGACAATAGCAAAGCCAGTGGCAAAATCAGCTGGCTGTCACCGATGGTTGCCCATGCCAGTCAGAGTATTCAGGCCAGAATCGAACTGGACAACCCGCAATTATATTTCCGACCTGGCCAGTTTATTCGCGGTCGCGTCACCATAGGTGAACACAAAGTAGCGCTGGCTGTTCGTAAATCTGCGATTCAATCGTTCCGCGATTTTCAGGTTGTTTACGAGCGTATTAACGATGAATACGAAGTACGCATGCTGGAACTGGGACAAGAAGACGCAGAATGGGTTGAAGTTTTAAGTGGCCTAAAACTCGGGGCCGAATACGTCACTGAAAATAGTTTCCTGATTAAAGCCGACATTGAAAAATCCGGCGCATCCCACGACCATTAGGAGCTATCACAATGATTAATAAATTAGTCGGTTTTTCTCTCGAACACCGCTGGCTTGTTTTAGTGGTCGTAATATCACTATCAGCCCTTGGTATTTATAACTATCAACAGTTACCAATCGATGCGGTACCTGATATTACCAATGTTCAGGTACAGATAAACACAGAAGCAGCAGGCTATTCGCCACTGGAAGCAGAACAGCGCATTACCTTCCCGGTCGAAACGGCAATGGCCGGTATTCCTTTTCTGGATTACACGCGTTCGATCTCTCGCTACGGGTTGTCTCAGGTTACCGTTGTCTTTAAAGATGGCACCGATATTTATCTTGCACGTCAGTTAATTAATGAACGACTGTCAGAAGTGAAAGAACAGCTACCTGCTGGTATAGAACCCGCGATGGGCCCTATCGCTACCGGTCTGGGTGAAATCTTTATGTACACGGTTTCCAGCAAAGAAGGCAGTGACCTTACGCCAATGCAACTGCGCACCGTTCAGGACTGGATAGTACGTCCGCAATTAAGAAGCACGCCGGGAGTCGTTGAAGTTAACACCATAGGTGGTTATAGCAAACAATTCCATATTTTACCGAACCCGGAAAAACTGCTGGCTTACGATATTGATCTGAAACAAATCATGTCGGCACTGGCCCGAAACAATCTTAATACTGGTGCCGGTTACATTGAACGTTCAGGTTCGCTGTATCTGGTTCGCTCACCCGGCCAGCTAGCTAACCTTGATGATATCCGTAAAATCGTTATTGCTAAACGCAACGGTGTTCCCATCAAGCTGGACAACATTGCTGAAATCACACTCGGCAGTGAATTACGCACCGGTGCGGCCACCCAAAATGGTAAAGAAGTCGTTCTCGGCACCGTCTTTATGCTGATGGGTGAAAACAGTCGTGTTGTCGCCAGCTCGGCTGCAAAACAACTTGATAAAATAACACCATCACTTCCCGATGGTGTTGAACTAACACCACTCTATGATCGTACCACTCTGGTTGATAAAGCCATCGCCACCGTGCAAAAAAATCTGGCCGAAGGCGCATTACTGGTCATCGTTATTCTCTTCCTGTTATTAGGAAACTGGAAAGCAGCGCTGGTAACAGCAGCCGTTATTCCGGTCGCTATGTTAATGACGATCAGCGGTATGGTTCAGTCACGCGTGTCAGGTAACTTAATGAGCCTTGGTGCGTTAGATTTTGGATTAATCGTTGATGGTGCGGTTATCATCGTAGAAAACTGTCTGCGTCATCTGGCCATCCATCAGAGGCAGCACGCAACCCTTGCCGACCTCAGCACTCGCTTGCGAATTGTTCGTCAGGCGACAGTAGAAGTGATCCGCCCAAGTGTTTTTGGTGTGATCATTATTATGATTGTTTATATCCCCATTTTTGCATTAAGCGGTATCGAAGGAAAAATGTTCCACCCGATGGCATTAACCGTTGTGATGGCATTAACCGCAGCTCTGATTTTATCGCTAACCGCTGTGCCTGCAGCGGTTGCACTTTTTGTTCGCGGCAAAGTCAGTGAAAAAGAAAACACCCTGATGCGATTAGCTAGCCGCAGTTACAAACCGGTACTGCAGTGGGTTTTAAATCATCGTTTGCCGGTCGTTGTAGCAGCCTCATTTTTAGTTTTAATTTCAGCCGTACAGACAACCCGAATGGGAGCAGAGTTTGTACCTAATCTTGATGAAGGTGATATTGCATTACACGCACTACGTATTCCAGGCACCAGCCTGACACAGGCGATAGAAATGCAAAAAATTCTGGAGTCACGTTTAAGTGAATTTCCTGAAGTTTCACATATATTTACAAAGATCGGTACTGCTGAGGTAGCAACAGACCCTATGCCGCCAAATGTTGCCGATACATTTATCATATTAAAACCCAGAGAATTATGGCCTGAACCGGACAAAAAAAAGTCACAGCTTATTTCAGAAATGGAAATTGCTGCAAAAGAATTACCGGGCAATAATTATGAATTCACGCAACCCATTCAAATGCGCTTTAATGAATTAATATCAGGAGTACGCTCTGATCTTGCTGTTAAAGTTTTTGGTGATGACCTTGATACATTAGTTGAAGTAGCAGAACAAATTGAGAAAGTTGTCGCACAAATACCCGGGGCCGCCGACGTGCGCACAGAGCAAGTAACGGGTTTGCCATTACTCAGCATCACACCCAAACGTGACCAGCTCGCCAATTACGGCCTTGATGTTGCCAGTGTGCAGGACGTACTTCGTAATGCCATTGCAGGTGAAAAGGCTGGTCAGATTTTTGAAGGTGACAGACGTTTTGATATGGTCATACGTTTGCCAGAATCTTTACGCACAGACATTGAAAGCCTTAAGCGTTTACCGATTCCTTTACCAGAGAACATACAACAGGAAATAAAGGCAGATGCCGATAGTCTTGGTCTGATAAAAATACCGCCTCATACCATTCCATTACAGGAAGTGGCTGATATCAAATCAACACTGGGGCCCAACCAGATCAGTCGTGAAAATGGAAAACGTCGAATTGTTGTGACCGCTAATGTGCGAGATCAGGATTTAAACAGCTTTGTTAACGCCGTACAAAAAGCTGTTGAACGTGACGTTGACTTACCGGCTGGCTACTGGGTTAATTACGGCGGCACGTTTGAACAACTGCTGTCAGCATCAAAACGGCTGACAATTGTTGTGCCGTTAACATTGCTGATTATATTTGGGCTGCTCTTTATGGCTTTCAATTCCGTCAAAGATGCCACATTGGTATTTACTGGCGTGCCGTTGGCATTAACTGGTGGCGTAGCAGCGTTAGCATTACGTGATATGCCATTATCAATTTCAGCAGCTGTCGGCTTTATTGCACTCTCAGGAGTTGCTGTGCTTAACGGCGTGGTCATGCTGTCTTTTATAAAGGACTTAATCAACCGGGGCATAGAACTTGAACAGGCTATTTTTCAAGGAGCGCTGACAAGGTTACGGCCTGTATTAATGACCGCGTTAGTGGCAAGCCTTGGCTTTGTACCAATGGCATTAAATATCGGTACCGGTGCGGAAGTCCAACGACCATTAGCAACCGTTGTCATCGGAGGCATTATATCTTCCACCATTTTAACATTGTTGGTGTTGCCTGTTCTTTATCACCTTGCCTATTCGAAAAAGGAAAAATTTTAAAAAACTAATAGAAAGTAACAGGGGACTGATGTCAATGACTGACATGTCATTGACATCATATATAACAAACTGCCTAACGCTATAGTGAGCAGCAGGCCTTATTCAACTGTGACAGATTTAGCCAGATTCCTTGGCTGATCCACGTCAGTTCCTTTTCTTACGGCAACGTAATAAGAAAACAACTGCAGAGCCACTGCAAATAATATTGGGGCGACTTCAGCGCCCACAGAAGGCACTGTCATTTGCTGGCAACTGTCGCCAAGATCATCTGCATCCACTTCTTTATCAACGAACAGATAAACCTTACCTTTTCTTGCAATGACTTCCTGCAGGTTTGATTTTAGTTTATCTTCCATACCATCTTTTGGTGCAATAGCAATAATTGGCATTTCAGGATCAACCAGTGCCAGCGGCCCGTGTTTTAATTCACCAGCGGCATAGGCTTCGGCATGGATATATGAAATCTCTTTGAGCTTTAACGCACCTTCCATGGCAATCGGGTACTGAATACCGCGACCAAGGAATAAAGAGTTGGTTGTGTCTTTAAAGTCTTCTGACCATGCTTCAATCTTATTATTTTCCAGCAATTCTTCAATCACCGATGGAATATGTGTCAGTTCGGCAAGTAACTGTTTTTCAGTTTCTGAAGTAATATTAAAACGCCTACCTAACGCCAGTGTTAATAACATTAAGGACACAAGCTGAGTGGTAAATGCTTTGGTTGATGCCACACCAATTTCCGGACCGGCACGTGTCATCATCACCAACTTTGATTCACGCACTAATGAACTTTCCGGCACATTACAAATTGAAAGTGAGAATTTTGCTTTATCTTTTAAGTTTCGCAGCGCGGCCAGCGTATCGGCTGTTTCACCTGACTGTGAAATAGTTACAACCAGTGTATTGTCGATTACAACCGGTTCCCGGTACCTGAATTCACTCGCCACTTCGACCTGACAGGGAATACCTGCCAGCGACTCTAACCAGTACTTGGCCACCATGCCGGCATGAAAAGAAGTGCCACAGGCAATGATCTGAACCTGTTTAATCTGATCAAATACCTGAGCAGCATCATTACCAAATGCGGTATCAAGGACTTTGTCATTGTAAATGCGGCCTTCTAATACTTCCTGCAGCACCGTTGGTTGCTCAAAAATTTCTTTCAGCATGTAGTGACGGTATTCACCACGACTAACCGCATCAACACTTAATTCAGACACGCTGATCTGACGTTCGACCACGCTATCATTTTTATCATAAATCGTTAGCGAGTCTTTACGAATATCGGCTATATCACCTTCTTCAAGAAAAATAAAACGCGATGTAACCGGTAAGAGTGCGGCCACGTCAGAAGCAATAAAATATTCACCAAAGCCCACACCAATGACCAGCGGGCTGCCACTTCGAGTGGCAATTAATCGGTTCGGTTCTTTTGGTGAGACCACGCCCAGTGCATAAGCACCTTCAAAATCTGTAATCGATTTTTTTACTGCACCCAGTAAGTCATCACTTTGCTGTAGATAACTTTCAATCTGATGAACAACAACTTCGGTATCTGTTTCAGAGGTAAAGCGAAAACCATTAGCACTTTGCTGAGTACGAAGTTCGGCATGGTTTTCAATGATGCCATTATGAACGACCGCCACATTTTCATTACAGATATGAGGGTGCGCATTCGGCTCTGACGGTTCGCCATGTGTTGCCCAGCGGGTGTGTGCAATACCAATAAACCCGGTCAGCGGACTGTCATCAATCGCCTGTGATAAATTTTCGACTTTACCGACCTTTCGCTGACGGTCAATACAGTTGTTATTGTTAATGACGGCAACACCGGCTGAATCATAACCGCGGTATTCAAGTCTTCTTAATCCTTCTAATAATATCGGCGCAACGTTTCTTTCAGCTACACCACCGACTATTCCACACATTTTATTTCTCGAAAATTTTTATATTGATAATGACTACAATGATTTTATTATTCAAATTATTGTAGCTCAGACATAAGGCGCCTTTTAATACTGACTCTAATCAGTTTAATTTTTTCTTTATTGTATCGATTAATTCCACCACATTAAATGGTTTAGAAATATAATCCGCAAAACCTGCCGCTAAAGCCTTATCGATTTGTTCAGGCATCGCATCACCACTGATTGCGATAACTGGCGTTGTCGTAAACACTGAGTCCTGTTGCAAAACCATCAGCGCTTCAAAACCATTCATTCCTGTCATATTAATATCCATTAGTATCAGCTCAGGCCGTTCCTTTTGCGCCATTTCTATCCCGTCATGTGCATTCATTGCATAAATAAAATCATATGGCAAAAACTCAGAAAAAATATCCTGCATCAGCCTAATATTGGCAGAGTTATCTTCAATATATAATACCTTTGCTTTTGTATTCACAGAAGAACTCATATTCTATCCTTCAGACCGCTGTCTTCCAGTTATTATTATAATTATTCAGTGAGACTTTATTTCCACTGTAAATTGCTATTAGACTTCAATGCAACAAGGTTATTATGCCTTGCTTTTAATTTAAAAAACAGAAAAAAGACCTGTAAAAACAGGCCTTTAATATATTAAATCTACATTTTAATGCTTATGTAATTCTTAAAAAGGGATGTCATCATCAAATGTATTCTCATCGGCTCCACTAAATGCCGGTGCTGCAGCCTGCTGGTTATTCTGCTGATTGTTTGACTGATTATATGACTGCCCGCCGCCCTGCGACTGATTGCCTCCGCCAAAGTTACCGCCACCCTCACCGCGGCCACCCAGCATTTGCATTTCATTAGCCTTGATTTTAGTGGTATAGCGATCGTTTCCTGATTTATCAGTCCACTTTTCTGTATTCAGCGATCCCTCAACATAAACCTGTGAGCCTTTTTTCAGGTATTCACCAGCGATCTCGGCCAAACGCCCAAAAAAGACAACATTATGCCATTCCGTTCTGTCCTGACGCTCACCTGTATTTTTGTCTTTCCAGCTTTCTGTTGTTGCGATTGAGATATTAGTTACCGCAGCGCCACTAGGGGTGTAACGTGTTTCAGGGTCTTTGCCACAGTTTCCTACCAAAATTACTTTATTTACACCACGTGCCATAGAAAAACTCTCTTCGAATTAGATAAAATCGTATATATTGTTTAATTTCAATAACTTAGCTCGTATCGAGTAGTTAATGAATAGATAACAGATGAGTTATCTTCTCACTTTTTCAGCTTATTTTCTATGTAAATATCACCCATACTCATAGACTGGCTACAAGGGTATTTCAAACTCAAAAACATTCCGCAAAGTCAGCTGCAGCGGACCATAGCTGACGGCTAGTCTGACCATAATCTTCTATTCCAATAAAGGATACCTTCAATCATTCTAACCGCTACCCCCTCTTTACGTGTATAAACGATTTTATGATCATTACCAGCAGCTACAGATAATGTAAGATGAAAATAACTCTGTCCTTACTAAGGGACTTTTAAGGATTTTTTAAAAGATTTAATCTTTAAATGCTTCTTTTATTCGTAGAAAGTCTGGAATTATTTCTGAAAATGCCCTGACTAAATCAGGATCAAAAAAAGTACCGGATCCTTCCTGGATATACTCAACAGCTTTATCAATTTTCCAGGCATTTTTATAAGGTCTGTCGATTGTCAGCGCATCAAATATATCCGCGATAATAACAATACGTGCATTGATCGGGATACCTGTGCCTGACAGTTTATGCGGATAACCCGTGCCATCCCATTTTTCATGGTGATATAAAGCAATCTCCTGAGCTTTTTTCATCATCGGGCTGGAATGGTGCCCCAGTATTTCTCCGCCGATTTTGCTATGGTTTTGCATGATCAGCCATTCTTCTGGCGTAAATTTACCTGGTTTTAACAACACTTCATCCGGTATACCTATTTTTCCAATATCATGCATGGGAGCCGCCTGAAACAACATTTCCAGTTCATCTCCCTGTATACCAATTTGCTCTCCTAATAAACGCGAATACCAGCCTACTCTGACAGTATGTAAAGCTGTGTCTTTATCACGAAATTCAGCCGCAAATGCCAGTGTTTGTAATGCTTCTTGCTGACTTTGCATCAACTCTTTAGTGCGCTGCAGAACCTTCTGTTCCAGTTCATGATTGATATTACTAAGCTGTTTTCTACTCAGATGTACTTCCAGCAAATTATTAACCCGGCAAAACACCTCTTCCTGATTAAAAGGCTTGGTTAAAAAATCACTGGCGCCACTACTCAAGGCTTTAATTCGCGTATTATTATCAATCAGTGCGGTTAAAACTAAAACGGGGGGCGGCACTTTTTTATTTATTTCTCTAAATGCATCCAGAACATCAAACCCATCCATTACCGGCATATTTATATCAAGCAGAACCAGATCAAAATCCTGTTCTTTATATAATTTCACAGCAGCTACCGGATCAGTTTGGCTGGTTATATTCTCAAACTCATGAATATCAAATAAATCACTGAGAATTTCAACATTCAGTTCCTCATCATCAACCACAAGCACTTTTGACTGTTTGATGTTATCTAACATTATTTTTTATAGCTCGGCTCTAAGGTTGGCTAATATCATTGCAATCGTTTTTTACATCATGCGTCGTTCTAAATTCTGCGAAATTAAATCTGGCATT
>Ga0316207_10002024_pt1 | contig 22155 bp, 21 predicted proteins | sample 6weekpyrite_MG_FD_204943 | JGI IMG/M metagenome (GOLD analysis project Ga0316207, IMG submission 204943) | Microbial mat bacterial communities from mineral coupon in-situ incubated in ocean water Damariscotta River, Maine, United States -... | ecosystem: Environmental > Aquatic > Marine >...
AAATGCTTTCTTTCTTGTTGATTTAGACTTTACTTTTCTAAAGGCAAGAAAAAAGAACAAAGCTATGAAGCCAATGACCGATACTAATGATAGAAAAAAATTTATAATTTATCCTTTATGACATAACAATTTAATATCTAAATATTATATGCAATACGTACTTAAATAGCACGATATAACATCATAAAAAATGTATGTTATTACAGTTAAAGTATGTCGATTAGATATATTTGCTCTATATTTCAATAATAAGAGAAGTTTTTTAATTGTGAAGCTTGTGTGTTTAAGCCCGAAACCTTTGATATCAGAACAAAGTGTTCAGATATTAGCCGTTTAAGGCGCTATGATACATTGTGTTCTATTTATCGGTTGATATGTTTTTAAGTGTTTGACACTTTAATGATGCTCTCATACTTCTTTTGAGTGCAAAAGGGGTGTCGACATTTAATGTGAGATTATTAATATCGGGAGTTGTGAGTTTTCTTCTTCATTTTCTTTCTCTCTCGAGAGAGAAAGATAAACGAAGCAAAAGAAAGAGAGCTTGAAAGGGCTCCGCTGTCGGTTTGAACGCTTTGTGTCAGAAGAGCTGCAAGGCCACGCTTCATGTTTAAGTTTTAATCCTCTGGCAACTACATTAAGCTAAGCCGCACAGAAATCTGGTTAAATACCGACACCCCCGTTGCTAAAGCGAAAGTGAGGTGACTTGTTTGGTTCTTTTTTCTATGAAAAAAGAATGGATGCGTTAAATAAAAAGTAATTTGAATAAAAATATTTATGATTTTAAAAAAATAATGAGTTGGAAAGCTGGAAGGAAAAAGAAAAGATAGCAGTGAAAACTGTTATCTTACATTTGAGTTCTAGAGATCTCTTTATACGCATTCAATGCTTTATTTCTGACTTCTAGCATGAGCTTCATACTGATCTCGGCTTTGTCGATGGCAAGTGCAGCCTGGTGCAGGTCTTTGACCTGTCCCGTTGCTAGATCGCTCATTGCTTTTTCTCCGGCAACTTGCATCTCGTTAACATCATTAAGAGACTGCTTCAGTGCGTCGGCAAAGCCTTCACCACTAGTCTGGCCTTTGGCATTTGCCTTGCCCAGTAAGTCAGCAGTGGAAAGACCGGAAACTTTGTTTAAATCGCTCATGTCCTAATTATACCTTATTTTCTCTGGTTTTATGCCTGGATGATGCTCATCGCAGATTGTGCCATTGTTTTTACGCTTTGAAATGCCGCCACATTTGCCTGATAAGAACGTGTCGCTTCAATGAGGTCGGCCATCTCGATGACAGGGTTGATGTTTGGATAGGCTACGTATCCTTCGGCATTTGCGTCAGGATGCCCCGGTTCATACTTCATCATCGGCTCTTTGTCATCACGAACAATCTTATCGACCAATACACTCATAATCGGCGGATTGACCTTTTTCTTAAACTCGCCCTCGTCCAGCGGATCAGAATATCCCTTGTCCGTGGTGTTTTCCATAAGTCTGTCGTTGAGTACATTGTTGAAGTCAATGGCCTTGAACACGACCTGTCTGCGGCGGTAAGGCCCGCCCTCTTCCGTACGCGTCGTTTGGGCATTGGCAATGTTTGAGGAGATGACATTGACCCTTGCTCTTTGCGCCGAGAGACCGTAACCGCTAATATCGAAACTGTTTAAAAACTGACTCATTAGATATCCTTATCTATTATTGTGTTCGTTCAGATGCTTGTAAAACGGCTTTAAAGATGGCCGCTTCTTTTTTCAAAGCTGCTGTTAGACCCTGAAAGACCATAGTGTTTTTGGTCATCTCTGTTGTCTCAACATCGAGGTCAACGCTATTTCCGTCATTTCGGGCGAGATGTCCGTCACGATAAAAAAGCTGAGCCTTATCGCTACCTTCTTCACGGGCAGATTTAAAATGAGCACCGTTTGTCTGTGCTAACTCAAGATGTGGGACCTGAGGTTCATTGAAAACTTTTTTTGCTTCTTGTTGAAGGGTTTGGGTAAAGCTTATGTCTCTTGGACGATAAAACGGGGTATCCTCATTGGCAATGTTACCCGCGATCAAATCCCGGCGTGCAGCACGGTAGTCCAGGGCTTTAGCCATAAGGTCATGTGCTTTGCTGATCTGAATACCCATTGAATCTCCTTGAATGCCTTTAAGTAAGCAAATATTATTCCAAAATATATCTTTAGAAGGATTAACTTTTCTAAACAGGTTTTAATGGTAATTTTTAGCTTCTGGCGGTAAAATATCGATAATAGATTATACCTATATTTTTAACACAAGTTGGATGATGACGGACCGATCGCTTTTTTTATCAGTAATACTGCTTATAACGATAGGAGTAGTACTCTCGTATTCGCTCTCGACCTATATCGTCATTCTTTTTGATTACAACCCCTTTCATTTTGCCCTTAGGCAGACGGTATTTGCAGTGTTTTCTATTATCGTGATGTGGTCGATCTCACAGTTGGATGCGGACAAAGCACTCCATACTATGGGACTGAGCCTCTTTTTAATAGGTATGTTTTTGATGATGGTCATGCCCTTTTTGCCGGCCTCGCTGGTGAGTGAGGTTGGGGGTGCAAAACGCTGGATTAAGATAGCAGGGTTTTCTCTGGCTCCGGTAGAGTTTTTCAAGGTCGGCTTCGTCTATTTTTTAGCCTGGAGTTTTACACGAAAACTCAGTTCTCACCACAGTGAACTGCGTCTGCGCGACGAGTTTGCCCGTTTTATGCCTTATGCCTTTGTCTTTGTCATCGTGATGTTCTTGATCGCCTTTATGCAAAATGACCTCGGTCAGGTCGTCGTCTTGGGACTTACACTGGCTTTTTTACTCTTTTTTGCGGGGAGTTCTTTTAAGTTTTTCCTCTCTCTGATCTCTTTGGCCTTTGTCTTTTTTATCTTCTTTATTGCCACGGCAGAACATAGGATTATTCGGATCAAGTCGTGGTGGGCTTCGATACAGGGTTTTGTGCTTAGTCTTTTTCCGGAGTCTGTTGCGCAGCATCTGCGTATATCCGTTAGTGAAGAACCTTATCAGATCGGGCACTCTTTAAATGCCATTCATAACGGCGGTTTTTTCGGTACGGGTCTTGCAAACGGGACCTTTAAACTCGGTTTTTTATCGGAGGTTCATACCGATTTTGTTTTAGCGGGTCTGGCGGAAGAGTTTGGCTTTGTCGGGGTGCTGTTTGTGACGATGATCGTGATCATTATCTTGCAGCGTATCTTTAAGATAGCCAATAGAAGCGAGAACCCTGTTTTTTATCTTTTCTCCGTGGGTATAGGGCTCCTGTTCGCCTTTGCTTTTTTGATGAATGCCTACGGCATTAGCGGATTGACTCCGATCAAGGGTATTTCGGTTCCCTTTCTCTCTTACGGGGGTTCTTCTATGCTGGCAGCGAGTATCGGTATGGGTATGGTCTTGATGATCTCCAAGAAGATGCGGCAATGAGGCTCGTCATCACCGGCGGCGGAACGGGCGGGCATCTAGCCATTGCCAAAAGCCTGAGAGACGCGGCGATTCAAGCTGGACATACCTGCATCTTCATAGGCTCTTTGTCCGGTCAGGACAGAGCATGGTTTGGAAAGGAAGCGGTACAGGCAGGTCGTGAAGAGGATAAGGGCTTTGACTCGGTGCATTTTTTACAGACTTCAGGTGTTGTCAACAAAAAAGGCTTGGGGAAGATCTTCTCTTTGTGGAAGACCTTCAAGGCGACACTCATGGCCCTCAGCCTTATCAAAAAAGCAGATGCCGTCATCAGTGTCGGCGGGTTTTCGGCAGCACCGGCGTCTTTTGCGGCGGTACTGTTGGCAAAGCCCTATTTTATACATGAACAAAATGCAGCGATCGGACGTTTAAACCGACTTTTACGCCCTTTTTGCAGGGCTTTTTTCAGCTCATATGAAGAGACCTCCCTTGTCAAGGACTATCCCGTAAGAGAGAGTTTTTTTAAGCATGCGCGCAGTAGAGCAAAGGTAAAGACTATCATATTTCTCGGAGGCTCCCAGGGTGCACGTTTTATCAATGAGCTCGCACTTAAAATCGCTCCCGTGCTACAAGAAAAAAAGATAGATATCATTCATCAGGCAGGAAAACTTGAGCTGGCAAAGGTGACGCAAGCCTATAAGTCTATGGGGATAGAGGCGGATGTCTTTGACTTCAGGCCCGACGTGGATCAGCTTATGCAAAGAAGCGATTTTGCCGTGAGCCGCTCGGGGGCGAGTACCTTGTGGGAACTGTGCGCCTCGTCTCTGCCCGCCCTGTATATCCCCTATCCTTATGCGGCAGGGGATCATCAGTTTTATAATGCCGCTTTTCTTGTGGAACAGAAGGCATCATGGGTCTGCAGGCAAGAAGATGATCCCTATGCGCGTCTGCTTAAACTTGTCGATAGCCAGATGAGAGAGCAGAGCGAGGTTTTAAAAGGTCTTATTCACAAAGGCGGGGCCATATCAATTATCAAGGAGGTAGAAAAATGCTCGGTGAATTAACGAATCTTATCGTCAGTACAGTAGGTGAATGGGGATATGCCGGTATCTTTATTATGATGGCTATTGAGAGCAGTTTTATCCCTTTTCCTTCCGAAATAGTGATGATTCCTGCAGGTTATCTGGCCAATAAGGGGGAGATGAACCTGGGTTTGGTTTTGTTGTCGGGCTTTTCGGGGTCGATGATAGGGGCTTGGATTAACTATCTTCTTGCTATGAGCCTGGGCCGAAAGTTTCTGTACGCGTATGGAAGATATTTTTTTATGCCGGTAGAAGTTCTGGATAAGATGGAGACTTTTTTCAAAACACATGGTGCCGTCTCTACCTTTAGCGGACGCCTTATTCCCGGGATAAGACAGTTGATCTCCATTCCGGCAGGACTCTCGAAGATGCCCTTTGCTCTGTTTAGCTTTTATACCTTTTTAGGTGCGGGTTTGTGGTCTAGTGTACTAGTTGCCTTAGGCTACTTTATGGGGGAAAAAGAAGAACTCATTAAAGAGTACCTGCATGAACTGGTCTGGGTGTCCCTTGTCTTTGTCGGCTTGATCGCGGTGATATATACCTACTTTCATAAACGAAAAAACTCTCTCCGCTAAGGGGAAAAGGGCGATGCGCTTTTAGGAGGAGATCCAAACTTTACAACTGTTTTGTCATAACCCCGTTTAATAATTCTTTTATAAAATAAACTATACCATAGTAGTACTTTATCAAAAGGATTAGTCTGATGAAAGCGATATTTGAAGAGGTTCAAGCACAGTTTATGTACATAAGTACGCTTCTTAGCGAAGTTGACCTGAAAAACGATCTGAAAAAACCCGAAGTCTTAATGCAGTTGAATGATGCACTCTGCGACGCTTATGTCTTGATGAATCAGGGCTTTTGTGAGAACAACAGACTGTGCGAGAACTGTATAGATACACGAGATCAGCTTGGAGTACTGTCTGAGATGATAGATATATCAGAAGGACATCAAGAGTTTGGTCATGAGACCTATACGGCTCTTAAGGAATTTATTCAAAACGTACCGCAGATCCTTAGTAAAATGGAAATGATCTACATTCATAATTTTCAAAGTGCGAGTGCATAAAACACCTCTTAAACCTACTTTTACCCCTACTTAGATATAATCGCGTACTTTTTTAACATTAAGACTCTTGAGTGGGTCTTTCTACAAGGCAATAACATGGACGTTCGTAAAGCGTTTTTAGACTATTTTGAAGCAAAAGGACATGCGAAGGTTGCGAGTGCTCCTTTGGTACCTGATGATGCGACCCTGCTGTTCAATAATGCGGGTATGGTGCCCTTTAAGTCAATTTTTACCGGCGAAGTGCCAACACCGAGTAATCCTCGCGCGACCTCATGCCAGACCTGTTTACGTGCAGGTGGAAAACATAATGACCTGGAAAATGTCGGTCACACTGCCCGTCACCACACTTTTTTTGAGATGTTGGGAAACTTCTCTTTTGGGGACTATTTCAAAGAAGATGCTATTAAATACGCCTGGGAGTTTATCACCAAAGTATTAGAGCTTCCTGTTGAAAAGCTGTGGGTAACGGTGCATGACAGCGACGATGAGGCTGAAGAGATGTGGAAAAAACATGTTTCTGCCGATAGAATTATGCGCCTGGGTGATGCAGACAACTTCTGGTCAATGGGAGACACAGGCCCCTGCGGTCCCTGTTCAGAGATCTTTTATGATCAAGGTGAAGAGAACTTCAACGGTCCTGAGGATAAGATGGGCGGTGAAGGTGATCGTTTCTTAGAAATTTGGAACCTTGTGTTCATGCAGTATGAAGTGAAGGAAAAAGGGGGTGAGAGAGTTCCTCTTGCAAAACCTTCTATCGATACGGGTATGGGGCTGGAGCGCGTTGTCGCGATTAAAGAAGGGAAACTTTCTAATTATGACTCATCAATGTTTATGCCGCTTATTAACAAGGTTGAAGCGCTTACGGGTAAGAGCTATGAGTATAAAACGGGTGCTTCTTACCGTGTGATCGCTGATCACATCCGTACGGCAGTATTCTTACTCTCTCAAGACATCAACTTCTCAAACGAGGGGCGTGGTTATGTTCTTCGCCGTATCCTACGCAGAGCGGTTCGCCACGGTTATCTTCTTGGTCTTCGCGAAGCTTTTATGTATAAAATCGTAGATGTCCTGGTCGAACAGATGAAAGAGTTTTACCCTTATCTTGCGACCAAGGCTGAAACGGTCAAGACGCAGATAAAGCTTGAAGAGGAGCGTTTTTTCAAAACAATCTCTTCCGGGATTGAGCTGTTTAACAGCGAACTTAAACATACCAAAGATGTCTTCTCGGGCGAGGTCGCCTTTAAGCTTTATGACACTTTCGGATTCCCTCTGGACCTTACGCAAGACATGTTGAAGGGTGAAGGGCTAAGACTTGATTCGGCCAAATTCGAGACGTTGATGTTGGAGCAAAGAACCCGTGCGAAAGCGGCTTGGAAAGGTTCAGGAGACGCTGTAAACTCGGGAGATTTTAAAGCGCTTCTTGAGAAGTTCGGTAAAAATGAGTTCACGGGCTATGAGGGCAATGCAAACGAAGCGAAGGTTTTGGCTCTTCTGAGTGAAGACTTCAAGATCGTTGATGAACTTCATAGTGCTCATACGGGCTGGATACTGCTTGACAAAACCCCTTTTTATGCTGAAAGTGGCGGGCAGGTCGGAGATAAGGGACAAATTGCCAACCATGCGACAGTAACGGACACAAGAAAATTTTTTGAGCTCAATCTTTCTCATGTGGAAGTGAAAGAGACGCTTTGTACGGGTGCGATCGTTAAAGCGGTAGTGGATATCAACCGTTTGGAAGTTGAAAAGCATCACTCGGCTACACACCTGTTACATGCAGCGCTTTACGATGTTCTGGGTGAGCATATCTCTCAGGCGGGTTCATTTAACGATGCAACGCGTCTTCGTTTTGACTTCTCTCATCCAACAGCGATGACGGCACACGAGATCGCCGAAGTTGAAGAGCAGGTAAACTATGAGATCCTCAGAGGTATCGCAGGCCAGACCAGGGAGATGAGCATAGATGATGCAAAAAACTCAGGTGCAAAGGCACAGTTCGGTGAGAAATACGGTGAAAAGGTGCGCGTGGTAAGTTTTGGTGATGCAAGTGTCGAGCTATGCGGGGGGACCCATGTCAATAACACCGCCGTTATCGGCACCTTCGTCATTACAAAGGAGTCGGGTGTGTCCGCCGGTGTCCGACGCATCGAAGCGGTCTGCGGAAATGCAGCTTATAACCTTTTTAAGGAACAGCGTCATACCCTTGTTCAAGTCGAAGAAGAGGTCAAGAACAGAGATGTTCTTCTTGGTGTGCACAGGTTAAAGGAGCAGATCAAAACATTGAAGTCTGAGCTTCAAGAAGCGATGTCTGCTTCCAAAGAAGAGCTGGGCTCTGAGTCGGTTAAGGGCGTTACGGTTATCGTAGAAGAGATCAAGAGTGGGGATGTTAAAACACGTATAGATGAACTTAAAAATGAGAATGAGTCTTTATGTGCAATGCTCTTTCAGCTCAAAGGTGATAAGGTTATGATCGCCGCCGGTGTAAAAGGTGCTGACGCCAAGGCAGGTGAGTGGATCAAGCATGTTGCTCCGATACTTGGCGGCGGTGGCGGCGGACGTCCTGACTTTGCGCAAGCGGGCGGGAAAGATCCATCAAAACTGGAAGAAGCTAAAACAGCTTCCTTAGAATATATCAAAGAACAGTTACAATAAACACTATACTAAGATAGTCCGAGGGGTTCACTTCCTCGGGCGTAAGGAATCAAATGAAACAGGCAATGACAGATCTATTTTGGGCATACCCGGAGTTGATCGTATTTTTACATGTTATCTCAGCAGTTATTTGGGTGGGAGGCATGGTAGCAATGCGTTTTGCGGCACATCACTCTTTTATGCACATTGAAGAACCTTATATCCGTTTGGAACGCACTGCTCATGCGCTTAAACGTCTCTTTAGCATTGTGCTGCCTTTTGTGATCATTTTGATTATCACGGCGGTGTTGATGGCAGTTGGTTGGGACTTTCGCAATGCCGCGGTAGATGCGACGGGAAATGTTATCGATGAAACGGCGATGAAGATGTACAATTTTGTCCATATCAAAGAAGTAATCTGGATGATAATGGCCATGAACCTTGGGGTGATGATGTTTTTACGTTCCAAAGCAGAGAAGTTGCTTAAGGCACAGAGTGTGGATGAGGCGAAGAAAAAGCTTAGTCCAATTGGTACGTATTTGGTTCCTTTGAATATTATTCTTGGTGTGATTGCCATATATATGGGTGTTGTACTTCGTTATTCCCACTAATTCCTTTAGTCTCTTTCTCCTTAGAGGGGAAGCTGCTTAAATTATAAAAATTACTTATCCTCTACACCTCAGTGATATTTTTAAGAAACGATTTTTGATATAATAAATAATAATATAGAATTAAGAAACAGTGCGCTAATATCCCCTATGTTTATAGCGAATAAGGGAAAAACCGATGCGTGATATTGTCTACTTTTTAATGAGTACTGTCCCCAATCAGATTATCTTTTTACATGTCTTAAGTGCGGTTATATGGGTCGGAGGAATGGTTGCAGCGCGGTATGGAAGAGTGAAGCCTTTGCGGAGCTTAACGCAGCCCGAAGAGTTCATACATGAGACAAAACGCTACACACGTTTTTTTAAATTGATGACACCCTTTGTTGTTTTGATATTTATTACCTCGGTAATCATGGCAATCGGGTATGAGGGAAATGCCTATGATGAAGAAGGTTTTATTCTTTCCAGTAAGGCTGTTGATATGTATAAGTGGATCCATACCAAAGGCGGTATCTGGACGGTAATGGCCATGAATATGGGACTGATGGCTTGGATCAATCACAGAGCAAGTGCCAACTTTAACAGCTGCAGCAATATCAAAGAGTGTAAAAGATGCAAGGAAGCACTTGAGATCATCTATAACTACTTGATGCCGGTTAACATCATCTTAGGCGCGGTAGAGATCATGTTAGGTGTCTTGTTTAGTAATACAATCTAAGAGCGGTCATTCACAAGAGCAATTTTGATGCGATATCTGTCGAAGAAAAATGCCAAGATTTCTTTTAGAAGATAAAAGAGATATAATTAGCCATGAAAAAATGTACCATACGACTCTGCTCGCAATCTCCCAGTCGAGCCCTTCTTCTATCAAACGCAGGTGTAGACTTTATACAAAGTCCCGTTGACTTTGATGAGGAGAAGATCTTAGCTGATTCTCCTAAAAACTTTGTATATCAAGCAACGCTTGGTAAATACCAGGCGGCTTTAAGGCGGTATGATTATCGTGAGAGCCCTATTTTATGTGCCGACACGGTCGTTACCTCGCAGGGCAAGATATTGCGCAAGGCAAAAGATATAGATGAGGCGAGAGAAGTGCTTTTGACGCAAAGCGGAAACATTACCTCCATCGTCTCCTGTATGGTCTATAAGAATGAGGATCTTGAATTGATCGATATCTCCTCGACAGACTATCTCTTTTCAGAATTTAAGGAGGCTGAGCTGGAAGCTTATCTTAAATCAGGTGAATGGAAGGGGAAGGCCGGAGGCTGTATGGTCGAAGGCTTTTGTAAACCCTATATCAAAGAGGTTAAGGGGTATGAGTCCTGCGCGATGGGTTTAAGTGTGGAAAAACTACTTCCGTGGATTTAATGCGTTATAATAAATCAAATCTTATATAAGGGTCATCTATGGAAGCTGTTTCTATTGTCGGTATTGCTGTTGTTGTCGCTGTTTTAATCATTATTATCAAGGGTGTCAAGATCGTTCCCCAGTCTCACGCCTATGTGATTGAGCGTTTGGGAAAATATCATGCAACCCTGGAAGGCGGTTTTCATCTGATCATCCCTATTATTGATTCGGTAGCAATGAGGGTAACGAAACAAGAACAGATGATCGATATCCCCGGACAGTCGGTGATTACCAGAGATAATGTCAATATCAGTGTGGACGGACTGGTCTTTATCCAGGTAGAAAATGCAAAGATGGCGACCTATGGAATCGTTAATTTTAAAAACGCGATTGCCAACCTTGCGACAACAACGCTTAGAGCGGAGATAGGACAGTTAGCCTTAGATGAGACCCTCTCGTCCAGAGATACACTAAATCGCAGTATCTTAACGGCTATCGATGATGCGTCCCAAAAATGGGGAATCAAGACCATGCGTGTTGAGCTGCGTGATATCTCAGTTCCAAACGAGATCGAAGAGGCGATGAACCTTGAGATGAAGGCCGAACGTGAAAAGCGTGCGATAGAGCTGACGGCCACTGCCAACAAAGAGGCGACTATACGTGAAGCCGAAGGGCAACGGCAAAAAGAGTTTTTACAGGCCGAAGCGATTGAGAGAATGGCAGATGCTGCAAAATATGAGCAGGAAAAGACGGCTGAGGGTCAGGCAAAGGGTATGATGCTCATTAACCAGGCCATGGCCGCAAATCCACAGGCTGCGGAATTTCTTCTTGCCAAAGACCGTGTTGCAGCCTTTAATGAAATGGCAAAGAGTGAGTCAAATGATAAGGTCATTGTCCCTTATGAGGCAACGGAGTTTGTCGGTTCACTCTCTATCTTGAGTTCGTTTTTGGGCAAAAAGAAGGAAGCGGTCTGATGGAAGAGATCTATTGGGCCTACCTTCTCGCCGCGGGTATTATAATGATCGCTTTAGAAGCTTTAATCTTCTCTTTTTTCCTGGTGTGGCTGGGAATAGGTTTTATTATCGTAGCGGGACTGAGTTATTTTTCTCTGTTTGATAATGGTGTCGCGCAGATAGCCGCTTCTGTCTCTATCGGGCTTGTTTTGGTCTTTGCCTTGCGAAAGTGGAGTATGCGTATGATCAACAGGAGTGAAGATGACAGCGAAGAGAAGATACATAAGGGCGGAATAGGTGTTATTGACAAGGGGATGATCAAATTAGACGGAACCTTCTGGCAAAGTGATGACGACCTTAGTGCGTATAAAGACGGAGATAGAGTAGAGGTTGTGGACATTATAAAAAACAAGGCAAAACTTGCCCAAAGATAGAAGATAAAGATGTTTTACGAAAAAGAGCTGGCCGCGCTGAAGCGTTCAGGCCGTTATAGGCAACGCCGTATTTTTGATGAAGGTATGATTGATCTGGCCTCTAATGACTACCTGGGACTTTCGTACCATAAGGAGTTGATGGACAAGGCTTACGAATGTCTCTCCTCGTATGCTTCACATGCTCCGAAAGCTTCGATGCTCGTCAATGGATATCACCCCCTTCATGCAGATTTTGAAAAGGCTCTATGTGAAGCAAACGACTTTGAGGACGGGGTGATACTCGGCTCGGGTTTTAATGCCAATATCGCACTTATCGAGTCTCTACTTAGAAAAGGCGATGAGCTTTTTATGGATGAAAAGTATCATGCATCCGGTGTTATGGCGACGAGGTTGGTGGATGCCAAGGTGGGCTATTTTAGACATAATGATGTAGGTGAACTCGAAGAGATGTTGAAAAGTTCCACGGCCAAGCGCAAGCTTATAGCCGTGGAAGGTATTTACTCTATGGATGCGGACTTGCTTGATAGGGAGATCATTCATTTAGCAGACAGGTATGAGGCGCTGCTCATCCTGGATGAGGCACACTCTTCAGGGGTTATCGGTAAAAACCTGATGGGTATTTTAGACCATTATGAGCTTCCTGTCAGAGAGAACTATATCAAAATGGGAACTCTGGGGAAGGCGTATGGGAGTTTCGGAGCATATATCCTGGCTTCAAAACACATCATCGAGTATCTTGTCAACAGGGCCAAACCTATTATCTATGCCACGGCTCCTTCTCTCTTTGATACGGCTTTGGGGCATGTCTCTTTAGACTATATTCAAGAAAACTCTAAGAGCCTCAGTGCAAAGATCAGAAGATATCAAGAGATAGTCAATGATCTCTTGGGTCTAAAAATAGATGGTCTGATCGTACCTGTAAAGGTGGGAAATAATACAAAAGTGATGCAGATACAGGCGGAACTGATGGAAAAAAACTATCTTGTCGGAGCAATTCGCCAACCTACGGTTGAGTCCGCGATCATTCGTTTGATAGCGCGTATAGGTGTCGAGGAAGAGGATCTGTTTAAGGTCTGTAATCTTATCAACAGTAAAATAAGCTAAAATACATTAATTTAATGCCTAGAGAATGAATTGAAAATAGAAAAACTATATATACGTCATCATAACGACATCCTTGTAGATATCTCTTTTACTATAAATACTTCACTTGCTCTGGTAGGACAAAGTGGTAGTGGTAAAAGTCTAAGTCTTAAGGCACTGCTTGGAATGGTGCCCGATAGCATGACGATGAAGCTTGATGTCAAAGCACCTTTTAAACTTATAAACGGAGAGACACTGGCCTTTGTTCCTCAAAACCCCTTTACGGCACTTTCGCCCTTGACCAAAATCTCTAAACAGTTCTTTGCCTCTGAGGATAAGATGAGAGGGCTGTTTGAGCAGGTGGGTTTAGAGTATGCGCTTTGTCAGCGTTTTCCTCCTGAGCTTTCGGGGGGGCAACTGCAGCGCGTCATCATTGCCATGGCACTGAGCTCAAATCCTAAGCTTTTACTTCTGGACGAGCCGACAACAGCACTTGACCCGCATAACAGAGAAGTTATTATTGCACTGCTGAAAGATCTGCAAAAGAAGATGGGGTTTAAGATGTTGTTTGTAACCCATGACATGAAAAGCGCCGGATCCTTATGTGAAGATATCTGTGTGATTAAAAATGGAAAAGTAGTAGAGCAAGGTTCCCTGAAAGAGATCCTCAAACAGCCTAAAGAAGAGTATACGCAGGTACTGATCTCTTCGAATTTTTCAAACCGGGAATTTAGAGTATGATAAGAAGAGCATTGAGTTTTAGAAATATTTTTATAGTGTTTATAGTGTTGATTTTGGCAGGGGCAGGATATATAGCGTACTACTACAACCAGATTAAGTATGAGGTGAATGCACTTATCGACTATAAGCCAACTTTGACAACAGAGATTTATGATAGAAACGGTGATAAGATCGCCAATATGTTCGATAAAGAACACCGGTATTATGTCCATTTTGAAGATATTCCCCCACAGATTATAGAGGCACTTTTAGCCATTGAAGATACTATGTTCTTTGAGCACCCCGGGATCAATATTGATGCGATTATCCGCGCGATCGTTAAGGATGTTAAAGCAAGAAAACTGGTTGAAGGGGCATCGACGATCACCCAACAGCTTGTTAAAAACACCCTGTTGACACGCGAGAAAAAATTCTCACGAAAGTTTAAAGAGCTTCTTTTTTCACTCAAGGTCGAGTCTGAACTGACCAAAGAGGAGATCTTGGAGAGATATCTTAATCAGATCTATTATGGGCATGGGTATTATGGGATTAAAACAGCAGCAAAGGGCTATTTTCACAAAGACCTTGATGATCTCACCTTAAAAGAGGTAGCAATCTTGGTAGGCCTTCCGAAGGCACCTTCATACTACTCTCCAACGCGGCGGTATGAACAGGCCCTTGGACGCGGTAACCGTGTAGTGTCTCGTATGCATCAGCTGGGCTGGATAGATAATGCCAGTTACAAGGTGGCGTTAAAAGAGAGCCCTGAGGTCTTTGATGATACGCTGACTCAAAACCGTGCCCCTTATGTGGTAGATGAGGTGCTCAGGCAGCTGCGAGGCGAGTTTAAAAATATTCGAGGCGGCGGGTATAAGATCTATACTACCATTGATATTCGTATGCAAGAAGCAGGACGAAAAGCACTTAAAGAGGGGTATGATCAGAGTGTCGTTCGTGCGCAGGAATCTGAAGACTTTAACCAGACACTGATGGAAAAATTGGATGGGGCACTGGTCTCTTTGGAGTCGGCCACAGGAGATATATTGGCCTTGGTGGGCGGAGTAGATTATCAAAAAAGCCAATACAACAGAGCCACACAGGGAAAGAGGCAACCGGGTTCAGCCTTTAAGCCTTTGATCTATCAGGTGGCAGTTGACCTTGGGTATTCGGGAGCGTCACAGCTTGTTGATATTGCGCGAACCTATGATTATGAACTAGACGGTGAAGAGAAGAAATGGCGTCCTAAAAACTATGGAAAAGACTATAAGGGGTTTATTACGCTGCGTGAAGCCTTGGTACACTCAAGAAATCTTGCAACGATTAACCTTGTGACGGATATTGGGCTAACGACAATGCGTCGTGAACTTGACAAGTTTCATATTAAAAATCTTCCACCTGACCTCTCTCTGGCGCTTGGGTCTATTACGGTTTCGCCTTTAGAATTTTCATATTACTATACGATCTTGTCTAATTACGGTACCGAGGTGAAACCGATACTTATTCGCAGTGTTCAAAACTCCTATGGAGAAGAGGTACGGTATGATAATCAACAAGAGGAGCAGACAACCCCTCAACAGGCCTATATCATGATAGATGTGATGAAGGATGTCATTAAAAAAGGTTCCGGACGCAAGGCGCGTGTAAAAGGGATAGAGCTCGCAGGCAAGACGGGAACGACCAATAAGGGAATAGATGCCTGGTTCTGCGGATTTTCACCAAGTATACAGACGGTTGTATGGTATGGTAATGATGATAACACTCCAATGGCCAAAGGAGAGCAGGGCGGGCGAACGGCGGCTCCTGCCTTTGCCTCTTTCTACAAACAGCTCTTGGTCTCTCATCCTGAGATAAGACGAAAGTTCGTTGAGCCTGAGGGTATGATATCAACTTATGTCGGAAAGCAAAAAGAGTTTTTTACATCAACTTCAAAACCGCCTCAGGTTCAAAACACCCAAGAAGCGGATGAGGAACTTCTATTTTAGACAAAGGTGTTTAGTACAAGACGCAAGGATAAGGATTAATGGTGAAAGAACTCTTGGATATACTTCCTTTTACTAGTACCGAGCTGGGCATACACCTTGTTGTACTGATACTTAATCTTCTTCTTCTTGTTTTTTCCAAGCCCATTGTCTCACGGTTTAAAACCAGATCTGAAAATGATGTGCAGCTCTTAGTCTTCAGAGGTCTTAACCTTCTTTTTCTCTTTTTTCATCTTCTTGATTTTGTTTTGGTCATCTTTCATAAGGATTATCAAAACCTTTTTGGCCGCTTGGCATGGACCTTGATCACTGTCTATATAGGTCTTTTTCTCTTCTCTTTCTTCTCCTACCTAAGTCGAAAAAAGTTTGGAATAGAGAAAAACTTTGATGAGAAGATCTCCTATATTGACACCTATAATAGCCGTCTAGTGGACCTTATTGCACTTGTGGCGATCTCTATCGTCTCCTTGTATGTGATCATCGATATATGGGATTTTGACTCCCTGTTGCAGACTACGGGTATATTTGGGATTGCGGCAGCTTTTTTAGCTTTGACGAACCAGATATGGGCACCTGATATGTTTTACGGGATGGTGATATTAAACTCCAAGATGCTTGAAGACGGAGATGTGATACAGTTTGGTGATGACAGTGATGAGTATATTATCAACAAGGTGACCTTTATCTATACGATCTTGCTTGATGTGCGAAACAATCACCGAACCCTGATAAAAAACTCAAAGTTGGTCGATGCAAGGATAGATAATCTCAGTAAAAAAGCCTCGACGGACGGACTGAGGATGAAGCTCTCTTATAAGATAGGCTATCCTAAGAATGACGAGCCCGAAAGCTTTAAAAAACAGATGGATGCCATGTTTGAGGAAGCCAATGAAAAGGCGATAGAAGATGAGGAGATAAAGATAAACGAGAATATCCCTTTTGAATGGTATCTGCATGAAACCGGGGATTATGCTCTTGAATATCATCTGTTTTATTACATTGACGGCCTGCCAAATACAAAAGTGACACGAACCGTACGGGGGTATCTGTTAAAAACACCAAACCTTTTGAATGCTGAAGTGTACAGTGCTTCACTTAAACACAACATTGATCTTTCGACACCGGTCTTACATCAAGGGGTTTCAAATGCGTAAACTACTTTTTATCATAACGCTTAGCCTTAGCCTATACTCGGCGTCATTGTCAAAAAGCGGCAATAACTTGGGTGTTTCCGGTCTGTTTTCACAAAGTAGTGTTACGATGGGGCTTAAGCTGGGGTCAGCCTCTATTGGAAGTGAGACCTATACTATAGGTGGCTTGAGTGTTAACTATTTTGTTTTAAATGGTTTATCGGTAGGTTTGGGGTATGAGAGTTGGTTCTCGGGAGAGCCCGGTATTCAAAAATTAACGGCTGAGAGCACTTACTTTATCCCTGCCGGTAAGAGTATCCGACCCTATCTCGGCCTGTTGTACAGACGTATTTTGATTAGCGGTTTTAATGATACTAATGCGTATGGGTACAGGGCAGGATTGGCTTTTGTTCGAGGGAAGCTGTTGTTAAGTGCCGGAGTTGTTCAAGAGAGACATGACTCAACAGGTCTGTTTCTTAAAGAAAGGCAAACCTATGGTGAATTTACCGTAGGCTTTGCTTTTTAAGTATAAGCATCTTACTCAAAAGCGCGGTTAAGTGCAGAGAAGATGGCTTTTACGGAAGCCAAAGAGATGTTAGTATCTGCTCCGACTCCGTAAAAAGTCTTATGTCCTTTTGTCTGGATCTGAATGTAGGCAACGGCTTCAGCCGAAGATTTTTCTCCGGATGTATGCTGGGTGTAGTCTGTGATCAGAAAACTGAAAGGGTACTCTTGTTCCAAGGCGTGTTTACAGGCATCAATAGGACCGTTTCCACTCCCTTCGGATACTATCTCTTTTCCATTTAACTTATAGCGTAATTCACAGCTTACGCTATGATTCTTGTTGGTTTGAGCAGTGAAGTCAAGTAACTGGGCGTGTGATTTAGGCTCAAAATATTCTTTTTTAAAGATATCCAAGATCTCTTCTGACTCCAGTTCGCGACCCTCTTTATCGGTTACAGCTTGAACGATCCTTCCAATTTCGGGGTGCATCTTTTTAGGAAGAGAATACCCATAACTGTCCTCAAGGAGGTAGGCTACACCACCCTTTCCTGATTGGGAGTTGATACGGATAATTCCCTCATAATTACGCCCTAAATCATCCGGGTCTATTGGAAGGTAAGGCACTTCCCAGAAGGTGTCCTCTTTGGAACGCTGGTAAGCAAGACCCTTGTTGATAGCGTCTTGATGCGAACCTGAAAAGGCTGTATATACCAATTCACCGACATAGGGATGGCGCTCATGTGTCTTCATATCCGTACAGCGCTCAACGACGTCAAGAACAGTTGTGATATCTGAGAAGTCAAGTTCAGGATCAACTCCTTGGGTGTACATGTTAAGCGCAAGGGTGATAATATCAACATTACCGGTTCGCTCTCCATTAGAAAGCAGGGTTCCTTCAACTCTGTCTGCACCTGCCAAAAGTGCAAGTTCGGTAGCGGCAACAGAGGTCCCTCTGTCATTGTGTGTATGTGTAGAGATCAAAACGTGTTCTCTGTTGTCAAGATGTCGACTCATCCATTCGATCTGGTCAGCATAGACATTGGGCGTTGCCATCTCTACAGTTGCGGGAAGGTTGATGACAACCTTCCTTTGAGCACTGATTCCCCAAGCAGCAGTCACTGCATTACAGATCTTCGCAGAAAAGTCCAGTTCTGTTCCCGTAAAACTCTCCGGTGAGTACTCTAAAGAGATCTTTCCGTCGTGTTGGGCTTCGTATTTTTTTACAAGCTCGACACCTTCAAGGGCAAGCTCAATGATCTCTTCTTGACTCTTTTGAAAAACAATCTTTCTCTGCGCTACCGAGGTAGAGTTATAAAGATGCACGATGGCATGTTTAACACCCTTAAGCGACTCAAAAGTTCTTGCGATAAGGTGTTCGCGCGCTTGCACCAGTACCTGTACCGTCACGTCATCGGGGATAAGGTTATCGTCGACCAGACGGCGTAAAAAATCAAATTCGACTTGTGATGCTGAGGGAAAACCGACCTCTATATTCTTGAAACCAAGCTTGATAAGGAGTGTGTACAGTTCGAGTTTTTGGTCCATGTTCATAGGTGTAATCAATGCCTGATTACCATCGCGCAAGTCTACGCTACACCAGATAGGTGCTTTTTCTATAACCTTCTCCGGCCACTCTCGATTAGGTAAATCGACCTGTGGATAAGGACGATATTTCTGTACAAATTCCTTCATAAGGATTCCTTAAAATTGTGCAAGCAGTGCTTGCGTATACACTCGAATTTCAATACATGAGTATTGATAACGCAATTATAGCAAAGAGAGGCTCTAAAAGGAACTAAGCAGGAGTATTTGCTTAGTCACAACATCGTATGATATGTTCTATTTTACATTAAATGGTTATAATAAAGACAGAGGTATCTCTTATCGCATAAACTCTATGAGTTGCCCAAGAAATACAGTGAGGTTATTATGAAGATAGTTATTATTGGTGGGATAGCTGCGGGGATGAGCGCGGCGGCAAAGGCAAGACGTGTGTCTAAGGATGCGCAGATCATCGTCTTTGAGATGGGGGAGATGATCTCATTTGGAGCCTGTGGACTTCCCTATTACGTGGGTGATTTTTTTTCTGATCCAAACTATATGATTGCTAGAAAAGTAGAAAAAATGCAAGAGCAGGGAGTAGATGTAAGGGTTCATCACCAAGTGCTTTCTGTCAATCCCAAGGCAAGAAGTGTTGAAGTAAAGAACCTTCAAACGGAGGAGAAGTTTACACAAGAGTATGACAAGTTAATGATAGCAAGCGGGGCAAATGTCATTAAACCGCCTTTTAAAAACATTGATCTCAAAAATATTTTCACATTGAGTAAGATGGATGATGGTAAGCAACTCAGAGCGCTTGCTATGAAAGAGGAGGTTCAGGATGTGACGATCATTGGGGCCGGTTTTATCGGTATAGAAGTGGTAGAAGCCATGAAAAGATTGGGAAAGCATGTACGGCTGATTCAAAGAGGATCACGTGTGTTTAATCGTATCTTTGATGAACGTATTACAGACTTGATGCACGAAGAACTCTTAACACATGGGGTGGAACTTGTTCTTAATGAAGGGGTAGAAGGGTTTGAAGGCAGAGGAAGCGTTCAAGAAGTAAGAACAGATAAAAATAGTTATAAAACAGACCTTGTTGTCATTGCAACAGGCTTTAAACCCAGTACCTCTTTTCTTGACGGATCAGGCATAAAAATGCTAAAAAATGGCGCTATAGTCGTTGACAGCAAGGGACAAACAAATATTGAAGATATCTATTCAGCAGGAGATTGTGCCACGGTACCTCACATGGTTAAGCAAGAAGATGTTTATATTCCTTTGGCCACGGGAGCCAATAAACTTGGACGCGTAGCGGGAGAAAATATGGCCGGAGGAGAGGCTATATATCCGGGTTCTTTAGGATCTGCCTGCGTAAAAGTGATGGATTATGAGGCGGCAATTACCGGTATTAGTGAAGCAGACGCCAGGCAGATGGAAATACCTTACGCTACGGTCTTTGTAAAAGATAAAAATCAGGCAGGATACTACCCCAATCAACAAGATATTTATATCAAGCTTGTATATGAAAAGCACTCAAAGATAATCTTAGGGGGTGAGACACTGGGTAAAAACGGTGCGGCTTTGCGTATTGATGTGATAGCGATGGCGATTAAGGCGAAGATGACGACAGAAGATTTGGGGATGATGGACTTTTGCTATTCCCCACCGATCTCTAAGACATGGGATGCCTTAAATGTGGTGGGAAATGTGGCCAAGTAATTAAGCGAAGATATCACTTTTTTCAGGATTTTTTTCCTGGTATTTGACAATGTATGAACATTGCGCAGCCGCCTTTTTACCATCTTTTTTTATCTGTTCAAGAACATCCTCTAACAGTGTTTTTGCAAGTACCCTTCTTTATATTAAATAATAATTACACATGTTAAAAATTCAAGTATAATAATGTAAAGGAAAGAAATGAATGTAAGAAAATTTATTAAAGTATGTTTTATTCTGATTTTGACAAGTGTTACTTTTATAGGATGTGGCGGTAATGAGGGCGAAAATATTGAAAACAATAGCGTAGATGTAACCGTTGTTGATGGATATATAAAAGGAGCCTTAGTCGAAGATGCCTTAGGTGTACGCGCTGTTGAAATAGATGGGGCCAAGGGTCTATATAGATTTAGCTCAACGCCCAGTTATCCTCTTCGTGCTTCTGGAGGAAAGATTGCACAAACTAATGTAAAGTTTGATGTAGAGCTTAGTGCAACAAGCGGTACGGTTATTTCACCTATTACGACAATGATTTCTGATAATGATAATATCATTGGAAGTCTGGGTGCTACTATGGGTGGTTTGACTGAAGAAGGTCTTAGAAGTGATTTTATTGAAAGTAATAATACTCACTTGCAAAAATTAGCGCAACTTTTTTATGCTGTTTTATTAGATTCTGCTGTGAGCAATAGTCTAAAAACAAGAATGGCCTCTTCAAGTGAGTCTGACTTAGAAAGATTATTTGATAAAGCAATAGAAGACGCTAATACATCTTCAAATAAAGATGATATTTTAGTACTTTTAAATAAGGCGAAAGAGTTTGATGGCTCAGGCTCAATAGAGGAGTTTATGAAAACAGCTAAGATATCGATTAAGATAAAAAGCATTATTCCTAGTCCTGTATTAGTTCGTTTTAATACAGATGGGTATGCAAAGGATGTAAGTCTATCAAAAGATGGATTAAAAGCTTATGTGGCAGATATATATGGTCTGGGGATTATAGATATAAGTGAGCCAAGTTCACCACACTTGTTAGCTAGCTTGGAAACAAATGGAAGCGCAGAAGATGTGAGTCTATCAGAAGATGGGACTAAGGCTTATATAGCAGATGGAAATGAAGGTTTAAAAATTATAGATATAAGTGAGCCAAGTTCACCGCACTTGTTGGCTAGCTTCGATACCAATGGAAGTGCAGAAGATGTGAGTCTATCAGAAGATGGGACTAAGGCTTATATAGCAGATGGAAATGAAGGTTTAAAAATTATAGATATAAGTGAGCCAAGTTCACCGCACTTATTAGCTAGCTTCGATATTAATGGAAGTGTACGAGATGTGAGTCTAGCAAACAATGGACTAAGAGCCTATGTAGCGGCTATGAGCTCAGGTTTACAAATCATAGATATAAGTAAGCCAGATTCACCGGTTTTATTAGGTGCTTTTAAGGCAGATGATGTAATAACACAGCAAGAATTTGGGGGAGGTGTAAGTTCATCCTATCCAATTGCAAGTGGTGTAAGTCTGTCAAAGGATGGAACAAAAGCCTACCTTGCTTACGGCAAATCAGGTTTAAAAATTATAGATGTAAGTGAAGCAAGTTTACCAAAGTTGTTGGGTTCTTTCGATTCAGATATAAATAGTGTTAACTTATCAGATGATGGACAAAGGGCCTATGTGACAGTTGGATATAGCGTAAAGGTTATAGACATCACTAATCCAAGTTCACCTAGTCTATTAACTAGCCTTAAGACCGATGCTGGAACAAGTAATGTAAGTCTGTCAAAGGATGGATTAAAGGCTTATGTGGCAAATACAACTGGAATGACCCCAATTTTGTAGATAAAAAGTCAGTCAGTTAACACCATTTCATTTTTAACCTGTTCATTATATCTTTTTTCAAATTCGTTGGGAGAAATATATCCCAAATAGCTATGTCTTCTTTTA
>Ga0316207_10002025_pt1 | contig 22147 bp, 22 predicted proteins | sample 6weekpyrite_MG_FD_204943 | JGI IMG/M metagenome (GOLD analysis project Ga0316207, IMG submission 204943) | Microbial mat bacterial communities from mineral coupon in-situ incubated in ocean water Damariscotta River, Maine, United States -... | ecosystem: Environmental > Aquatic > Marine >...
AGCTGGTGAGCGAGCATTTTGACGTGATGCTGGAAGCGGCTACTACATCTTTTCAAATTCATATAAAGGTACCTCCCGGCCAAGGCGTCGATTATTATAATGCTTCTAAAATTGCCTCGGCTCCTTTGGTTGCTGTGAGTGCAAACTCGCCTTATCTATTTGGAAGGGATTTATGGGCTGAGACTAGGATACCTTTGTTCGAACAAGCCGTTTCTGTGGGGGATTGGGATTATGCTGAAAGAGTAACTTTTGGCGTTAGGTTTATCGAAGAAAGCCTTTCTGAAGTGTTTGTGGCAAATCGCCAGCGGTACCCTGTTTTGTTACCCCAAATAAGTGGCCGAGATGTTGAAAAGCTTGATCATTTGCGCCTACAAAATGGCACGATTTGGCGCTGGAACCGGCCACTGGTTGGGTGGGATGATGATGGAACACCTCATTTGCGACTGGAACAAAGAGTGGTGCCTGCCGGGCCAACCATTTTAGATTCAATGGCAAACTCAGCTTTTTATTATGGTTTGGTAACGCATTTGGCAAATAGTGATGTGCGCCCTCATGAGCGCGCACAATTTTTTACAACAAGAGATAATTTTTATGAAGCTGCACAGCATGGTTTGGATGCGCGTATTCGTTGGAACCATGAAGACAGCCAGCCTATTGCTGCAGTTATTTTAGATATATTGCTACCTATGGCCAGAGTCGGCTTAAAGGAAATGGCAATTGATGAAGCAGACATAAAGCGATATTTGGACATTATAGAAGCCCGTTGTCATACAGGACAGAACGGCGCAGCATGGCAACGGAAGTATGTAGCTTCCCATCATGCGTCGATGGCAGAAATGCTGTCAGCTTACATTGCTCGTCAGCAAACTGAGATGCCTGTTCATGAATGGCCAGTTTAGAGATGTTAAATCGATATGATCACATTCCCGATGCGTTACTGACGTGCAATGTACGGGATGTCTACAAACTGCTTGGAGGCCCTTCCTTGTTTTATTTGCAGGGAAGGAGGGGTCCTCCACTGTTTGTAACGGTACTTCAGCACGGTAATGAACCAACCGGGTTTGATGCTATTCAGAGCATTTTAAGGCGATACCAAGGTAAGCAATTGCCGCGCTCTATGTGGCTTTTTATTGCGAATGTTGAGGCCGCTTCGGAAGGCTTGCGGGTTAAGGATGGACAAGCAGACTATAACCGGGTCTGGCCCGGTACTGAGCTTGCCGGGCCGGAGGAAGTTAGCTTGATGCAGCAAGTGGTTTCAACAGTTACAGCAAGCCCCCTTTTTGCCAGTGTTGACCTGCATAATAATACCGGCTGCAATCCTCATTATGGGTGTATCAATGAGCTGAAAATACCCTTTTTGCATTTGGCGTCGTTGTTTGCGCGAACTACGGTGTTCTTTCAGCAACCGGTGGGAGTGCAGTCTCTGGCTATGGCACGGCATTGCCCTGCTATAACACTTGAGTGCGGACAGGCGGGGGAAAATGCCGCATTGGAACATGCAGTTGAATTTTTAGAAGCATGCCTACATCTCCATCATCTGCCTGAACATGCGCCGTCTCCGCATGATATCAATTTACTTCATACAGTTGCGACAGCAAAAATGAGGCCCGGTGTTACGTTTGGGTTTGATGATACTGGCGTTGACGTAGTCTTCCGTTCAGATTTGGATCACTTTAATTTTGGTGTGTTGGAAAAAGGTTCAGTTCTTGGTCAGTTGTCTCAACGATATCATGAAAAAAACATGTTACCTTTCACTGTATGTAATGATGCTGGTGAGGACATTGGGGCAAAATTATTTGCTATTAAAAACAACCAGATGATTGCACGGCATGATATTGTCCCTTCTATGGCAACGCTCGACATCGACGTTATTCGTCAAGACTGCCTTTTCTATGTTATGGAACAGATCGATCTACCCACACTGTAAGCGTTATATTCAGAGGGGAGTGATATGAAAAAACTGTTTTTTCTATTGTTGGCAGTGCTTGGCGTATGGGCATTATGGCCAGCTACAATTGATGCCGTTTCTTATAATCCGCCGGAGGATCGTGGCTTTGTAGGTGCGTTTGCGCTGAATGAGGCACTGGAAGAAAGCGAGATTATGCCGCTGGATGGAGGCATAGGGCCAGAAGATGTTGCGGTGGATAGCTTGGGGCGCATATACGGCGGCCTTGATGATGGACGCATAGTAAGGCTCTCGGCAGATGGTAAAACTCAAGAGACCTTTGTAACTATTGAAGGTGGGCGACCATTGGGCTTGCACTTTGATGCGGGTGGCAATCTTATTGTTGCAGATTCTTGGAAAGGTTTACTGTCAGTGTCCTCTGACGGAACTGTTACAACACTTACAGCAGGTCATCGGGGCCGACCATTCCTGTTTACAGATGATCTGGATATTGCCTCAGATGGGAAAATATATTTTTCTGATGCAAGTGATACTTATAGCCAACCTGACTATAGGCTGGATTTAATGGAAGCGCGAGGACATGGTCGTTTATTAGTGTTTGACCCTGTTACGCGTGAGACTGATATGTTGCTGGATGGGCTCTATTTTGCCAATGGAGTGGCTCTTTCTCAAAATGAAGACTTTGTTTTGGTGAATGAAACAGGCCGATACAAAGTGACACGATACTGGCTAAAGGGGGATAAGGCAGGTTCTCATGATACGTTTATTGAGAATTTACCCGGTTTTCCTGATGGTATTTCCAGTGACGGGCAAGGTGTTTTTTGGCTAGCATTACCCACACCTCGAAACCCAGCAATGGATAATGCTCACCCGTATCCATGGTTAAAAAACTTACTGTCAAAACTACCAACTTATTTACAGCCTTCCGCAATAAAACACGGCATGATCGTAGCATTAAATGAAAATGGAGAGGTTATCCGATCTCTTCATGATAGTGACGGGGAGCCAGTTTATATGATCACCTCTGTGCAGCAAGAAGGTGATACTCTCTATTTGGGGAGTTTGGAGGCTCCGCAGATTGTACGGTTAAAGCTTAAATAGCGTGGGTTTTCTAGAAGGCTTCAGTTAAGATGTGATAACAGTTGTTGTGACTGCGGGTATGATCGTAGCCACCATAAGTGCAGTTTGAGCAGCTTGCACTGCTGCTTGCGTCGAGGTGCCAAGTAAACTTCCTTCACAGATGTTTTTCATATGGTGCCGGCGCTCTTTCAGAGCTTTGGCATCAAACGGAATTTTTAAAAGCTCTGATTTCCTTAGTAAAGAAAGCAATATCAACGTGCGTTCATCAATATGGTAAGAGTTGCCGAAGATGGCTTTTTCCAGTCTGGAAATCAGCCGCATCTCTGGCTTTGGGTTTAGCTCAGGGTAATAAACCTTATCGAAAAAGAAGAATATTTTGCCGTCTTCAGCAGCAAGAATGCCTCGGTTACAGAGGTCTGCTGCGGCCTTGCCTTGTAGGTTACTTATGTTGCTGAGTGTTTGTATCCAGTGTGTTGCACTGCGAGGTTTGTTCTTGGATATTTTTTCTAAGGCTTCATCAAGTAAACTATTTCCGGTGGAGCTAGAAGACCGAACAGCGATAGTTAGTTTTTTGGGATCATTTATTTCTATTTTTTCCTGAATAAGCAATTCAGCAACTAAGGCCGCTGCAAGCAAATGTTGATATTCAAACTGTGCTTTGCCTTCTATCTTCCCGTCGTCTTCCCTTAGTGCCAGAAGTAAGATTTCTTCATGAAAATATAGTTGGTCATTAGTGTTATATGTTGATGACATGATAAAAGCGCCTCCTAAATAGATATCGGGAGGGTTATGTGGGGATTCAAGTGTAGCTATTTATTGGGGCGCTAACTACCCAACCCCGGGCGGGGGGGCGGTGCCAAAGCTACGGACTAGCGATCCAACTACCAAATTCCAACCATCAACCATTACGAAAAAGATTAGCTTAAATGGCATAGCAATCATCACGGGAGGCAGCATCATCATACCCATTGACATCAGGATGGATGCTACGACCATATCGATCACGATAAAGGGAATGTATAATAAAAATCCAATTTCAAACGCGCGGCGGATCTCACTAATCATAAAGGCCGGGATCAGGGTAGTTATAGGCACTGTTTCTGGTGTTGTTGTGTTGATATCTTGGCCAGATAAATCAACAAATAAAGCTAAATCCTTTTCCCTAACCTGTGAAAGCATAAAATCTTTCAGGGGTTTGGAAGCGCGGCTAAATGCTTCCGTTTCGTCAATTTCTTCATTGATGAGGGGCTGAATGCCAAGCTCCCACGCTTGTGTAAGGGTGGGTGTCATTACATAGCCCGTTAGGAATAATGCCAGCGAGACAATTACCATATTTGGAGGACTTTGCTGTGTACCCATGGCGCTACGAAGCAATGAAAACACAATCACCATGCGGGTGAAGCTGGTCATCATAACAAGGATGCTGGGCGCTAGGCTTAGCACTGACATCAGAAGGATCATCTGAACGACACGGCCAGTTAAGGAACCGCTTTCGCCGAGATCAAGGTTTAAGGATTGTGCGATAGCGCCTGATGAAAAGGCAATGCTCACCGCAAGCATCAATGGAAGCAGGAATAGAAAGCTTTTTAAAATTAGCTTTTTGTGAAATTTAAAGGATGGCAACTTAACTGTTTTCATCATCAATCACTAACTTTTTGAATTGATCGCCGCTATTTTCATCATCACTAGAAATGAGCGTCATACCAGCAGGATTTGAGCCAAGCAAAAATTGTTTCCCGCGCCATGAGACCACCAAGAGCCGATTGCGGCCATCTATCATTTTGCTTTCCAGAATATCAAGTTGCTTTTCACCAGACTTAACGCGTGTCTGCCCCGGTAGCAAACCTGACCGGCGTACAGCCCATGCAAATAAACCAAAAAGACCTAATACAAAGAGCAGGGCAGCAAGCGCACTGAATATCTCAGTCATCATAAAGTGTCGTCTCCATCTGATGGGCGGTTTGATGACACAGGGTCCAAGTCTTCATTTTTTTTATCTCGAAGTTTTTGGTTTTCTGCATATGCGCGTTCCAGAATTAATGAAACGGCATGTAGGGCTTCCAAGGGAACAGGGCTTTCAACATCAAAAGAGTCTAGTAACTCAGTCAAATCTTTATCGCGGCGAACTTTTACTCCTTCAGCGAAAGCAATGTCCAAGATTCTTTCTGCTAATTGCCCTTCCCCTTTAGCTGTAAGTTTAGGTAAGGCTGTCTCATCCAGTTGCTTGATGGCAACTGCTTTTGTGATGGGATTATCTGGTATTTCTTTATCATTCATGAACTTATTGAGCGCGATGAATGAAAAAATTGCAAGCTATTCAAAGCGCTTTTTAAAAAAATATCATGTGTTTGCAACTTGTTAACCTCGGTTAGTGCATGCTATGTTACTTGTGAGAAGTATTTTATTGGGTAGGAAGTCGAAGGCTATCAATGGACGTTAGTTCTATTCCCATCATGGCAGCGCTTAAGAAGCGTATGCATTGGTTGAATACCAACCAGTCTGTTTTGAGCGAAAATATCGCTAATGCTGATACCCCCGGTTATGCCAATAAACAATTGGAAAAGCAGGATTTTTCTAATCTTTTAGGGGAAGTAAATGCTGGAAGTGGCGGCGGGGCGCAAGCTGTATCTGCAACACAATTAAAAACAAATAATACGCGCCATATTGGTTCAGCAGGGTCTGCTGGCACCGGTGCTAGGTTGGAAAGCTCTAAAGGTAATGAAGAAGCATTGAATGGTAATTCGGTGGTTCTAGAGGAAGAAATGCTTAAGTTGGCCGATAATCAAATGGAATACGGCATGGCAGTGAACCTCTATAAAAAGAATATGCAGCTATTAAAAATAGCTATGGGTAAGGGTGGTGGCCGCTAGTAAGAGCGCCTTATACACCTTTAGTAAAAGTTAGGAGCCTATAATGGACCTACAAAAAGCAATGATTGCCTCGGCATCGGGACTGCGCGCACAGTCTGTACGGATGCGTGTGATCGCAGAGAATATCGCCAATTCTAATTCTGTTGCATCAGAACCAGGGGCAGACCCATACCGCCGAAAGATTGTTACCTTTCATACAGAGCTAGACCGTGCACACGGTGTAAATGTTGTGAAAGCTGGTGGTATTGATATGGACCAAAGCGAGTTTGGTAAAAAGTATGATCCGGGCAATCCGGCTGCTGATGCATCTGGTTATATTAAAACCTCAAATGTGAATGGTATGATTGAATCAATGGATATGCGTCAGGCGCAGCGTACTTATCAATCAAACCTGAATGCGCTTGAGGCTAGTCGCCGTATGGGGACTATGACACTTGATTTGTTGCGGTAGGAGTTAAGTAGATGAATGTTAAACAACTTGATGCGCTTAGCGCCTATTCTCAGGCAACTAAACAAATTCAGGACGGCTTTTCTTCTCGGGGTGGGGAAGACGGTGTAAAAACTGAATCTGCATTCTCTGCCTTGGTTGCAGAATCTCTTGGCGATGCTAGTGCCGCTACTAAGAACGTTGAAGTTCAATCGGCTAATGCTCTTATGGGCAAAGCTGACCTTGTTGATGTAGCAACGGCGGTTCAAAATGCTGAAGTTGTTGTGCAAACCGTTGTGAGCGTTCGAGACAAAGTTGTGGCTGCCTACAATGATATTTTGAAGATGCCTATTTAACGGAAATTCCAGCAGAGACCGCGCCAGGGAGACACCGGTGGATAGCCTTACAGTGATGGATGTTGCGCGGGACGCACTGACAACGCTTATTTTTACTATTGGCCCAATATTGGGTGTAGGCTTGACCGTAGGCTTGACGATTGCGTTTGTGCAGGCCTTAACTCAGCTTCAGGAAATGACTCTCACATTCGTGCCGAAGATCATAGCGGTGTTCGCTGCGCTTTTGATTATGCTTCCATTTATGGGACGTAATATTAGCGACCTAATGCACCGAATTGTTGAGCGCATTGCAACAGGCGGCTAGCCAATGTTAGGCGATATATTGCCAAATGAAGCCTTTGGTTTCGTGCTGGTCACCATTCGGTTAGCGGCATTGGTAATGTTTGTTCCCATTTTCGGGGACCGTAGCATTCCCTCGCGCTTGCGAGTGGGATTTGGCTTTGCGGTTAGCTTCATCGTCTATTCGGCTATACGCAGTGAACTACCTCCTATACCTAACGGTATTTTTTCTCTTGTTACTCTGCTTATGCGTGAATTTTTGATTGGCTCAACATTGGGCTTGATGATGCGCGTTTTGATGTCAGCCATCCATACTGCAGGAACAGTGATTGCGTTTCAGAGCGGTTTAGCCGCTGCTCAAGCTTTTGACCCGGCACAAGGTCAGCAAAGTGCTGCGGTTGCCGCTTTTATGAATCTTATTGCAATTACACTTATCCTGGTGACTGACCTACACCATTTGATGATCCAGGGTATGGCCCATAGCTTTTATAAGTTTCCTATTGGTGAGGCACTTTTATTCTCTGACTTCGCATCGATAGCCACAAACCTTATAGCAAACGCTTTCGCACTTGGTTTCCAAATGGCTGCGCCTTTTATTGTTTATGGTATGGTATATAATCTGGGGCTTGGGCTCCTGGCTCGTATGGTCCCCGGATTTCAGGTGTTCTTCATTGGTATGCCTGTAAATATTTTGATGGGCTTTGTTTTATTTATGTTGCTTATCGGCAGCTTGATGAGCCTGTTTCTTGGCCGTTTCGAGGAATTATTGACCGGTATGATCGGGTGATGAATGGCTGACGAAGACGAGAGCCAAAAAACTGAAGAGCCGACGCCCAAAAAACTCCGCGACGCAGAGCAAAAAGGTGAAGTTGCATCTAGTCAGGAACTTAAAACGCTGGTCATGATGATTGCAGCCGTTGCCGTGATTGCTGCGTATGGTGGCTGGATAGTCAATAAAATTGTTCCAAGGCTTCAAAGCTTTATAGCTAGGTCACATGAAATTAGCTCAGATGAAACTGGCATGTTGAACACGCTTAGTGGCTTATTGTTTGAAGTTTTCCTTGCCATGTTGTTACCGTTTTGCGTGTTTATCGCGGCAGCTATTGTTGCAAACCGAACCCAGCATAAATTCACCTTAACCTTTGAGAAGTTGAAGCCAGACATTAAAAATCTCTCTCTTTTGAAGGGTGCAAAAAAGATATTTGGCAAGCGAATAGGTGTAGAGTTTGGCAAGATTGTTGGCAAATTAACTGCCATTGGGGGCGTCATCTTTTTGATTGCGTATCCAGAGCGTGCTCGGTTGGATACAATTATGTTGTTGGCTCCAATAGATATATTAGCTTTAATCCATATGATGGCCATCAAGCTGATGGTGGGTGTTATTATTGTAATGCTGATTATTGCTGCGATAGATTATTCTTTCCAGAAATACCAATATATCAAGCGCCTCAAAATGACCAAGCAAGAGGTTAAAGACGAAAACAAACAATCAGACGGCGACCCAAAAGTTAAGGCTCGGCTCAGGCAAATTCGTTTCGAGCGCCATACGCAGCGTATGATGGCGTCAGTACCAAAGGCCGATGTTGTTATCACCAACCCAACGCACTATGCCGTAGCACTAGAATATAAACATGAAACCATGGATGTGCCGGTTTTGCTTGCGAAGGGGGTTGATGATGTTGCTCTTCGAATACGAGAACGTGCCACAGAATATGATATCCCAATTTTAGAAAACCCACCGTTGGCGCGGGCTTTATATGCCAGTGTGGAGATTGATGAAGAAATTCCACCAGACCACTATAAGGCGGTTGCTGAAGTGATTAGCCAGATCATGAAGTTACGTCGTGCAGGATTGAAAGCCTCTTAAAACACAGGTTTAGAAAGCCTTAGGTACTTGCAAGTGAACAGATAGCAACGCTACAGTCTGAGTTCATGCTCATGAGGGACTATATGGAAAGTCGGTTACCAACACCAATTCGCGAAGCTTTACTTGATAATGAAACCCAGTCAGGCATTAAGTTGTTGGCAATGGCGCTATCAGGGCTTGTTGGTGCTGGTGGCATAGCGCTAACGGTGTATTTGCTTTTTGGCAATTCCGCGGCCATAGCGGTTGGTGGTGGCATCCTTATTCTGACATCCTTTACTATATTTAGCGCTCTGCGCAGTATGGATCGTCCAGTGAAAAGCGCAGAGGCTATTGATAAGGAGCTATTGCATGCGTTAGTGGCAATGGACCGTCGCTCCGTTGCGATCTCTGACTTGGGCGGTGTACTTCTTACAATGAATTATGGGTTTGAGCGACTTGAGAAGGGGCCAATTCGAACAGTTGGAGATTTGGCTCCCGATGAGGCTGATCGTGCTGAAATAAATAAACTCATCCATGCAGTGTCCCAGATTGGTGCGGGAAATACTGTTTTGGTCCAGGATGCTACGACTGATAGTCATTTATCACTCTCGGGCCGTCGTATTGGTCAGTATATTTTGTGGCAGGCCCATCGTCAGGATGATATACGCCGTTTGAAGCATGAGCAGCATATTTTTGGTGAATGGACTGCACCAATATTTGAGCAGTTAGAGTGTGGTGTTGCTTTGGAAGATAAAGCGGGTCACCTTCATTTTATTAATGATCGACTACGTAATTGGTTAGGACTCTCAGCGGCTGATGATGTTCCTCCTAAGCTGTTTTTTAAGGCTGGGGAAAGCCAATTACAGATTGGTAATAATCAGCGTATCGATGTTGATGTTATCGATGTACCTCTTCAAACTCGCGAAAAAGACCGCACCATTGGGCAGTACCGTATCATTCGTAAACTTGAACAGATGCGTGGACGCTTGGTGCCTGCTGAGCGTGAGTTTTTGATTGATCCAATATTTGACGCCGCGCCCATTGCGCTGGCTGTTGTAGACCGGGATGGAGGGATACAGGAATATAACCAGCCGTTAAAAATTCATCCTGCAAGCAAAAATATGAAGGTTGGTGATTCTATTCTTGCTCTTGTTAAGAAAGAAGACCGCGAAGAACTGGCGAAACTGATTGAGTATGCCCATGACGGTAAACCTGCATCCGCGCCATTAGATATTGTTTTTAATACCCAGCCAGAACGTGTGGGGCAAATTTTTTCAACCTCGATCTCTAAAGGAGAACAGAGGTATGCAATATTGTATCTTATTGATACAACACAGGAAAAAAGCCTTGAACGTCAATTTGTGCAAGCCCAGAAAATGCAAGCAGTTGGGCAACTGGCGGGTGGTGTAGCGCACGACTTTAACAACCTTCTTACTGCAATTATTGGTTTCTGTGATTTGTTGCTAGTACGCCATGATGCTGGGGATCAGTCCTTTTCTGATATTATTCAGATCAAACAAAATGCAAACCGGGCAGCTAATTTAGTGCGGCAATTGCTAGCCTTCTCGCGCCAACAAACACTGCGACCAAAAGTACTTATGGTAACGGATATTTTGGCTGAGATTTCAAACCTAATTCGCCGATTGATAGGTGAAAATATTGACCTGAAAGTGGTGCATGGTCGAGGCTTGCTTCCTGTGAAAGTGGATCAAGGGCAGTTGGAGCAGGTTATCATCAATTTAGCAGTAAACGCACGTGATGCGATGCCAGAGGGCGGTCGATTGGAAATTCGAACAAGTATGATTGGCCCGGATCATCCGCTTGTTGAGCGGTATGATGTAATCGTACCTGATGATTATGTGTTGGTTGAAGTGACTGATACCGGTTGCGGTATTCCAAAAGATAACCTTAATAAAATCTTTGAACCGTTCTTTACGACCAAGGAAATAGGCCAAGGTACGGGGCTGGGGCTAGCAACCGTTTATGGTATCGTTAAGCAAACTGGTGGCTTTGTTTTTGTTGATTCTGATATTGGGAAGGGCACGAACTTTCTGCTGTTCCTTAAGGCGCATGGTCAAGCTGTGACCGAAGAAGACCGTCAGGTGGAAGAAACTGAGCCAGTGGCAAGGGACCTTACAGGAAAAGGCACCATACTGGTTGTTGAAGATGAAGACCCTGTTCGAATGTTTGCATGTAGGGCTCTATCAAATAAAGGATACCACGTACTTGAAGCTGCCTCAGGTGAAGCAGCGCTCGAAATTCTTCAGTCAGGCAAAGAGGAGGTGGATCTTCTAATCTCTGATGTGATTATGCCGACTATGGATGGCCCGACACTGGTAAAAGAGGCCCGTAAAGACCTTCCTGATCTTCCTGTGATTTTTGTGTCTGGTTACGCTGAAGATGTTTTCAGGAAAAACCTAGAAGCGGAAGAGTTTCGTTTTCTCCCAAAACCCTTCACTTTAAATGACCTTGCAGAAGAAGTGAAAATTATACTCGGGTAATGGCTTTAAGTGACTTCAAGGTCTCATTTGTTGTGTTGTGAGAACAAAGGGGGAATATTTATCTTGCGAACACGGAACAAATCAGGTACAAAACATTGCATTGCAAGGGTGAACAGGCTGTGAAATAAGGAGGGCCGAACATGTCAATGCCAGAATTACAGTTGGTAAAGGGAACATCCATGGACAAGAATAAGGCGCTCGAAGCAGCTCTAGGTCAGATAGATCGGGCTTTTGGTAAGGGCTCGGTAATGAAACTTGGAGCCAAGGAGAGCATCGATATTGAGGCTATCTCCACAGGCTCACTTAACCTTGATATCGCACTGGGAATAGGGGGGCTGCCTAAGGGGCGTATTATTGAAATTTATGGCCCTGAAAGCTCAGGTAAAACGACCCTTGCATTACATGCGGTTGCAGAATGCCAGAAGGCTGGTGGTATAGCGGCATTTGTTGATGCAGAACATGCGCTTGATCCTGTTTATGCTAAGAAATTGGGTGTTGATGTTAATGAGCTTTTGATTAGCCAACCTGATACAGGAGAGCAAGCTCTTGAGATTACAGATACGCTGGTGCGGTCTGGTGCGATTGATATTCTGATTGTCGATTCTGTGGCAGCTTTAACACCGCGTGCAGAACTTGAGGGCGAGATGGGCGATAGCCATGTAGGCCTTCAGGCACGTTTGATGAGCCAAGCGCTGCGCAAACTTACGGGCTCTATTAATAAATCAAACACCATTGTTATCTTTATCAATCAAATTCGGATGAAGATTGGTGTTATGTATGGTAGCCCTGAGACCACAACGGGTGGTAACGCCCTGAAGTTTTATTCCTCAGTTCGCCTTGATATTCGCCGAGTGGGTGCCATTAAAGACAAGGATGAAATTGTCGGCAATGCAACACGTGTGAAGGTTGTGAAGAATAAGTTAGCACCGCCCTTCAAACAGGTGGAATTCGATATCATGTATGGTGAGGGTGTTTCTAAGACAGGTGAAATTCTTGATCTCGGCGTTAAAGCTGGTGTGGTTGAGAAATCCGGGAGTTGGTATAGCTACTCTAGCCAGCGAATTGGCCAAGGCCGGGAAAATGCAAAGCGTTTCCTTTTAGAAAATGAAACGATGGCAACAGAAATTGAAATGGCTATTCGACAGAATGCTGGCTTAGTGAATGAGAAAATGCTTGTTGACCCTAATAAGGATGATGGTGAGGCTTAAGCTAACCCACATTTGATTGAGAAATTGAAAGTAAAGAGAGTGATTTTTCACTCTCTTTTTTTTGTACAATTATTAACAAAGTGACATTGGCTGGACAGTAAGCGGTAAGGCCGTTAAAACGGCGAGAAGTTGGGCTTCATCTAACAGTGATGTCGCTTGTTTTGTAGATAATTAGATTGAGGCTATTTATGTCAGGGTCCATGGCAGGTGCAAACGATATCCGGAAGACATTTTTGGGTTTTTTCGCGAAGAATGATCACCAAGTGGTGCCATCTTCTTCGTTGGTGCCCACAAATGACCCTACGCTGATGTTCACTAACGCAGGGATGGTGCCTTTCAAGAATGTGTTCACTGGCGCGGAAACCCGTCCTTACACGCAGGCTACTTCATCTCAAAAGTGTGTACGTGCAGGGGGTAAGCATAATGACCTCGATAATGTAGGCTACACAGCTCGCCATCACACATTTTTTGAAATGTTGGGTAATTTTTCTTTTGGCGATTACTTTAAAGAACGCGCGATTAATTTGGCGTGGGATCTGATCACGAAAGAATATGGTGTAAATGCCGAAAAGCTCCTGGTGACTGTTTACCACGAAGATAATGAAGCGTTCGATCTGTGGAAGAAAATAGCAGGCTTGCCAGATGAGCGTATCATTCGCATTGCTACAAGCGATAACTTCTGGTCGATGGGTGATACTGGCCCTTGCGGCCCCTGTTCTGAGATTTTTTATGACCATGGTGACCATATTTGGGGCGGCCCTCCAGGCACGCCTGAGGAAGACGGCGATCGTTTTGTAGAAATCTGGAATTTGGTTTTTATGCAATATGAGCAAACGGCGGATGCGCGTCTGGATTTGCCAAAACCAAGTATTGATACCGGGATGGGTCTCGAACGTATGGCTGCCGTTATGCAAGGCACGCATGATAATTATGCTATTGATACATTCCGCCGCCTTATTGAAGCCTCTGTTGAGGCTACTGGCGCTGCGGAGACTGAAAAAACAAGTGCTTCTCACAGGGTGATTTCTGACCATTTGCGAGCCTGTAGTTTCTTGATTGCCGACGGAGTTTTACCTTCTAATGAAGGCCGGGGGTATGTGTTAAGGCGTATTATGCGCCGTGCGATGCGCCATGCTCATATGCTTGGGGCAAAAGATTTGGTTATGCATAAGCTTGCGCCAACTTTGGTGAGTGAGATGGGACAGGCTTTTCCTGAATTAACCCGCGCGGAAAAATTGATAGAAGAAACCATGAAGCTTGAGGAATCTCGCTTCCGTCAAATGCTGGAAAAGGGCATGCGTCTGTTAGACGATGAACTTCAAAATTTGAGGGGCGATACGCTTGCTGGGGACGTCGCTTTTAAACTTTACGATACATATGGTTTTCCTCTTGATCTTACGCAGGATGCTCTGCGCGAGAAAAATATGAAAGTTGATGTTGAGGGTTTTAAGACTTCAATGGAAGAGCAACGAGCAAAGGCTCGAGCAGCTTGGTCTGGGTCAGGCGATGCTGCGTCTGAGAAGGTTTGGTTTGATATTCGACAGGAACACGGGGCAACTGAATTTGTGGGTTATGCTTCAGAAACGGCTGAAGCACAGGTGGTTGCTATTGTTAAAGACGGTGAAACCGTAGACCGCGCTTCTGAGGGCGAAGAGGTATCTATTCTGACTAGTCAGACGCCTTTTTACGGCGAGTCCGGTGGGCAAATGGGCGATACGGGTATAATCGCCAATGATGGCTTTTCTGCACAAGTTATCAACACCGGTAAGGTGTTAGGGGCACTGCATGTACATGAAGCAAGCGTTTCCAAGGGCACGATTGCTGTGGGCGATACGTTGGAAATGATCGTAAATAGTGAACGCCGAGCTAAATTGAAGGCGAACCATTCAGCTACTCATATACTGCATGAAGTTTTACGCCGCGAGTTGGGCGAGCACGTTACTCAGAAGGGGTCTCTCGTCGCGGAAGATAAGCTGCGTTTTGATATTTCACACCCCAAAGCGGTTTCACCTGAAGAATTAACCCTTGTGGAGCGCCGTGTGAATGAAATCATTCGTACAAATGCGGCTGTTGAGACACGTTTGCTGAGCTACGATGATGCTGTTGAAGCCGGTGCAATGGCTCTTTTCGGCGAGAAGTACGGTGATGAAGTACGTGTTGTTTCTATGGGATTTGAAACTGAGGTTGAGGACAGGGATAGTTATTCTGTGGAGCTTTGTGGGGGCACGCATGTTGATAGGCTCGGGGACATCGGCTTGATGACGATTGTTTCAGAAAGTGCTGTGTCTGCGGGAGTGCGCCGAATAGAAGCCCTGACCGGGGCCGCGGCACACGATTATTTGCTTGATCAAAGGCACATGTTGCAGGCGGCTTCATTAACACTAAAAACGAATCCAGAGGGTCTTTCTGACAGAATTAATGCGTTACAAAGTGAGCGCAAAACACTGGAACGGGATTTGTCGGAGGCCAAAAAGAAAGTGGCTCTTGGTGGAGGTGCTTCAGCAGGGCCCGCAATTAAAGACGTGGGTGGAAAGAAATTTCTTGGCCAAGTGCTGGACGGTGTCAGCCCAAAAGAGCTTCGCGGACTTGCCGATGAAGCTAAGGCCTCTCTCGGAAGTGGTGTGGTTGCCTTTGTAACTGTTAATGATGGTAAGGCAGGGCTTCTTGTTGCTGTAACGGAGGACCTTGTTAACGATGTTAGTGCTGTTGACTTGGTGCGTGTAGGTACAGCAGCAGTGGGCGGCAAAGGGGGCGGCGGACGCCCTGATATGGCTCAAGCTGGTGGTCCTGATGGAGCTAAGGCTGGCGATGCGATTGCTGCTATTGAGGCAGCGTTAGCGAATTAAGCTTTCTTATTTTTTTATGCTCTGTGGTTAGGCGGGAGGCATTCTGTCTGGTATGAAAGTTGGCGAACATATGGTTCAAAACTAATAGAAGTATTGTGGATATGGGGACTCTGAAAACTACATTTTTAGCGTTGTTACTCGGTAGTAGCGCCGTAACCCATGTAGATGATGTTTCCGAGCACACATCTATGCAGGGGCTGGTTGGTGCATATTTTAATGCTGTTTCAACAGTGTTTAAAGCAGGCTCAACAATAGATGAACTTAATAGCTTAATGAGTCTAACAACGGATGATGTTCAATATTGGCATCAAAACTTTGGGGCTCAGTTTGATCGTCATACATGGCATGGCATGATGTTGGAACGAGTGGAGCAAGGTCGCTACAATAAACCAGCTAATTTTTGCTATGAGGTTATCAATGCGATTCCGGGGAAAGGCGCTTTAGCTGTTGAGTATTTTTCAGGCTTTGCTGATGGTGAGGGTGTGTGTAAGGCAAAGGACGAGCGTCTAAAGCTTGCCGTTTTTAAGTTTGCTGAAGATATGAAAATTAAACAAATTGAGGAGCTATGGTGATTACAGCGCTGACAGCCTCAAACTAAAAAAAGCCGCTCCATTTGGAGCGGCTTTTTCATTGATGATATCAAGAAAAACTAACCGAGTTCAGCTTTCAGGTTTTCATCGATCTTGTCGAAGAACTGGCCTGTTGTCATCCAGCTTTGGTTAGGACCAATCAGAAGTGCCAAGTCTTTTGTCATGGAGCCGGTTTCAACAGTATTAATACACACTTTCTCTACCGCTTCAGCAAAAGCAGTCACTTCAGGCGTGCCGTCCATCTTACCGCGGTATTTAAGGCCACGGGTCCATGCGAAGATCGAAGCAATGGGATTGGTTGACGTCTCTTTGCCTTCCTGATGCTGGCGGAAATGGCGCGTAACCGTGCCGTGAGCCGCTTCAGATTCAACAGTTTTTCCATCTGGTGTCATAAGCACTGATGTCATCAGACCAAGGGAACCAAAGCCCTGTGCTACAGTGTCAGATTGTACGTCGCCATCATAGTTTTTACATGCCCAAACGAAGCCGCCAGCCCATTTCATGGCACATGCGACCATGTCGTCAATCAAACGATGCTCATAAGTGACGCCAGCTTCTTTGAATTTGTCTTCAAATTCTGTCTCAAATACTTCCTGGAACAGGTCTTTGAAGCGGCCATCATAAGCTTTCATGATTGTGTTTTTAGTAGACAAGTATACAGGCCATTTTCGTGCAAGGCCGTAATTCATGCAGGCACGAGCGAAATCACGAATTGATGGGTCAATGTTATACATGCCCATTGCAACACCAGACTGTTCGAATTCGTAAATTTCGCGTTCGATTGCCTCGCCGCCATCGGCAGGCTCAAATTTCATGGTCAACTTGCCAGCGCCAGGTACTTTGAAGTCAGTTGCACGGTATTGATCACCAAATGCATGACGGCCAATAACAATCGGCTTGGTCCAACCAGGAACCAGACGAGGTACATTTTTCATGATGATCGGCTCGCGGAATACTGTGCCGCCAAGGATGTTGCGGATCGTGCCATTAGGGCTGCGCCACATTTTCTTGAGATCAAATTCTTCAACACGCTGCTCATCAGGAGTGATAGTTGCGCATTTTACGCCAACACCGTGCTCTTTGATGGCATTAGCAGCATCAATGGTGATCTGGTCATTCGTTTCATCACGCTTGGTGACAGAAAGATCATAATAATGAAGATCAACATCAAGATAAGGCTGGATAAGGCGTTCGCGGATCCACTGCCAGATGATCCGTGTCATCTCGTCGCCGTCAATCTCAACAATAGGATTTTTAACTTTAATTTTGCTCATGTGTCCCTCAACTAAGCAGGTTGCCTGGTGGGTTATAGACGCCGAAACAAGAATGCCCGGCAGAATTTGGGCGCACCCTATCACCAACCCTCTCAGAGTTGAAGACCTAAGGCGCAGATTTATGCGGCTTTTTTACAAATAGATGATATTTTGTGTCTAAAGTATCCAGTGTTAACGGGATTCGCCGCTGTAAGAAGCTAAATACTCAATCGCTTCCTCAGCAGTATTTACAACAGTTATCAGGTCAGCATGGTCGGCATTGGCAAAACCATCGTCAACAACATGGTGGATTAATTCCACCAAGGGTGTCCAAAAGCTTTTGTAATTAACCAGAACAATTGGTTTCTTATGGAGGCTAAGCTGCGCCCACGTCATCATTTCCATTGTTTCATCTAGTGTGCCAAGCCCTCCCGGCAGCACAATAAAAGCATCACTGCGGTCGAACATCATTTTTTTACGTTCGTGCATGTCATCGGTGACATGTAATTCAGCTAAACCACTCTGAGTTATTTCTATAGCATCCAAATGCTCAGGAATGATGCCAATTACATCAGCACCTTTGTCGTTCGCAGCACGGGCAACAACGCCCATTAAGCCTACGCTCCCAGCACCATAAACCAGATGCATATTGTGATCAGCGATTAGGTGCCCCATTCTTTCTGCCAGTTCTCGGTAATAGGGTTTGTTACCCATTCTAGAGCCGCAGTAAACGCAAACGGATTTTATTTTTTGACTTGTCACGCAAATGTCCCGATGAATGATTTTAACATTTGTCAAACTTTTGACATGTTTTTGATAAAATCATCTTTATATATATCGTGTTGATTGTTAAGCCTTAAGTGGATGTAAATTTGGAGTTTGTGTGAGGCCTCTCGTTAGCAAAAGTGATGATACCCGCCGGTTAATACTGGTTGGCACAACAGCGTTGATTATTTTGGCGGCTGTTATCTACTTGCTTGTTTCAGATAGTGAGCCTGCACCTTCTGTCTCAAATACCCCAGATGTGGCTCAGTCAGACCCTGATGAGGTGGAAGCTATCTCTGATTCTGTGCCTGCGTTCGATTTGGTTCGTATCTCACGTGGAGGTACAGGCGTGATTGCAGGTCGTATGGCACCAGGGTCTCAAGTTGAGCTTTTAGCAAATGGCCGAAAAATTTCTGAAGTAACCGCTGATGAAAATGGTGAGTGGGTGATGATCCTTGAAGAACCACTAGAAGCGGGCTCTGTTGAATTAAATTTAAAGGCCCGTGCTGCTGGCGGTGATGTGGCAGAGGCTGAAAATGTTGTTGTTGTGTCGGTTCCTGAACGCGAAAGCGATCGTTTCCTTGAACGTCAGCAAAATGGCGTTGTCGCGGTTCTGTCTCCCAAAGACGGTGAAGGTGGTAGTACTGTTTTACAAAAACCGGGCGTGGCGGCTTTTGCTGAAGTGGGTGAAAGCCTAAGTCTAGAGACTATTGATTATGGATCTGGTGGTGCGCCTGTATTCTCGGGGCGTTCATTGCCGCGTGTAGATGTTCGGCTTTATTTAGATGGCAAATATGTTGGTAGCGTAAGAGCGGATGACAGTGGCCGCTGGAATGTCCCCTTAACTAACACTGAGTTGGTGGGGGGCGACCATGTGGTTCGTCTTGATCAGGTGATTGGCGACGGGCAGGTTCAGTTACGGGTAGAGCAACCGTTTGAAACCGGCAAACCGGTTGATGTAGCAAAAGCCTCAGGTGGTGTGTTTGTGCGCCCGGGTAATACTTTGTGGCAAATTGCGCGACAGCTCTATGGCTCTGGTGTGCGTTATACCTTAATATTTAGAGAAAATAGTGAGCAAATCCGCGATCCAGATATGATCTATCCGGGACAGGTTTTCAAATTACCAACTAAGGCGGAAACGGGCTAAGCCGAGCAATCTTTAGGCAGAGGCTTGAGGTGTGAACGAAGTGCCCTCAGATGTTTCTCTGAATCAAGTAGAATCACAGTTAACGCTGACATCAATTTTGAGCCGGTCATATGGCTGTCTGTTTTAGTGATATTTGTGAAATGGATATCACCTTTTGAGCCAATCTTATACATGCCATCTATGGTACGATTAACGCTAAACAGGCGCTCCAATGCCATAGCTCGTTGATTTTTGTCTTCTACGGTAAAATATAGACGCCCTAATGTTGCATTTAGCTTGATACCATTAGTGCCGTCAGCCGTGACTGTTGAAGCAGCTTGAAATTTAATACCCTCCCATTCAAAATTTAAATGGTCGAAGGCCTGTTCTTCAAGCGAGTCCAGTTGTTGCTTGGCCTCATCAAGTTTTTGGTTGAGCTTCATTGATATGTGTTACCTGAATTTAATATATTCGGACGCTATAGCTGTTTCCTTATGCTAAAGCATCTCTTGATGTGTTTAAGCAAGAGTTAAAACTTTACGAAAAAATATAAATAAATCAAACTTTTGAAAGTTGGCAGGTTTAGCTATGTCTAGAAATCCATAGCGAATTTCTGAATTGGGCACTATGTATAGAGCCTTGACGAAGTGACTCCATGTCGTCAGTGTGTGCCGGAAATCTGCACATTGAGCTGTAATGATGAATAATAAGGGCTTTAGTATGAAAGCGTCAGACGTAGTAATGGTACCGATCCATCCAGAGGGCCACAAGTTTGTGGGGCTCTTTTTCATTATTTCATTGGTATTGGGCTATGTTTATCTGCCTCTTGGGTATGTAGGGCTTATTCTTACTGCATGGTGTTTGTATTTTTTCCGTAATCCAGAGCGCGTTATCCCAGACGAAGAGGGCGTATTGGTTAGCCCTGCTGATGGTACAGTATGCTCTGTGTCAGAAGCAGTGCCACCTGCTGAGCTTGGTATGGGGAACGAACCTCGCACGCGCATAACGATTTTTCTTTCTGTATTTAATGTTCATGTGAACAGAACGCCGGCTGCGGGTGAAATTACAGCAGTAGCGTATGTGCCAGGTAAGTTTCTGAATGCTGCCGCTTCTAATGCAAGTGAGGAAAACGAGCGGCAGTTAGTACGTATGACAACGGATGATGGCAAAGATATTGCTTTTGCACAGGTTGCAGGCCTTGTTGCGCGCCGTATCCTTTGTGATTTGGAAGAGGGTAACACTGTTAAACGCGGCGAAGTTTTTGGTTTGATCCGTTTTGGTAGCCGTACAGATATTTATCTGGATGAAAGTCAGGCTGCGAAGGTGAAAGTTGGGCAGACAATGATTGGTGGCGAAACAATTATTGCAGCCAATAAATAGGGGAACGCAGTGTCTTCACCTAAAAAAGCACTGCTATTTAAAGCAATTTCAATTCGCACAATTCTACCAAGTGTGGTGACTTTGTTTGCCTTTATGGCGGGACTGACATCAATTAAGTTTGCGTTATCAGGTAAATGGGAGCTTGCTGTTGCCGCGATCATAGCTGCTGGCATATTTGACGGCCTTGATGGTACAGTCGCACGGTTGCTTAAAAGTACAAGTAGGTTTGGGGCGGAACTAGATTCGCTTTCTGATGTGGTAGCCTTTGGCGTGGCACCCGCAGTAATTTTATACCTTTTTATTTTAAACGATTTAGACCGTTTAGGTTGGGCTGTAGCTTTGATCTATGCTAGCGGAATGGCACTTCGCTTAGCTCGCTTTAACGCACGGTTGGATGAAGAAAGCCCTGCAAAAAAAGCGTCTAGTTTTTTAACTGGGGTGCCTGCGCCTATGGGAGCAGGGCTTATTCTTGCGCCAATGATGCTTGAGTTTGCATATGAGGATGGGAAGGTGCTGGAGGGACAGGCGCTGTTTGTAGCGGTTTACGCGATTATTATTTGCCTGTTAATGGTTTCTACCTTGCCAACCATATCCTTAAAGGCGCTACGCGTGCCGAGGGAGTGGTTTATTCCTGCTTTATTAGTGTTTGTAGTAGTGGTTGCTGGTTTGTTTGTTCATACATGGTGGATGTTACTGATTATAGGCATGGCCTATCTTGCAGGATTGCCCTTCACTTATATAGCTAGCAAAAAGCGAGAAGCGCAGAAACGACGCGGTTAATTAGGGTGTTTTACCCAATTTGGCACTTTCATTGCATTTATTTTGGTTGAAGAAACGGCTTTTTAATGAGGGCTGTGCTAAGTCTTTATAAAGATTTGGCTTTTTGATTTGGCTGAAAGGCAGAGCGATGCAAAATATTTCAAGTTTCAAATCCGGAATTTCCGCAGGTGTGGTTAAAAAGGCAATAGTTGCCGCATTGGCCGCGGCGTTATCGGCTTGTGGTGGGGCTACTGACCTGTGGCAAGGCGAGGAAGTGTTAGTAGAAGCACGACAGGAGGTTTTGGAGCGAAATGTTTACAATGTGAGCGATGACCACCGTGAACTGAAAGATCGTTTTAATGCCCTTGAGCGTCTTTATGTAGAGCTGGTGCATCAACTTAGAGCACAGAATAGTAAAATGGCGGCACTGGAGTCCCAAGTTTCAAAAGTTGAGCGTGATCCGGAAGCTGAAGCTCGCTTAAGCAGGGTGCGAAGCGATGTAACAGTGATCCGCGAACAGATGAAAAAGTTGGAAAATAGGGTCTTCTCGGTTGAAATGACTGAGCAGCCTGTAGCTAGTAACACTCCAGCAACCGCAATGATGACTGATGTAGGTACAAGCCAAGCTAGCTTGCAGCCATCTATTACTCCAAGCGTGCCAGTCAATAATAATGCTGCGCCAAAGCAAACATTTTACGGTGTGCATTTAGCCTCTTACCGTTCTCAAGAGCAGGTGTCATCAGGTTGGACAGGGTTGCAGCAAGCCTTTGGTGGTGATCTGGAAGGACTTACCCCTTTGATCTATACGCAGAGCCAAGAAGGAATAGGGACTTTCTTACGGTTAATTGCAGGGCCTCTCATTAATGAACAAGAAGCTGATGCACTTTGCGGTAGGATCAGGGAAACGGCAGGAGAGCAATATTGTCGTGTTTCCGAGTATCAAGGAGAACCTGTT
>Ga0316207_10002026_pt1 | contig 22140 bp, 16 predicted proteins | sample 6weekpyrite_MG_FD_204943 | JGI IMG/M metagenome (GOLD analysis project Ga0316207, IMG submission 204943) | Microbial mat bacterial communities from mineral coupon in-situ incubated in ocean water Damariscotta River, Maine, United States -... | ecosystem: Environmental > Aquatic > Marine >...
AAACATGTTTGCGCTGCGCCTGTGGGGAGGCTCGCGCAACTCTTTACAGGGCAATTATGCTTTACCAGGCCTATGAGCTGCAACGCAGCTGGATGAATTCCGTGAGCGCGATCGCATCGATCAGCTCTGAAATGCTGGCGCACCCAGCCAACCCTTTCAGCAAAGTCGGTTTTGGCACGATGGCGTCCAATGCGCTTGACGTGTTCGCCCATGCGACCGCGCATTACGGCAAGCCTGCGTTTGGCATCAACGAAGTCGATGTCGAAGGCACCACCTATCCGGTGATCGAGGCCACCGTCATCAATCGTCCCTTTGGCGATCTGAAACGCTTCCGCCTTGATGGTGTTGACGACAAACGCCCCAAAATGCTGATCGTTGCCCCGATGAGCGGGCATTACGCAACGCTGCTGCGCGGAACGGTGGAGCGGATGCTGCAAAAGTACGAGGTCTACATCACCGATTGGGCCGATGCGAAGCTGGTGCCGCTGTCAGAGGGGTATTTCGACCTCGATAGCTACATCGATTACATCACCGAATTCCTCGAATATATCGAAGCGCTTGAGCCCGGCCAGCGCCCGCATATGCTCGCCGTGTGCCAGCCATCGGTCCCCGCTTTTGCCGCCACCGCCTTGCTCAATCAGCACAAGTCCCCGGCAGCGCCTGCCACGCTCACCATGATGGGCGGGCCAATCGACACGCGCGAAAGTCCGACCACGGTGAACGATCACGCGATGAACCGTCCGATTGAATGGTTCCGCAATTCGGTGATCGCCACAGTGCCGATGAATTATCGAGGGAGCGGACGGCGGGTCTATCCCGGTTTCATGCAGCTATCGGCGTTTATGAGCATGAACCTGCAAAGCCACATGATGAGCCATTACGAGATGTTCAAACATCTGACCGCAGGCGATGAAGAAAGCGCCGATGCGACCAAGGCTTTCTACGACGAATATCGCGCCGTATGCGACATGACGGCAGAATTTTACCTCCAGACGGTCGAGGAAGTGTTCCAGAAGCACTCGATCCCCAACGGCACGTTCGAACATAAAGGCGAGGTTGTCGATCTGACCCAGATCACCGACACCGCCCTGCTCGCCATCGAAGGTGAGCGCGACGATATCTCGGGCCTCGGCCAGACCAAGGCTGCGCTCAAGCTCACGACCGGGCTCACCGAAGACAAGAAACGCTATTACATGGCCGAAGGCGCAGGCCATTACGGCATCTTCAACGGCAGCAAATGGCGCGAAAACGTAGCCCCTGTGGTCGAGGAATTTGTCGCGGCGCATTCATAAGAGGCAAGCGGATGACCGACCGCCTTTCTAACAATCGTTTTTGCCGCAAATTCGGTCTTTCCACTCCGCTCGCTCTGGCACCGATGGCCTTTGCGTCAGGGGGCGAACTGGCCGCTGCGTGCGCCAGGGCCGGTGCCTTGTCGCTTATCGGCGGGGCCTATGGCGATACAGACTGGACGGCGCGCGAATACACAAAGGCAGCAGACGCGCTTGCCGGTGTTCCAGACGATCTCGCGCGGCTTGGCTGCGGGTTCATCACATGGAAGATGGATCAGGACCCATCAGCGCTCGATTGGGTGCTGGATCAGGCTGACCTGCCCGCTGCGATCATGGTTTCCTTTGGCGATCCTTCGCCAATCGGACGGCGCATCACAGATGCAGGCGTGCCGCTCATCTGCCAGATCCAGTCGATCTCGCAATTGCCCCAAGCGGTTGACGCGGGCGCTGATGTTATCGTTGCACAAGGCGGCGAGGCAGGCGGGCACGGCCTTAATGCGCGCGATGGGCGAGGTACCTTTACCCTTGTCCCCGAAATCGCGGACTGGCTCGGCGTACATGCACCCGATGTCATGTTGCTCGCAGCAGGAGGGATTGCCGATGGTCGCGGGCTTGCTGCGGCATTGATGCTGGGCGCGGACGGGGCGATGGTTGGCTCGCGCCTATGGGCAAGCGAAGAATCGCTGGCCCCCGATAACGCCATTGCCCAAGCGGTTAGCGCCGATGGCGATGGAACGGCGCGGTCGGCGGTGTTCGATATTCTGCGCCAAAAAGACTGGCCTGCCCATTTCGATTTCCGCGCGCTGCGCAATGCGATCCACAAGGCATGGGAAGATCGCATCGAGGATTTGCGCGCCGATCCCGATGCCGCCCAGGCAAGCTATCGTGAAGGGGTGGAACAAGGCGACTATTCGCGCGCGCATGTCACCGTAGGCGAAGGCACCGGCCTAATCCGCAGCAACGAAAGCGCAGCAGACATTGTGCGCCAGATACATGACGAGGCAGCGCGACTGTTAGGCTAACCCTCGGGCACTTTTCGCCGAAATGCGGCCTTGATGTTGCCGAACACCCGCCAGGCCATCCATAAAAGCACGACAACCAGAACAAACAGCACCGCTGCGATGGCGGCGGCGATGGTCGGGTATTCGTAAGCCGCCCAGAGCAACCCGACGGTTGCGACATCCTCTACGCTGGAGGTGACCGCATTCGACACCGGTTCGGGCGATGTGTTGACCACGGCGCGTGCACTTGCCTTGCCGCCATGCGCAAGAAAGCTTGCTCCGCCGCCCAGCAGAAACGCGATAACCTGCATGGCAGGGTCCGAGGGATCGACAATCGCGAGCGCCAGCAAAGCGCCGCCAACGGGCCGGATGAAAGTGTGAATGCCGTCCCACAGCGAATCGAGCCACATCACCTTGTCGGCAAAGAACTCCGCCAGCGCGCCGATCAGCGCAACGCCCATCACCCACGGATTTTCCAGAACGCCAAGGCTGGCCAGATGTTCGGGCACTGGCAGCGCTTCCAGTCGCATCGCAAGGCCCGTTGCGAAAACGCACAAGTAAAGCCGCCAGCCCGAAAGCAGGCTTACGCTGCCCGCGATCCCGATGATTTCCATGATGGGCATATTTGTTTCGCCTCAAGCGCCGGCGGATGCCTGCGCATCCTTGGCTATCCTCGCATAAGCTCGGGCGGGCGGTCGCCCTTGCGAACCCTATTGGGTTCGATACACAGCTTCTCGAAAATAGAAAAGGCGGCGTAGGATCGCTCCCACACCGCCTTTCAACATCCAGGTCACGGCAGTCAAAGCGCGACTGCGCGTCGGCCGGTCAGGCCGCCCCCGCGGAGGCTGCGCGCGCAAGCAACCCCTTAGAAGACTTCGAAAAGTCCTGCTGCGCCCATGCCGCCGCCGACGCACATGGTCACGACAACATATTTCGCACCGCGGCGCTTGCCTTCGATCAGTGCGTGGCCGGTGCAGCGTGCGCCGGTCATACCGTAAGGGTGGCCGATAGAGATCGAGCCGCCATTGACGTTGAGGATGTCGTTATCAATGCCCAGCTTGTCGCGGCAGTAAAGCACCTGCACGGCGAAGGCTTCGTTCAGTTCCCAAAGGCCGATATCATCCATTGTGAGACCCGTCTGCTTAAGCAGTTTGGGGATCGCATAGACAGGACCGATACCCATTTCATCAGGCTCTGTTCCGGCAACAGCCATGCCGACATAGCGGCCCAGCGGCTCAAGGCCTTTTTGTTCGGCAAGCTTGGCTTCCATCAACACGCTGGCCGACGAACCGTCGGAAAGCTGCGAAGCGTTACCCGCCGTGATGGTCATGTTCGGACCCATTACCGGCTGGAGGCCCTGAAGGCCTTCCAATGTGGTTGAAGGACGGTTGCCTTCATCCTTGGTGATTGTGACTTCTTGTTGAGACACTTCGCCGGTCGCCTTGTCTTTCACCATCATGGTGGTGGTGACAGGTACGATTTCCGCATCGAAGTGACCTGCCTCTTGGCCGGCGGCGGTGCGCTGCTGCGATTGCAGAGCATATTCGTCCATCGCCTCGCGGCTGATGCCGTAGCGCGCTGCAACCGTTTCAGCGGTGCCGAGCATTGGCATGTAGACGTCTTTGTGCATTTCGATCAGCGCCGGATCGGGCTGAACACGCATTTCAGGGGTCTGGACGAGACTGATCGAATCCTGACCGCCACCAACGACGATATCCATGTTGTCGACCACGATCTGCTTGGCAGCCGTAGCGATTGCCATCAGGCCCGAGGAACACTGACGGTCAATCGTCTGTGCAGCCACGCTGACAGGAGCACCACCGCGCAGTGCAACCTGACGCGCGATGTTACCCGATTGGGTGCCCTGCGTAAGAACGGTGCCCCACACGACATCGTCAATTTCGCCTGCGTCGATCTTGGCGCGTTCAACCGCCGGAGCGAAGGAATACGAGCCTAGCGTGGCGCCCAGAGTGGCGTTGAAGCCGCCTTTGTAAGCCCGGCCAATCGGCGTACGGGCGGTGGAAACGATTACTGCATCGCGTGACATGAGAGGTGTCCTTTTCAATAAACGGGTTGGCTCGCCCCGCATGTTTATATGGGAGCAAATGGGGTCAAACGGGCACGAGAATTTCTTCGCGGCCCGAAAGGGTCATAAAATCAGACGAAGAACTGGGTGATCCACTCGCACATAAGTGCAGGCTTTTCTTCGCCTTCGATTTCAATCGTAATCTCGGCAGTCTGCTGCCATTGGCCGGGGCGTTTTTCGATCATTTCGACCAGCTTCCAGTGACCACGGATACGCTTGCCAACGCGAACCGGCGCGATGAAGCGGGTTTTGTTGCCGCCATAGTTCACGCCCATCTTGATGTTTTCCATCTTGGGGATGTCGCTGTTGGCAGACAGGAACGGGATCATCGACAGCGTCATAAAGCCATGCACGATGGTGCCGCCAAACGGGGTCATCTTGGCTTTTTCTTCGTCGATATGGATGAACTGGTGGTCACCTGTCGCATCGGCGAACATGTTGACCTTCTCCTGAGTCATTTCGACCCATTCGCTGCTGCCAATATTTTCGCCGACCTTTGCGGCCAATTCCTGCGGCGTCATAGCGTATCTCCTGCTTTGCGCGCCGCCCTAGATCCTGCGTGTGAGCAGCGCTTCTTGCGCCGCTACATGGCGCATGAGCGGGAGTGATGCAATGCGTCGGCGGGTGCGCGCACGAGCGCGCTGGGCGGTGCCGTTACGGCAATGCCAGCTTGGCGCGTGCCTCGGCAGCTGCTCTTTGTCGCTCTGCGCGCTTTTCAGAGGGCGAAAGCGGCTTTTCAGCGCTGCTTTCATGATCAGCCGATTCGAGCCGCATGACATAGGAGTTAAGCCCGATCTGAAGACCAACCATCATCAGCATAACCGGCTGATAGGCGATCCCCTGAAAGGTTGCGCCGACCAGATAGACAAGGCTCGCCATTTGCAGCGCGGCTGCCATAGGCGCGATCCATTCGGTCGTCTCGGCCTGATTGCCGCGCCATTTGCGATAGATCCGCTCCATCTGCCACACCCCCAGACCGTGCATCAGCAGCCAGATCGCAAGGCCGGGATAGCCCTGTTCGCCCAGAAGCTCGAAAAAGGATGAATGAAACGCGCGTGCTTCGTCGGTTACTTCGCGATATTCGACGCTGGTCGTGTTTCCGACCTCGCTGCGCACCGGCATTCGATAGGTGAAGGAATTGGCGCGGTAGGAATCGAAACCGCCGCCAAGCGGGTTCTCAGCGGCATAATCGATCGTCCATTCCCACACCGCGATCCGGGTTGATGCGCTTTCATCGCCGCCCGGCTGGGTCAAAGTCGCCATGCGCTCATAATAGCTTGAAGGCAGGAACGGCAGCGCTGCCAGCCCCATCACGCCGGCTGCGGCAACAAAGACAAACCGGCGCTTGGTATAGCGCAGCAACAACACGCCCAGCGCCGCGATACAGACAAGTCCTGTGCGGGCCTCGGTGCCGATCGGGATCAACAGGCTGGAGAAAATCAGCGCACCTGCAAACACGCTCACCATCCAGTGCGGGCGATAGATCGTGCCATAGCGGGTGAACCACGCGATGATCGGGATCAACGCGATGGCGACCGTTGCCAGGGTCGAACTTTCGTAAATCCCGCTATTATCGGTGACGAAGAATTTGAGGTTTTCATAGCCGCCGCCGCCCAGCACGGTTTTCATGCCCGTGCCGATCACAATCGTCGCCACTGCCAGCACCAGCGTAAGCGCGAGCGCTTCGATCCGCAGGCGGGTTGTGACGGTTAGCGGCAGAAAAATCGCAAACAACAACGCCTTCCACACCCAGTCCCACTTGGTACCAGCCGGTTCGGGAAATTCGGACCATTGCAGCGTCCACCAGCAATAGACCAACAGCAAAAGGATGAGGAACTGGCGCAGCGAAAAGCGCGCGCCTTCCTTTCTGTCGAGCAACAACCACCCGCCAAAGGCCGCCGCAAACGCGATCAGTGAAACCTGCAATTCCTGAATGATGCCATAGCCGATCCGCTGCGGCGCCAGAATGTCGATATAGACATAGAGCAGCACCCACAGGAACGGCCGCCTGATGCCCAGCAAAAGCACGTATCCAATAAAGGCGATGAAGACGAGATCGAGCATCAGTTCGCGCTCTCATCAGATGCGGCATCTTTCCTGCGCCGCGCATTGCGGCCTGCAACGCTGGCCGCTTCGCGTTCGGCCTCGGCCTTATCGGCATAGGATTGAAGCTCGGGATCGACATCCAGATCATCACGCATCACCAACCGCAAAAATGCGATGGCGAGCAGGGCGTGCCCGATAATTAGAGAGAGATAGTCGATCATTACACATGCCCGCATAGAGCAACGCGGTTGACGGCCCGTTAAGCACATTGCGTTAATGCACATTCGCATGACGCGCATTCTCCACGTCCTCGACCATTCGCTGCCGCTCCACAGCGGTTATACCTTTCGCACGCGTGCCATTTTAAAGGCGCAAGAGGCGTTGGGGCTCGAAGTGCGCGCGATCACTTCGCAGCGCCACAATCTGGAAGCTGAATGGGATGCAGACGCGGAAGTTTTAGACGGGCTGCGCTTTCACCGAACATCGGGCGTTCCCGGTGGGCCGATGCTGGTCAGCGAATTTCGCGAAATGGCGGCGCTGTCAGGCGCGATCCAGACGCTCGCCAAGGATTGGCGGCCCGATGTCATCCACGCCCATTCGCCCGCGCTCAACGGCGGCGCTGCCTTGCGTGCAGCCCGCGCGCTTGGTGTGCCCTTTGTCTATGAAATCCGCGCCTTTTGGGAAGATGCAGCGGTTGGCAATCGAACGGGAAGTGAAGGGTCAGCCAAATATCGCCTCACCCGCAGCCTTGAGACGCAGGTCGCCAGCCGCGCAGATGCCGTCTTTACCATCTGCAACGGCTTGCGCGATGATCTGATCGCTCGCGGCATTGCTGCGGGAAAAATTGGAGTGATGCCCAATGGCGTTGATCTGACGCTGTTCGGCGATCCCCCGCCGCGCGATGATGCGCTGGGGCAGGAACTGGGCATCGAACCGGGCGCACCGGTGATTGGCTATGTCGGCAGTTTTTATGATTATGAAGGCATCGATGATCTGATCGCTGCGATGCCTGCGCTTCGTGATAAGCAGCCAGGTGCGCGATTGTTATTGGTAGGGGCAGGCGAAATGGAGCCGCAATGGCGCGCCGCTGCTGCTTCATTGCCCGATCCTGATGCCGTGATTTTCGCAGGGCGCGTGCCGCATAGCGAGGTGGAGCGGTATTATTCGCTGATCGATGTGCTCGCCTATCCAAGGAAGCATTCGCGCCTCACCGATCTTGTCACCCCGCTCAAACCGTTGGAGGCGATGGCTCAACAGCGCATCGTTGCAGCCTCCAATGTTGGTGGCCACCGCGAGCTCATCACGCACGGCGAAACCGGAATTCTGTTCGAACCCGACAATCCGGCTGCCTGTGCAAAGGCGCTCGGCGACCTGCTCGACAATCGGTCGAATTGGGACGCCATGCGCCGCCGCGGCGTCGAACATGTGCGCAATGCGCATGACTGGCATGAAAATGCCCGTCGTTATCCAGACGTTTACCAACTCTTGCTAGGCGATCTTAAGTGTGACCGGCGCTCTGCGCCCAACACGCAAAAACAGGGATTACGGGCCTAGGGATACGCAAACCTCCCAGGGCCTCAACAAGCAAGGGGCCTCATGCGTCTAAGCCAATACATTGAACGGGAACCGGCTAAGCGTAAAAAGTCACGCGGCAAGCAGGCAGATGCCCTTAATGCGATCGCTGCGCAGAAGTTTTTTGTGCCCGCCGTTTGCGCGTGGGGTGCAGCGCTGCTGGGGCTTTCGATTGTCGTCCTTCCTGACAGTGCGATCAACCGGATCACGGTGCTTTCCAATCTCGGTTTTCTGGGTGGCTGGGCGAAATTTGCCTATGCCTCGATTGCCGCGCTGCTTGGCGCAGGGATTGCCTATTTTGCCTCAGGCAGCATGCATGAACGCGCCCGCGCCGCTGATGAACGCGTTCCGGTCGCTTCGGCGGTGAATTCGCGGCGGCCACAACGGGTCGATCCGATCAACCCTGCAACCGATCTTGGCAGCGAAAGCCTCGATGCGCCGATCGAAGAAGGCGAGTTTGAAGAGCTGCGCGAAGATTGTTCTGCCAGCCCCAGCAAGAGCGAGCCGACCTTGGGCGAATTGTCAAAGCGCGGCTACGAAATGGAAGCGCCCGAAGACGTTACAGCCAGCGGTAAGGCGGGCGATAACGGGGGCGATGCTTTGTTCACCCGTAAGCATTTTCAGTCAGCTTTGATCGAAACATGCGAAGGCGAGGCCTGCGAAGCGGCAACCTGCGAGGCGGCTCCCACGCATAGCCCAGACGAAGACGATGCCGGTGTTTCTGATGAAAGCGAAGACGAATTGGCTCAGGTAATGACCAAGGCAAAGCGGGACAGCGATCCTGCCCCGATTGGCAGCCCTGCTGCCTCAGCCGCAGGCGCATCGTGGAGCTTGACCCAGTTTACCCCGCCCTCTCCTCAAGCGGCTCCGCAGCCGGAAAAAGCTGCTCCCGCGATCTCTGCTTTCACCAGTTCAACCGAGCCATCGCCTGTCAAAGCGGCACCTGAACCTCAGCCTCTGCCGGAAAAACCGCAGGCGCTTGATCTGGGTGAATTTGCCGAATTGCCGTCGCGCAATGCGGTGTGGGTGGAAGAGCAGAGCGACGAGGCCGTTCAAGAAGCGGTTGCAACCCCGAAACCGGCCCCGAAACCAGCCCAGAATCCGGCCCCTTTGCCGCCCGCAAGCGCGCTTGAAAAACTGCGCGAGCGTAATCCTGAAGAATTGAGCCTTGTCGAAATGGTTGAACGGTTTGCCGGCGCATTGCACCAACATCAGGAAGCTGAGCGCGCCAACATCGCCAATTCAGGCCCGACGCGCGATGCCGCCTTGGCTGAAGCCTTGAAAGCGCTCACCTTGTTCACCGAAAACGGGTTCGATAAGGGCGCAGTCAATGCCGATCCGATGCAACTGGGCCAGACCGAACGCGAATTGCGCGATGCCTTGGTCAAACTTCAGGGCCTGCGCGGTGAACAACGCGGTGCAGCGTGATTCTGATTAGTTTCGCATGAAACTATGCTCTTTGCACAGGCTTGCGTAATCAAAACAAAGCCAAACTATCCGTTAGTGAAATAATACTGCGTTCTTCGCGGTTGCAATATTTCTCGTCCATCGGCATTAGGGTGCCGAAACGAAGCGCGGTCCGGCAACGCCCTTGTCCGGTGCGCTCGACATCTGCCGCTGCTCGCGAACCGTGTGAAACCTCACCCGGCTCCTCGCTTGCAGCAGCATCTAACAGGACGGAACTTTGCCATGGTGGGTTACCCCGCTCAGCAGGGTCTTTATGACCCTAGAAACGAACATGACGCCTGCGGTGTGGGCATGGTCGCGCATATCAAGGGCGTGCGCAGCCACTCTATTGTAGAGCAATCGTTAGAGATTCTGGAGAAGCTCGACCATCGCGGCGCTGTTGGCGCGGATCCGCTTTTGGGTGATGGCGCGGGCCTGTTGATGCAAATCCCTGACGCGCTGATCCGCCGGTGGGCTGATGAACACGGCCACGATCTGCCCGATCAAGGCGATTACGCGGTCGCGATGTGCTTTATGCCGCAAGACCAAGCCGCGCGCGCATTTGTTGCAGAACAGTTTGAAAAGTTCACCATCAAGGAAAGCCAGCGTTTTGTCGGTTGGCGCGATGTGCCTGTCTCGCAAAAGGGATTGGGCGATACGGTGATCGAATCCATGCCGGTGATCCAGATGGCGATCATCGCGCGGGGCGATAACTGCGCCGATCAGGACGCGTTTGAACGCAAGCTGCTGGTGATCCGCAAGCAGGTGCAAAACCCGCTCGCCAAACTGGCGCAAAAGCATGACCTTCCCGGCCTCACCGATCTCTACGTGCCCAGCTTTTCCAGCCGCACGATCGTTTACAAAGGCCTTCTGCTGGCAACGCAGGTGCAGAGCTTTTTCGACGATCTGCGCGATCCCGAATGCGTCAGCGCGTTCGGCCTTGTCCACCAACGCTTTTCAACCAACACTTTCCCGAGCTGGCGGCTCGCCCACCCGTTCCGCTTCATCGCGCATAATGGCGAGATCAACACCGTTCGCGGCAATGTGAACTGGATGAACGCGCGCCGCCGCACGATGGAAAGCGAATTGCTTGGCCCCGATCTCGACAAGATGTGGCCGATCATTCCGCACGGACAATCGGACACCGCCTGTCTCGACAACGCGCTCGAGTTGCTGCTGGCAGGCGGATACAGCCTTGCCCATGCGATGATGGTTCTGATCCCCGAAGCGTGGGGCAAGAACGAGCAGATGAGCCCTGAACGCCGCGCATTCTACGAATATCATGCCGCTTTGATGGAGCCATGGGACGGTCCTGCTGCGGTGTGCTTTACCGATGGCCGCCAGATCGGTGCGACGCTCGATCGCAACGGTCTTCGTCCAGCGCGTTTCTGCGTCACCAAAGACGATATCGTATGCCTCGCCTCGGAAAGCGGTGTTCTGCCCTTTGCCGAAGAAGACATCACCCGCAAATGGCGGCTGCAACCGGGAAAGATGCTGCTGATCGACCTTGAACAAGGCCGCATCATCGAAGACGGGGAATTGAAGGCCGAACTCGCCGGCGCTGAAACCTATGCCGAATGGCTCGATCAGGCCCAGTTCAAGCTTGCCGATATCGATCATATCGAACCTGAACTGTCCGAAGTGCCCGAGCATCACACCACGCTGCTCCAGCGCCAGCAGGCGTTTGGTTATACGCAGGAAGACATTTCACGGTTCCTCGAACCGATGGCGGTAAAGGGCGATGATCCAATCGGATCGATGGGCACCGACACCCCGATCGCGGTTCTGTCCGACCGTTCGCGCCTGCTCTACGATTATTTCAAGCAGAACTTTGCGCAGGTCACCAACCCGCCGATTGATCCGATCCGCGAAGAGCTGGTGATGAGCCTGCTTTCGATGATCGGCCCGCGCCCCAACCTGCTTGGCCATGATGCTGGCACGCACAAACGCCTTGAGGTGGAACAACCCATCCTCACCAATGAAGATCTGGCGAAGATCCGTTCGGTCGAGGCGGTGCTCGATGGCGCATTCCGGTGCGAGACGATCGATATCACTTGGGATGCCTCGCAAGGCGTTGAAGGCATTGAACTGGCATTGAAAGAGATGTGCTGGGCCGCCACCGAAGCGGTGTTGCAGGACCAGAACATCCTTGTCCTGTCAGACCGCGCGCAGGATGAAGGGCGCGTGCCGATGCCAGCGCTGCTTGCCACAGCGGCGGTGCATCATCACCTCGTTCGGCAGGGTTTGCGGATGCAAACCGGCCTAGTCATCGAAACCGGCGAAGCGCGCGAAGTGCACCATTTCTGCGTCCTAGCAGGCTTTGGCGCCGAAGCGATCAACCCTTATGTGGCGTTCGAGACGCTTGAGGATATCCGGGTCAAGAAACACGCCGAACTTGGCGCTGAAGAAGTTCAGCAGAACTATATCAAGGGCGTGGGCAAAGGGATCCGCAAGGTCATGTCCAAGATGGGCATATCGACCTACCAATCCTATTGCGGCGCGCAGATTTTTGACGCGGTTGGCCTGTCGTCCGATTTCGTCGAGAAATACTTCACCGGCACTGCGACCACCATCGAAGGCGTCGGCCTTGACCAGGTGGCCGAAGAAAGCGTGCGCCGTCACGCACAGGCCTATGGCGAAAACCCCTTGTATAAGGGGATGCTCGATGTGGGAGGCATCTATCAATATCGCCTGCGCGGTGAAGAACACGCCTGGACGCCGGAAAATGTCGCGCAATTGCAGCACGCAGTGCGCGGCAATGATGGCAAAGGCAATGCCGCCAATTACGAAGAGTTTGCCAAGTCGGTGAACGAACAATCCGAACGCCTGCTCACCATTCGCGGGCTGATGGAGTTCAAGAAAGCCGACAATCCCGTTCCGCTCGACGAGGTTGAACCTGCCAGCGAGATCGTCAAACGCTTCAGCACCGGCGCGATGAGCTTTGGTTCGATCAGCCACGAAGCGCATTCGACGCTTGCGTTGGCGATGAACCGCATTGGCGGGCGTTCAAACACCGGCGAAGGCGGCGAAGAGCCGTTCCGCTTTACCCCGATGGAAAACGGGGATTCGATGCGCAGCCGGATCAAGCAGGTGGCATCGGGCCGCTTTGGCGTGACCACCGAATATCTGGTCAATTCCGACGATATCCAGATCAAGATGGCGCAAGGCGCAAAGCCGGGCGAAGGCGGCCAGCTTCCCGGACACAAGGTCGATAAACGCATCGGCGCGGTGCGCCATTCGACCCCGGGTGTGGGCCTGATTTCGCCCCCGCCGCACCACGACATCTATTCGATCGAAGACTTAGCGCAGCTGATCCACGATCTGAAAAACGTAAATACCCAGGCGCGTATTTCGGTGAAGCTCGTATCAGAAGTGGGCGTAGGCACGGTCGCTGCGGGCGTATCAAAAGCGCGCGCCGATCACGTGACCATCTCTGGTTATGACGGCGGGACCGGCGCATCGCCGCTGACCTCGCTCACCCATGCAGGCAGCCCGTGGGAAATCGGCCTTGCCGAAACACAGCAAACGCTGCTGCTCAACGATTTGCGCAGCCGTATCGCGGTGCAGGTCGATGGCGGCCTGCGTACCGGACGCGACGTTGCCATTGGCGCATTGCTGGGCGCGGATGAATTTGGCTTTGCCACCGCTCCGCTGATCGCAGCGGGCTGTATCATGATGCGCAAGTGTCATCTCAACACCTGCCCCGTTGGCGTTGCCACGCAGGATCCTGAGCTGCGCAAACGCTTTACCGGTCAGCCTGAACATGTCGTCAATTACATGTTCTTCGTTGCCGAAGAGCTGCGCACCATCATGGCCGAGCTGGGCTTCCGCACGATTGCCGAAATGGTGGGCCGGGTAGACCGGCTCGACATGACGCGTATGCACCGCCACTGGAAAGCGCGCGGGATCAATCTTGATCGTCTGCTCCACCTGCCAGATCTGGCTGAAGGAGCGCCGCTGCTTAACACCGAAGAGCAAGATCACGGCCTTGACGGCGCGCTCGACAATGCGTTGATTGCCGATGCGCAAGACGCGATCGAGGCGAAAAAGCCGGTCGAACTCAACGTCGAGGTTCGCAATGTGAACCGCACCGTTGGCGCGATGCTTTCAGGCGAAATCGCCAAGGCGCATGGCCATGAAGGCCTGCCGGTTGATACTTTGCGGGTGAACCTGACAGGGGTTGCCGGGCAAAGCTTTGGCGCATGGCTTGCCCATGGCGTAACGCTCGATCTTGTTGGCGATGCCAATGACTATGTCGGCAAGGGGATGAGCGGGGGCCGTATTATCGTACGCGCGCCTGACAACGCTCCGCGCGTGGCAGGCGAAAACATCATCGTTGGCAACACCGTGCTTTACGGCGCGATTGCGGGCGAGGCCTATTTCTCAGGCGTTGCCGGTGAACGCTTTGCGGTGCGCAATTCGGGCGCGATTGCCGTGGTCGAAGGCGCCGGCGATCATGCCTGCGAATATATGACCGGCGGTGTCGTCGTCGTGTTGGGCGCAACGGGCCGCAACTTTGCCGCCGGGATGAGCGGCGGGATCGCCTATGTCTATGACCCCGACGCCAATTTCAGCGAACTGGTCAATCACGCACAGGTTGATCTGTTGCCGATTTCACCAGCGCCGGATCAGGATGAAGGGACAGGTCGCCCGAGGCAGCGCGCCGCCTCAATCCATGATTTCGGAATGGGCGACATGCTGCGTCACGATGCCGAACGGCTGCGCGTGCTTGTCGAACGCCACCAGCTCCACACGGGCAGCGCGGTTGCAGGCGACCTGCTGGCGGACTGGGACAATGCGCTGGGCAAGTTCGTCAAGGTCATGCCGCGCGATTACAAGCGCGCGCTCGAGGCTCTCGAAGCCGAGCGCGAAGAAGCCGCCTCGGTTGCGGCGGAATAAGGGTCAGGATAATGGGTAAGGACACCGGATTTCTCGAACTGGATCGCCGCGAGCGCGATTACCTCGATCCGAAAGAACGGCTTGAAAATTATCGCGAATTCGTCGTTCAGCCGAGCGATGAAACGCTGGCTGCGCAGGCATCGCGCTGCATGGATTGCGGGATACCGTATTGTCACAATGGCTGTCCGGTAAACAACATGATCCCGGACTGGAACCATCTGGTCTATGAAAGCGATTGGCGCAACGCCCTCGACGTTTTGCACTCCACCAACAACTTTCCCGAATTTACCGGCCGCATCTGCCCCGCTCCGTGCGAGGCTGCGTGCACGCTCAACATTGTCGATCAGCCTGTGACGATCAAATCGATCGAATGCGCGATTGTCGATCGCGGGTGGAAAGAAGGCTGGATCACGCCGCAAGTGCCTGAAAAGAAGACCGGCAAATCGGTCGCGGTGGTCGGCTCTGGTCCGGCTGGCATGGCCGCAGCACAACAGCTTGCGCGTGCAGGACATTCGGTGGTCCTGTTTGAAAAGGCTGATCGAGTGGGCGGCTTGCTGCGCTACGGCATTCCCGATTTTAAAATGGAAAAGCACCTCATCAACCGCCGCTGCGTCCAGATGGAGGCCGAAGGGGTTGAGTTCCGCACCAGCAAGGAAGTGGGCGTCGATATCTCGTTCAAGAGCCTGCGCGAGAATTTCGATGCGATTGTGCTTTCAGGCGGCGCCGAAGATGCGCGCGCGCTGGCCATTCCGGGCGCGGAAATGCCCGGTGTGCGGCTGGCGATGGAATTCCTGACCCAACAGAACAAACGCAATGCAGGCGATGATGAAACGCGCGCGGCTCCTCGCGGAACGCTCAAAGCAACCGGCAAGCATGTCGTTGTGATCGGCGGCGGTGATACCGGTTCTGACTGCGTTGGCACATCAAACCGCCAAGGCGCGGCCAGCGTCACCCAGCTTGAGATCATGCCCAAGCCGCCTGAGAAGGAAGACAAGGCGCTGACATGGCCCGATTGGCCCTTGAAGCTGCGCACCTCCTCAAGCCACGAAGAAGGCGCAGCACGCGATTGGGCAGTGCTGGCCAAGCGGGTGATCGGCGATGGTGAAACCGTAACCGGCCTCGAATGTGCCCGTGTCGAATGGGAAGCCGGAGAGAACGGACACCAGATGCGCGAGATTGAAGGCAGCGCCTTTACCATTCCGGCTGATCTCATTCTGCTTGCGATGGGCTTTGTCGGTCCGAAAAAGGCCGGAATTCTCGAACAGTCTGGCGTCGAATTGACGGATCGCGGCAATGTTGATGCAGACACCAACACCTATGCCACAAGCGCCCAAAACGTGTTTGCCTGCGGCGATATGCGCCGCGGACAGAGCCTTGTTGTGTGGGCAATCCGCGAAGGGCGCCAATGCGCACGCGCGGTTGATGAAGCGCTGATGGGTGTGTCCGAACTGCCGCGCTGACGCGGCAGAGGCAACACACCGCACGCGCTGAAAGCTGCGTTAACCAATCAAATAACTTGACCCGAGGAATCGCGGGTGGTTCACCACCTGCGATTAATACGCGCAACCGGCTTTAGGCACCGCGATAGCGCACATGGAAGGGATGAGGGTCGTGTATCAATTTAACAGCCGCCGCGCTGGCGCTTTGGGATTCGCAGCATCGGTTTTGGCACTGGCAACGGCTGCTCCAGCGCTGGCAGAAGCGCCTGCAGATATCGCAATTTCGGCAGAAACTTTCGAAGTCGCCGCCAGCGGCGAAGCGGATACCTACAGCCTGCCTGTTACCGGCGAGGCTGAGCTTACGGTTCAGGGCCCGCAAGATGAGGCTTCTGCACCTGCTGCTGCGCCTGCTGCCGCTCCACCCGCACCGCCGCCACCCAAACCTGTGCGACTGCGGGTTGTGGCTTCGCAATTTGTCGATGTGCCAATTGCCGGCGATGCCCGCAGCCTTGCACGCTATTCTGGCCGCGTTGATGGCTATCTGGAAATCGGCGGACATTTTTACGGCGGGTCGGACAATCTCACGATCCGCATTCGACCTGAATATAGCTGGGGCCGCAGCTCCAACGGGGAAATCGGCCTGATCCCGGGCAACACCGCTTTGTTCCGTCCCGAAGGCAAGGGCGATTTCGACCTGTCCGCCTCGATCGAATATAAGTGGGATTCCGGCGCGACTTTCGAAGTCGGCAAGATGAACATTCTCGACACGTCTGGCGCTTTGCCGATTGTCGCAAGCGACGGGCATTTCGGGTTCCAGAATCTCGGGCTTGCGTTGCCGCCTACCGCGGTTGTTCCCAACACGCTTACCGGCGCACGGCTGACGATCCCGAGCGGCAAGATGATCTACCGCGCATGGGTCTATGACCCTGATAGCCAGTATCAGCGCACCGGATTTGAAACCGCGTTTGAAAGCGGTGTTGGCTTTATGCTCGCTGCCGCTCGTCGCACGACAGTCAACCGTTTGCCAGGCGTCGTAAACCTCGCGATTGTCGGGTCCACGCGTGATCGGTTTGCCGCTGACATCCTGCCGCGCGCGCTGACCCCGCCGCCGCAGCCCTTTGGCACTTTCGGCAATGAAAGCGGCGAGCTGGCGATGCAGCTTTCCTACTATCAGTTCCTCAAGATGTACCCCGAAGCGCGCGGCAAGGGCTGGGGCATCCTTGCGCGTTTCCAGGCGTCGATGGGTGATCCCACCTTCCTTGATTATTCGGGCTATTTCGGCGTTTCGGGCAATCCACGCTTCCGCCCGCAGGACCGCTTTGGTCTTGCCTATTTCCAGTATTCGCTGACCGATGAACTTGTCGATGATATCGCTTTCCGTCTTGGCATCGAGGATGAGCAGGGCGTGGAAGCGTTCTACACCTATCAGTTCGCCGATGGCTTTGGCCTCACCGCCAATGTGCAGGTGGTCGATAGTGCAATCGCCTTCCGCAGCACCGGCGTGACAGTGGGCGCGAGGCTGACGAGCGAGTTTTGATCGGGCCGCCGCTTGCGCTATTCAGCAGGCAAGGGGGGTTTGGCATGAAAGTCTACGGATCGCGGATTTCCTATTACACCGGGAAACTCGAAGCCTATTTGCGTTACAAAGGCATCGCCTATCAGGCTTTGCCCACGCCCTATGACAAGGCGGAAATGCTCAAGGATAAAGTCGGCGCGGTGCAAATGCCGATCGTCGATGATGACGGGACATGGATGTCGGACACGACCCCGATCCTGTGCCACCTGGAAACCGTCCATGGCGCAAACCCGATCATCCCTAAAGATCCTCTTGTCCGCTTCATCGCTTTCCTGATTGAAGATTACGCCGATGAATATCTTTGGCGTCCGGCGATGTTCTACCGCTGGTGGTACCGCCATGACCGCGAATATGCCGCAAGCGTTCTAACCGATGAACTGACCGGGCATTTGCGCCTGCCGCGCTTTATGAAAAAACGCATGATTACCCGTCGTCAGGTGAACCATTATGTCGGCCGCGATGGCGGGACTGAGGGCACCAAGCCGCATATCGAACAGGGCTATGCAAGCGCGTTGGCCGGCATGACAGCGATGCTTGAAAACAGGCCGTTCCTGCTGGGCAATGCGCCCTCGATTGCGGATTTCGGGATGGCTGGTCCGATGCTGCGCCATTTCGGTCAGGACCCCACCCCGCAGGAGATCATGCGCAATACCGCGCCTTTGGTCTATGATTGGGTGGCGCGCATGTGGCTGGCCAAAGATCAGGGCGAACCGCAATTCGTCACAGCGATCCCTGAGGATACAGCGCCGCTGCTTCAGGAAATCTGCGAAACGCATCTGGCGCAATTGGAAGCCAATGCCGATGCCTTTGGCGCGCAAGCCGACCGGTTCGATATGGTCATCCAAGGGTGCCAGTATCGCGGCATTACCACCTCGCGTTACCGCGTGTGGTGCCTTGAGGAATTGCGCCGCCGGTTCGCGCAGTTGGAAGAGGGCCATCAGGCAAGCATCAAGGCGCTGCTGCCCTATGATCATGCCGATCTGTTGTGGCGCGATGCTGCGCCTGCACCATCGGGTTTCAACACCGATAATCACCTGCCCTTTGGCAAGGCGCTCAACGTGTTTGAAGGCGGGTTACCCTAACCAGCCGATCGGCCTGCGCTGATCTTGCGCCAGCTCGATTGGGCAAGCTCGAACATATTTGCCTCTGCCCCTTGCGGCCTGCCGCTCACCAGCCACAGCAATGCGGTGCACGCTGCATAGGTAACAGCGCCAATAGCAACAGACGCAATCAGCGCGATCAGCGGCACTTGCGAGGCAAGCGGCAACCATTGCACCACGGCCAGCATACAAATCCCGGCAAGGAACGGACGCGCGCTCGCCATCAGCAATCCGGCAAAGCCGACCTTTTCGGTCACAGCCAGCGCCGCAATCGAGGCAATCAGCGCCGCTGCAACCACCCACATCGCCATGCGCGCCACATCTAACGGCGTGCCGCCAAATGATGCGGCCCCGATAATCGCGCCCGCAACCGCCAGCGCCGATGCCAGCGCCAGCAATGCGGCAAAGCGCGCCTTGCCGCTGGCCTGAAGGCTCGAAATAATCAGCTTGAACACCGCATAAAACGCCGCTGCCGGAGCGATATATTGCAGATACGGCGCGGCCTCTCCCCATTGTTCGCCAAGCAGAACCCGCACCGCGCTATCCGCGGTCGCGGCCAGTCCCAGACCCATCGGCGCTGCGATCATCGCATAGGCGCCCAGCATGGATTGGAGCCGCAACGGCGTCTCGCCCAATTGCTTGCCGGTCTTGGCCGTGGTGACAAATGTCACCCGGTTGAGCGCGGTGGCGATTTCCAGGGTGAAGATCGATGAAAGGTCTTTTGAAACCGAATAAAAGCCGACAGAGCCAAGCGCTCCGATCCGGCCAACCACGAACCGTTCGATCTCCAGCATGAATGTCTGCGCGGCAGAGGCAAGGAACATCCAGCCCGATACGCCCAACATTTCCGCTCGCCTTACGAGCGAGAAGCGCGGGCGATAGGGATGGAAGATATAGGACATCGCGCAATGCAGCGCGCCTTGCACCACTGCCCCGATCACCAGCGCCCAGTAATTGCGCAGGATTAGCGCTGCTGTGATCGTGATGAAAAACGCGGTCAGGCGAACGACGATGCGCATTTGCAGGTCGCGGCCAAACTCCATGTTCCTCTCAAAATCGACAACGCCGATATTGGACAGGCCGTAAAACACAAACCGGCTCGACAGGATAGCGATGATCCAGGCGAGTACGGGCTCCCGATAAAACCACGCCATCACCGGACCCAGCGCAACCAGCACCAGCGCCAAAGCGGTGAGAACAATCAGCTGTATCGTCCAGACCGTGTCGTAATGCGACCGTTCCGGCTCGCGCACCCGCAAAAGCGCCTGTTTCAGCCCCAGGGCCGAAAACACATCGACCACCGCCAATGTCGCCATCGCCAGCGCCACAATACCGAAATCGGCAGGGGTGAGCGTGCGCGCAAGAATAAGGATCGAGACAAGCCCGATGACCCGCATCGACCAAGCGGTCGCAATCGCCAGAAACGCGCTGCGATAGACCTGACCTTCGCCTTTGCGGGGCTCAGATCCGGCATTGTCCGGCCCAGAATTTGCGTCCGCTTCGGTCAAGAAAAGCACCGTCCTTTTGGTGGGCAAAATCGCCGCGCAATCGGCACCTAGCACCAATCTCCAAACACTTGGTAAGGATAACGGCCTGTTAGGAATAATGCGTTAGGCAAAACACCGTTTTATGGGGTGCTGCGCAAATGCGTTTGATCAGCTGTGTTTTCTTTGCCTTGCTCGCGGTCTATTCGGCCGTGCTGATTGGCCTCGAATTTAACACATCGCAGGATTATATTCGCCACTATTTCAGTGACATAGAAGGCCCGCGCCCCTTTTTCGCAATCAACACCACTTTGAGCACTTTCCTGCTTGCAGGCGGGGCGATGTTGCTCGCCTTTACCGCTTGTGCCGGGCACAGGCCGATTTCGGGCCGGCTGGGCCTGTTCTTGTGGTCACAGGCGGGAATGCTCGGCTTTCTTGCCTTTGATGACCGGTTTCAGCTGCACGAGGCGCTCGCCTACCGGATCGGGATTGGCGATCATTTCATCATGGCGACATGGGCCTTGATCGAGGTTGCATTGCTGTTGTCGCTCGCGCGGCTCGCCGAAATCCCTTTTCGGGCCTTCGTGCTCGTCGCGATTGGCGGCGGGTTCTTTGCCGTGATGATGGTGTTCGATGCCATCGTGCCGCACGACATGGTGCTCAGGCTGTCGCTTGAAGATATCGCAAAGAGCTGGGCGGCGGCCTTGTTCTTTGCCGGATGCTGGGTGCTGGCGCGGTTCCATCTGGGCTTTTCACAAGGCGCAGTGACGCTTGCCGACCGGATCGGCCCGCTGCTGCACTATAATCTCCAGCCGGAGCGATCCTGACGTCATGGCTTCGAATTTTCGCATCTTTCGCGATTATGCCAGCGCATGCGCCGATGCAGGACCGGCGCTTGCGCGCGACAATCAGCGATGGATTTTCGACCGCGGCGAATGGTTTGAACTTGCTGCAAGGCACACGCTCGAAGGCGAGCCTTTGGTCATCAAGGGTGAGGCGGGCGGCTCAAACTGCTGGCTGTTTCTTGAACAATTGGGAAGCACCGCCAATGCGTTGAGCAATTGGTATTCGCTGCGCTTCAACGTGATCACATCCGGCCCCAACCCGCCGGTTGGTGCGCTGGTAGACGGGCTGAAAAGCGTGGGCGCGGGGCACATCATGCTCGACCCGACCGGTCCGATGGATGAACTGTCCGCGCAGCTCAAGCGCGCTGGCTGGCTGGTCCGGCGCGAGGAAATCAATGTGTCGTGGCAAATCGACACGAGCGCGATGAGCTTTGAGCAATATTGGGATGCGCGGCCCTCGCGGCTCAAAAACACCTATAAGCGCAAGGTCAAAAAAGCCGGGCTCGACTGTGTGATCCATCACCATCTCGACGAGGGTGTCTGGGCTGATGTCACACAGGTTTTCGACAACAGTTGGAAAAAGCCCGACGGCACGCCGGAAATGACCCACGATCTGTTCGCGCAAGAAGCGCAGGCAGGCACCTTGCGCGTGGGGCTGGCCTATAAGGATGGCGCGCCTGTTGCAGCGCAGCTTTGGACGATCGAAAACGGCCTCGCGATCATCCATTTGCTGTCCTACCGCGAGGATTCCAAGGATTTGAGCGCAGGCACGATTTTGAGCCACGAAATGTTCCGCCACGCGCTGGACGAGGCCAAAGCGAGCCGGATCGATTTTGGCTATGGCGACCATGCTTACAAACGCGAATGGATGGATGAGCGCGTGCCGCTTTACGCGATCACCGCCTATCACCTGCTCAGTTGGTCAGGGCTAAAAGGGTTTGCGGCAATGATCTGGCGCAAAGTGATAAGCCGCCTACCGGGCAGTAAGGACGCCTGACTTGGCAGGCTTGACGCCAACATCCTCGCGCGCACTTGTCATTGGTGACGATATTGGCGTCTTTCTGGCGGTCGCACGCTCGCTTGGTCGCGCTGGGATTGCGGTCGATGTGGCCACATGCGGGGAAGATTATCCCGGCCTTAAATCACGCTATATCAGCGATATCCTTACGCTCCCGCCTTACCTGAGCGCACCCGATAAATGGGTCGATGCAATCCGCGAAATTGCACGCGGCGGCGACTATTCGCGCATCATCCCCTCCAGCGATTCCAGCCTCGATCTGCTCGCGCTGGCAGCGCAAGGTCTGGCACGCGAGCACGCGCAGGTGATTGCGGTCCCTCACACCGATGCGCTTGCCAC
>Ga0316207_10002027_pt1 | contig 22114 bp, 15 predicted proteins | sample 6weekpyrite_MG_FD_204943 | JGI IMG/M metagenome (GOLD analysis project Ga0316207, IMG submission 204943) | Microbial mat bacterial communities from mineral coupon in-situ incubated in ocean water Damariscotta River, Maine, United States -... | ecosystem: Environmental > Aquatic > Marine >...
ATTCACGCATCCAAAGGTTTAGGGTATGCACACCCACATTGGCCACTTGTATTACGATAACGGCTTTCGTCGATTGTTGGGTATTGCTCCAACGCCAGCCAGTGTTAAATCCTGCAATCGTTGCTGCACTCGCTACGGCTTGTCCATCTAAACCCACATGCACTGAATCCGATCCGGTATTTGGGCCAAGTCCGCGTACCCATACATAGTGTGTGCCCGTGGTAACAAATTCGATGTTGTAATCCAAACGGGGACTCAACAAGTCATAGTCAACACTGTAGTTTACTCGGTCTTCAGGTAACGGTTGCATCGCACCACTACCGGATGCATCTGAGAATGTGTTATTTAAAAACCAATTATGTCCGTCTGAACCCGCAACAGCAGTGTGATAATTTTCAGCCTCCACGCTTACGATTTTTTGTGTACCACTATCTTGTTGATAAGGACTAGAATTATTAGGCGATGTAACATCTATCAAAATTGTTTGGCTGTCTTTAATTGTTGGATCATTAGCGTCTGAAGCATAAAATGTTACAGAATAAGGGCCAGCAGCTGCATCACCTGCCTGTATATCCCAAATAAACAATCCAGTTGTAGAATCGAAGGTTGCAACCGCACCTGTTGGTAAATCGCTTAAATCTGCGGTCAATATTGGAATAGTCAAATCTCTATCATATGCGCTAACAGGTATTGCCAATGAAGTTAGTTCTGTTGCTAAAACATCGTTAAGTGGATTTAATACAGGTGGAATATTAGAATTCGGCAACAAAGGATTACTAATTACAGAGTTTGCTATGGGAATAAGAAACTCCTTAAGAACATTGTAATTATCAGGAGATCTTGATCCTGTCCAACCGCCACCAGCCCTTGTTGCGACGATATCTAAGCTAGGAATTACAACTATTAAGCTATCATCTATTCCCCAAGACCAATAAGCGTCTAAGGGTAATTCAGGTATCGTTCCATCTGAATTATTCCACCAACCAATCCCATAGTGATTAGCAGCATCAAGAAAACGTAATTGTGAATCATTCTGAACAGAAAGACCTTGGAGTTCCACAACAGATTTCCCTAAAGTTTGAACGAATCCTTGTGGAAGTATTTGAATCCCATTCCAGTTTCCTTCTCTCAAAAATAAGTAACCAATCCGTGCCATTGCATCCACTGATGCACTTATTCCGGAACCAAATTCTCTTCTTTTTACATTATTTAACAAAAGGTCTCTGTATAAATTATCACGCCAATCCAGTTCAGTTGAATCCACACCGATCGGTATCAAAACTTGATTGGTCAATATAGTGAGTAAATCAGTTGCATAAACATTGGTAAGAATGTCAGCTAACCAGTTTGCACCACCATCACTATACGCCCATGTAGTTCCTGGTGTGTACAATTGGTCAATGTATCCTCCGGATTTATCAAAACCACCTGTATGAGTCACTAAGTGTTTAATTGTTAGTGTATTTAGCCAGCCAGAAGCCGCATTGACAGAAGGCGGTATACCCACATCGGATAAATGATCAATTGCTAAATCATCAATCGTGATTCTATTTTCATTGATTGCTAAACCAAGTAATGCAGTTCCAATAGATTTTGTTGTCGAGCGCAATTGATATTTTTGCGTTGGATTACCCCACGACATAATTAGTTTTCCACCACGGGTTATATAACCAGAACCACCACCACTTTCAGCAAAATCACGGGCGAGATTAAGTGTAGGTGTCTCCATACCCATTTGTTCTGGAAATTCAGTTTCCCATGTCGCCTCTGGCCAAACTGGCGCCGCAGCAACCGCATGTTGGAACCCAAATAATATGCAAGTAAGTTGTATCAGAAAATATATTTTTGAGAAAAAAGGAACGGATGATTTTTGCATTTTGTGTTCTCAATGTTTAAGAAACTTTTTTTCAAATTTTGCTTTTTTGGGAGCAAAACAACATAAATCGCAATAATTAAATCCGTTTTTTGAAGTTCCAGCGTTTACAAATTCCTTTTAATTGCGTGCTGTAAAACATTGTCTTATTAATGAATAAAAGACAGCATAAAGGTGTGAATATTGATAATATATATTAATAATATTAATTAAGTATTTAGCGATATTTTACGGGGAAAAAACGAGGAGAATCTGTAATGAAGTGCGCCACCTAGCTTGATACTTTAGGTGGACTATAAAATCGGCCCATACACTTATCCGTGGAAAAATAATTAATTAGAATCGTTGTTGGAACAATTCAATTCCTTATATCGTCCATAATTCAATTGCAATATACAAGCAAGTCAAGCTCAAAACTAACCAAGGAATCTCTCATCATCACTGTTTGGATTATTTTTTGATGATACGCAATATAGTCATTAGCTACTTCACCAGTAACATTTTCGAAAGTGATCTAACGACTGGATTGTCTTGACGATTTTGGCTCTGAGGAAGAGATAGTTGCATCATTACAAGCCACCGGCCTGCAAACAAAAGCAGGCACAAGTTGAGGCGTGAAAAAAACCACAGCCGGGTTTCTGTTGTTTTTGTTAAGGCCAAGCCAACTGGTTTTCATCCGTGTCAGGCATACTGACACCAGTACCATAAACAACAATAACACGGCGACCATCCAAGTAATCCATGTCTGGAATATATTCAAGTTGACCAGAAGTATGTTGGAAAGTTGACTCAAGATTAGCTTTGTCAAGATTTTTCCGCACCAGACAGTAAGCAGAAGTTGATGAGGAAGGTATTGGAAGCGATTTCTGAGCCGCATTATTAAATGTCAATTACCCAGGCACTCACCCAATTGAGCAAATGTTTTTGCTTTATTTTATATTCATTTTATCTGCAAACAATTAACTAGAAGATCATGAAGTTCTTTGAAGTGTGGGTAGATGAAAACCACGAAACATAGGAGTGGGATTTTTCTTAATTAACAGTCCATTTTTATTGAAAATAACAGACTGATTATATCATGCTAGAGATCCTCAACTTAGTGCCATTCGGCTCTGGCCCCTATTAATTCAATGAATTTAAAAAGCGGCTCATTTGCGACCGTTGCAAGTATTCACGACGTTTGCTCCCAACAAGGTGACCACCTAGTTTTTGAATTCACTATGCTCATCAATATGACTTGCAAGGACGCACTAATGCAACGATTACTGGAAGTAAGAGAGCTGTCCAACACAACCTTTGATGCACAATAAAGTCGAATCCAACAGCGGACTCTAGATTAAAGATTTAAAATCCGTTCCCGATATTTGTTACTTGGAAGATGACTTTCACATTGTGTCTTAGAGATTTTTGGGGGAAATTCTTTGAAAGTCTACAGACATGTCAGTCATAAACTGAATAACTTACATCAATAAATGGTTGTTTCAAATGCGAAAAAGCAAAAACCGAACGAATTCATTGAGTGTTCGTAATAAATTAATTCTTGCTACAACTGTAGCGATGCTTATCATTGCTCCCATTGCTACCGTGCTATTAGTTAAAAAGCAATCGACAACCATGGATAGCATGCTCGATACCACCACCCAAATAATAAATGCAACGTCAGAAAACAATGCCAAAACAGCATTAAATGGATTAAACAAAAAAGTTAACAATCTTACCCAACTATTGTTGAAACTTGCACCCTCACCCCTGGCAGATCTTGAATTTTCCATTTTAGAAGAATATGTCAAAATCGTGGGAAAGGATTCTGATATTGCTTATGTTGCAATTTATAATGAAGATGGACAGGTTGCTGCAAAGTTCGGTGATATTAAACGAGTAAAAAAGGATAATTTAATTGAAAAACCAATTATTGCAGAGGAAATGGAATTTGGAAAATTACAAATTGGTTTTGTATTAGATAATTTAAACGCTTTTAAAAAAAGTGCTGAAAAAAAATCACAAGAGAATCTGATTCGCGTTCGTGAAAGCAAAGAACAAGCTGTTACCCAAGCCACATATAGTTTGATCGTGGTATTCTCAGTTGTGTTAATTTCCATATTATTCGTGCTTGCAATTATAGTTTCTAAAACCATTAGCAAACCATTTCAACAAGCATTAAAGCAAATGAATCAAATTTCTGATGGCGAAATTTCTATTCGTATTCCAGTGAATAGCAAAGATGAAATCGGTGGATTTTTTATGGCGACGAATTCATTGTTAGATAGTATCGAGTCTGTCATTCACAACATCAGAAAAACCAGTGATGACCTAGTTTCGGCTGTGCAACGCATATCTTCTTCCTCTCATTCATTATCTTCTAGCGCAACTCAACAGGCATCTAGCATTGAAGAAACTTCAGCATCTTTGGAGCAAATGCAAAAAACCATTGAGGAAAACCTAAGTAACGCAAACCAAACCAACGCCATTGCCATGAAATCTTCCGAACAAGCAGAAGAAGGAGGCGAATCGGTAAGATCAACCGTGGTAGCCATGGATGCCATTGTTAAGAAAATAAATATCATTGAAGACATTGCGTATAAAACAAATTTACTTGCCCTCAATGCGGCCATTGAAGCCGCGCGAGCGGGAGAAAATGGAAGGGGCTTTGCCGTAGTCGCAGACGAAGTAAGAAAACTTGCAGAACGAAGCCAATCCGCATCACAGGAAATTAACAATCAAGCAATTGACAGCTTGGTGATTGCAAAAAATGCAGGTGAATTACTTGGGGAAATTGTCCCCGGCATTAAAGACACTGCTAAATTAGTAAAAGAAATCACGACTGCGTCAGACAATCAATATTACACAGTGACACAAATCAATTCTGCTGTTAAACAACTCGATGATGGCGCTCAGAACACGGCATCGGCATCTGAAGGCCTGCTAGAAGTTTCAAATTCAGTACAAAAACAAGCTGAGAATTTACAGAAAGCATTGGCATTTTTCAAAGTTGCTTGAACTTCCTCACTAATTAATTATTGCGACTTTGACAAAAAAGTCAACGCAGCAAGTCATGACACCGTGTCGAATTAGAAAATAATTATATCAGGATATACCATAGAAATTTTATAAAACAATTACTCGGAATCCTTACCCTGCCCTTTTAGTTTATAGTGTTATATCCCGAAATTTCACACTAAAATATTTTCGAATACGATGATTATACGCACTAATATCTAAGCTATGAATTTTTGTTGCTTTTGCGGAAAAGTTTTCAAAATTGAGTTTAAGTTTTGTTGGCAAGCTTCGTAACGTTACGACTTTAACGGCACGTTTATTGGTTTCTTTGTCCTTGAGAAAAAGAGAGGAAGATTTATACGTGTTCGCCATATTGTCTATCATAGTGGTGGGTCGATTTCGGTTATTGTAAATTTTTATTTTTCCATCAAATTCATCATCAACTATGGAGAATTCGCACTCAACAGCTGTTTGAATTTTTTTACAACCCAGTAGCGTAAAATCATATCCAGCTGATGATTCCATTATTTTTTTGTCAGCGTTTGGATTTGAAATTGAAGCTGTTTTAACGGGTTCTTTATGGACCGGTGATTTGTTTACAGACGAAGGAGGCACAATCCGATTTGATGGTGAAGATTTAGGCTCGTCGTGTTTTGATGCAGAATCCGTTAATACCGGCATGGTTGGATTTTTATTTGAATTGGCAAATTCACTATCAAAGTCTGCAAATGCAGCTTTAGCATTAGCACGTTGCCCATGGTATGAATTTACCTCATCTGCAATGACTGAAGTTGTGAAAATTGCACTTAAAATCGTCGAAATGTAAATTACCTTTTTCATTTCTCTCTCCCTATCTTAAAGTCGAATAAAAATAATCAGCACTAATTGAATTTCGTTTTGTTTAATAAATGATAAGAATATTGAGACACCCAATATGAAATTTGTTGAGAATAAACTGTTACTTTATTTTGTTAGTTACTTTACGTAATCCATCAAAATAATCTGGTGAGGCCGAAAAGTTGAATAAAACGCTTATCAATTTACGAACATGGTGAGCTAGACTGAAAGACTTCTAAAATCAGCTCCAAGAATTTTTATATCCCCTGGTGCGCAACCAGTGATAACAACGGGGCGCTCATCCCAACTTTGGCTATAAAAATGTTTCGTTTCATTGGCAATCGTTGATGTGAGATACACACTTGCACCGGTATGACCAACAAACAAAGCCGCACGCAGCTCATCAAAACTGCTGTCTGAAGGATAGCTTGTATAAATAACGAGTTTGTGACCGTCTAATTTTAACATCAAAAAATGAGAATAAGCGTGGGAGTAAGACCAATTTTTACTGTGATATTTTTTAATTTTTTTCATATTTATTCCGGTGGGCAAATCACCAAATAAACGAATGACCGCACCTTTATCCATTTCTTGAAGTACAAAGTTGCCTACAAGGGAGGTTTTCAAAATAAAATACAAAACCTCTGCGTGATCTTCGATGCTGAGATAAGCTGAATGTTGAAATGGATTGGCAAACATTGTTGAATCAGATATTTTTTGTTTTTTACTGCGGCCCCAATATTGTTCATCGGTCATCATACTTTGCTCGGCCCAGGTTCCCTTTGTATCACCAATAGTATGTTTTGCTGCATGACCTCCCCTACTTTCACTTTCCCTTAGCAAATGGATCATATCCAAAAGACGATAGTTTCGAAATTCGTTTGCGAGTGACATAATTTTTTCCTTCCATAGATACTAACGGTTCGAAAGAAAGGAATAGCAAACGATTTAATCCTGTAGACAACAGGGATGTTGTCTTCAAGTATTGAAGACGTGGATAAAGCGCTTGCTATTCTTTTCTTTCGAATCGTTAGTTAGTTTAAATATATTCGTATACAAGCCTCTCATAACGGAGAGATTGGGTTGTGTAACATAGATCACATTAAACTAGGTTACGGGTGAGATAGACGTTGTCAATTCATATTGCGTAAAAGGTTAATCAATTATCACTAGCTTGGCAATTGCACAATGCTTTTCTTTAACTAACGTCAATAAATATCTAAAAATATAAAGAAAAACGTTTCACGTGTAACATTCTCCCACAAAACACGAACATAATTTAATCTACAAAAAAAGAATTCCAATTTGATTTTGCCATAAAAAAACATTGTAAAAATACACGATAAATTACCCTATTTTATTTTTATTTTCAATCACTTACGTGAAAAGTTGGCTAAAGCCAACTTTGCTGTTTTCACACGAATTTTTCTAACGCATCGCTACAGGCTTTTAACAATGATTCCTTGCTCGCACCCGCTTTGATATTCACGGTTAGCATTAGTTTATTGGCGCCCTTCTTTGTGACGGTTAGTACTTTTTTTCCATCAACTTCAAACTCAGCTACGGGTTTATTACTATCTACCTTTAGTTTAGACGAGCGTTTGGTAGCAGCTACCAACTCTTTCACCACTTGAGCGCCTTTCAATAGCGCCCTGCCCTCTTCCTTTAATTTTGCTTGCTCGGTTACTAATGCCTGAGCTCGCTTTAACAATCGTTCTTTGGTTTTTCGATCATCCAATACCGGTTTCAATTGTCGAACATGCGTTGCTTTCACTTCAAAAATATCGACATAGGCATCGACGACAGCTTGTGGCAAGTTGGCTAAATAAATAAACCGACTCAACCAATCTTTTGACACTTCCAAACGATCTGCCATTTTTTGCTGCACGCCGTCATAGTAAAAATCCAGTGCTTTTCGATAATCACAGGCGCGCTCATAATCACTGATATCTTCTTTATCTCTATTTTCGATATCACTCATTCGAAACGCTTCTTCGTCACTCATATCTCGCACATCGATGAGGAATTTGTATTGGGAGTAATTGTTATTGCGAAGATAGGTCACTGTCCAATGGCGCCTGGCGCCACAAATCACTTCATAATCATAATTAGGATCGCCATGCACTTTTCGAACAATGGCTGGCATTTCTTGACGGCCTTGCGATTTAAATCCGTCGATTAAATCTTTGCAGCGATTTTCATTGAGCAAATCGTATTGTCGATTATGTTTTTCCCATAAGCGGCAACGTTCAGGTAAAACCCACAAAAAGGTCTTTTCTTCCACCTCTCCGCCAACAATTTCAGAGAGTTTATTGCCACGGCTACCAACATAATTCGTACTCGCGGGCCGTTTTCGAGGTGATACAATCCGTTCAACCGTCGCGGTATCACTCAAATCTCCAAACAAATCATCGTTGTTGTTAGCCATACTCTACCTCCTAAATTAATCCCTGTTTGCGTAAATCTGCATGGTGACTCGCCCATGTTTTACGAACCAATAACTCAATTTCCTTGTTTGCTGAATTTAAGTAAGCTTTGCAACGGTTGTGTACGTCACGTGAGGTAATCGGCCCAGTTAATTCATATACCGTCATCAATCGTGCACTGGCGTTATCAATTTCAGCGGAATCTTTTAATGCCGTTTCCAACATACAATTTTGATAAATATTGCGCATGGTTTTTACAATGGCTTTTTGCGCACTCTTTCCTTCATTCACCTTACTGGCTAAGACCTTCATAAATTTATAGGTGGTTTGCATGCCATGGCGCTCCAGAGATTGCAAGGCATCCGCTAACATTGTGAAAAAGTGTGCTGTTGAACTGAAATCAATAATAGAAGCCGGTACGGGTACCACAAGAGAATTTGCCGCACGCAAAACGCTTAGTGAAATCATACCTAACGCCGGTGGCGGGTCTATTAAAATAATATCGAACTGGTCCTTGATCGTATCAATGCCTGCGGATAATCGATCAAACATACGTGAATCACTCTGCACTTTTGCCGCAAGTAAATATTCCGCATTGTAGAGGGAAAGATTCGCTGGAATAATCGATAAACCATCCCAGTAGGTTTCTCGCAAAGCGTAGTGCAAACTGGACTCACCGCCATGCATTAGATAGGGATACAAGGTATCATCCTCTTCTAAATCAAAATCAGGATTAACACCAAAAATAGTGGTTGTACTGCCTTGTGGATCACAATCAATTACGCAAACCCGATAACCCTGTAAGGCAAAATATTGGGATAAATGACTTGTGGTTGTACTTTTGCCACAGCCCCCTTTAAAATTCTGCACCGCAATCACAACCGCTTCATCGGTATCCGCACGCCAAGGTAAGGTACCAAATACTGAACGCATATGGTTCACTTCTTCCAATGTATAGCCGACTCGCCTGCCCTTCTCATCCACCTCGGGCTTGGGTAAGCGCCCGACTTTTTCCGCATCGCGAATGGCTGTCGGTGTCCGTTTTACCATTTCTGCCACTTCAGTCATTGAGAATCGTATGGCCAATTCTTTTTGCGCGTTCGGTGCAAAAACTTTGCTCCTTAGGCCTTCAATAATATCGTACGATCTTTTCTCTATTTCTCGAATTTCCTCTAGACCAATTTCTTCAGCATAATCTATACTAGCTGTGTTAGTCGGTCTTTCCATTACCTCCGAGGTCATTAACGTCTACTCCTTAAATTTGTAAAACAGTCCATTTTTGCGTTCTCTATATGACAAACAAATCGAACATAAAGAAAAATTTTTCTCATTTAAATTTGGTGAAAAGAGAACAGCACATAAACAACTTTCGCTTTTTGTATGAATCCATTTAATATTTGCAAAGTATAGCGCTATAATCTAGACTTTCGCTAATAATCTCATTACATTTTTGTTTTTTGTTTGTTTTTATCGCTAAACGTAAAAGGATTTTTACACAGATGGTCAAGAAGTCTAAATTGCAGACTGAAGCGGGTAATAGTGATACCGCGTTATGCGAAGAAAATGAAAATAATCTCACCAGTAATAATTTAGTCGATCGTATTTTACAAATCCAAGAAAAAAACACATCGAAGAACATTTCAGTAAACAAACAGAAATCAAACAAATCGAATAAAACCCAAGACACCCGTCAAACCGAAAATCAATCAATTGATACGACAGAAAAACCGCTAAGCCGTCAGAAAAATCGGGGCAGAGCAGGGACAACTCTCATTGAAGAGGCTCAACTTGATTTATTCGAGCAAGAATTAAAAGGCCGTTTTGTCAAAAAAGGGGTTAAGGCAGAATCTGAATATCCCACCTTTCTCACACGGCTCCCGTTATTTCGACCGGCCAAACGATCAAACCAACGAGATTGTCTGGACCAGGAAAATGCCATGCCTTTTGTTACCCCATGGGGTGTGGGTAAAAAACACGGGCCACCGTTAACCGTTTATGATGAAGATACATTAATTGCACTCGGTCGGTTACGACAAAGTTGCCTTATCGGAAATCCACATCGATTACCATTGCCCGTATCTGACCATTACCGCACGGAAAATAAATCCGATGTTAATGTGCATGTAGCGCAATTTATGTTAAGCGACGTGCAAAGAATGTGCGGCACTGAACTCAGCGGGCAAACCAACCGCATGCGGCTCGACTCCATAAAACGATTGGCTGCAACCGTGATTGAATTCGACAATAAAACCGCTGACAAATACATTGCGACTGGTACCTCAGTTAAACTAGTGGATGTTGCCTGGCAATACTACGAAGACAATGGCTTGTTGTATGTTCAGTTCACACCCGTCATGGCAAGGTGGTTTGAAGATGAATACACCTATATTGATTGGAAAGTGAGACAAAAACTCTCCGATACCGGTAAAGCCGTTCACCGCTTCCTGTCTGGCCAACCAAAAACCTATCAGATTTTTACCAAAAAACTCATGATCACAATTGGTTATGTTCGAACCCACGCTCGATTCATTGGTGATTTACGCAAAGCGATGGGGCAGTTAGAAGAAGCAGGGTGGATTCATTCCTGGGAAATCGTCGGCACAGGGCGAAGTACTCCACGTAAGCTGATGTACAGTCGGATATCTGGCAACACAAAAATAAATAAAATCGGTGTTGATGATCAAATAGAATCAAAATCTGATGAGACTAAACAGTCGTAACTTCCAGTCCTGTTTGTTTTATCTTCTTATACTCACAGGTTTTAACATTTAAAACAGACCTTCACTGAGACTATAGAGTAACAACTTCCTGAGAACACACTGTCTGTGTTTACTCAATCACCTACTAATCTAGCAACGAACGACTTTCATGTTCTAAATTGAATTATATTTATACGCTTTTCCGCGAAATCACTTTAAAGACAACCCTTTAAGTATAATAAATTAGCGCTGATACTAAACGGTTACAACTATACTAAGTACTTGTTTATATTGTTATTATTAACGAGTTTTAGTCATTTCCAAAAACCGAAAATGCGTCTTTTCACAATATTTGTTGAGGACTTGATGAATAAAAACACTCACTACACCACCGAAAACTGGTGAGACTAAACAGTAATAACTCCTAATGCTGAGCAATAGAAAGCGTATCCCCATCAATGTGAGTTTGTGCTTACTTCAGTGCTTAGTACAGCAAAAACACCTGGTCCATATTTTCCATAGAGCCACGAGATCATCGTGCAGAGAAGTAATCACTCATGTGAGTTTCCGCACATTCTGTGGTAAAGGGGAGCGATGAAAATTTTTTCGATACTCAAAGCGGTGAGAGTAAACAGTCATAACTATCAACATGAGATTAACGCGTAATAAGTTTTCATTTAATGTAAATATTCACTTTTCATTTCATCACCGTTATTGTCATAAGGGCAGGGGAGTTCTCAAATTATTCACCAGTGGTGAGACTAAACAGTCGTAGTGGTGAAATCATTCAGCAATGGTGCTGATTCCATTCAGTAGAAGCGCAGATAACATTAAGTGACGAATGCTGAGACTAACCGGTAATGAGCGGTGAGACAATAAAGTAACAATTTTTTTTCTTCATCGATAAAACGTTGATTCATTAATTTAATTCATATCCATTGGATTATCGTAGTCCTATATTTAGTCCTCTTTATAATTCTTATATATAATTCACATCAATTGTAGTTTTTCACACGCAGTCAGCGTGTTGGTTTTTTATATAAAAAAGTATTTTTTTTAAAATCAAAAACACCTCAACAATTTTAGTTGGTCTTATTTTTTAATTACTTTGAGTTATTAAGAAAAGGTTTGCTATTTTATTTTGCACTAGGTTTAATTAACACCTCAAAATGTTAAAAGTAAATAAAACTAAAAATTATCACAATTTAATTATTCCAATTGCTTTCATTTCAAGCATTATTAATCTTGCTTGTAAAGATTAACGATTCAGTAAGGTAGCCGTTTCTTTGAACTATCATCACACAATTATTAATTTTCTAATCCTGCTTGTCATTTTATTGGGATTAAGCGCTTGTGAACAGGCGCAACAACCCGGTGGGGGAGGGGGCTTTCCACCACCTCAAGTCAGTGTTGCCGAGGTTATCGTAAAAGATGTTACACCTTGGATAGAAACCAGCGGTCGTTTTGTCGCAAAAGAAAGAGTCGAAATTAAACCACGCGTGGGTGGCGTCATTAAATCGATCCGCTTTCGCGAAGGCGCATTCGTAAAAAAGGGCAGTACACTATTTGTTATAGATCAAGCTCCCTATAAAGTGGCACTAAATAGAGCAGAAGCAGAACTAGCACGTAATAAAGCCAGCGCAGAGTTAGCGACTACGGAACTCAAACGGGCCCGTAGCCTGGTCGAGCGTAAGTTAATTCCGCCAGAAGAGTTTGATCGACGCTTTGCAACGGAAACGTCTGCAAAAGCTGCGGTCATTGCCACAGAAGCCGCAGCAAAATTAGCCCGTCTTAATCTGGAATATACGACGATTAAAAGTCCAATTAATGGTCGCGTTAGTTACGCCTTTATCACAAAAGGTAATTTAGTGGCGTCGGACCCCACACCGGATGTGTTAACAACGGTTGTTTCAGTCAACCCAATACATGTTTATTTTGGCAGCGATGAAAAAACCTATTTACGCTTTTCTGACCAAGCCAAGCGCATAGCAAGTAATAATGACATTAAACAAAATCCGCCCGTTTTTATTGGCTTAAACAACGAGAGCGATTTTCCCCATCAGGGTTTTTTAGATTTTATCGACAACCAACTTGATCCCAGCACCGGCAGCATCCGTTTACGCGCAGTGTTTGATAATTCGGAATCAAAATATTTGCCCGGGATGTTTGCGCGGGTAAAAATCCCCGAGCCGATTCAGGTTAGTAGCATATTAATAGATGAACAAGCAATCATTACTGACCAGGATAAAAAGTATGTTTATACCGTTGGCAAAGACGGAACCGCCATGCGACACAATATAAAGCTTGGTCAGGTTAACGATGGATTACGTATGGTAACCGAAGGTCTGCAGGCGGGAGATAAGGTGATTGTTTACGGTACGCAAAAAGTATTTTTCCCAGGAATGAAGGTAGTGCCGCAACCCATAAAAATGGGTGATCCACCGCCTATGCCTGGCCCGCCACCGGGATAAGAAGATGACAGGCAATTAGTTAAGCGATGAAAGACTTTTCACGATTTTATGTCGACAGGCCCATCTTTGCTGCGGTTTTATCGATACTAATATTCGTTGCGGGATTGATTGCAATACCACTATTACCCGTAACCGAATATCCTGATGTTGTGCCACCCACTGTTTCTGTTCAAGCAGTGTATCCTGGTGCAAATCCCAAAGTCATTGCCGAAACAGTTGCCTCGCCGTTGGAAGAGTCCATTAACGGTGTCGAAAACCTGATGTACATGAAGTCAGTGGCAGGGAGTGATGGCGTGTTGGCAATGACCATTACCTTTAAACCCGGTACGGATATCGATCTTGCACAAGTGCAAGTGCAAAATCGGGTTAGCCAAGCAACGCCACGTTTACCTGAGGTTGTGCGCAGGTTAGGTGTTATTACGCAAAAACGATCGATTAATCTAACGATGGTTGTTCATTTGCAATCACCGAAAGGCACATACGATACCACTTATTTGCGCAACTATGCGGTGTTACGCATCAAAGATGAAATATCACGTATTCCTGGCGTGGGCGACGCACTGATATTTGGCGCCGGCGATTATGCAATGCGAGTTTGGCTTGATCCCGACAAGGTTGCAGCTAAGGGACTGACCGCCAGTGATATTGTGGCAGCAATTCGCGATCAGAACATTCAGGTATCCGCCGGGCAAATTGGCGCGCCACCACAAGATTCCGCATTGGCAACAACAATGTCTATTCATGCCAAAGGTCGTCTTGTAACCGAGCAGGAATTTTCCGACATTATTATAAAAAATGGTCCCAATGGTGAGTTTACCCGACTAGGCGAGGTAGCACGTATTGAGTTGGGTGCATCACAATACGCATTGCGTTCCTTGCTCAATAATCAACAAGCTGTTGCAATACCTATTATGCAATCGCCGGGGGCAAACGCGATTGAATTATCGCAAAATGTGCGCGCGAAAATGGCAGAGCTGGCCACCAATTTTCCAGACGATGTGACGTGGAAGGTTGTGTATGATCCGACAATCTTTATCAGTGACTCAATTCGCGCGGTCCTCACGACATTGCTCGAAGCGGTATTATTAGTCGTCGTGGTTGTCGTCTTGTTTTTACAAACCTGGCGTGCATCAATCATCCCATTGCTCGCGGTGCCAGTCTCCATTATTGGTACCTTTGCTGTCTTATATTTGCTTGGTTTTTCAATTAACACCTTAACGTTATTTGCCATGGTATTGGCGATTGGTATCGTAGTGGATGATGCGATAGTGGTGGTTGAAAATGTAGAACGAAATATTTCTGAAGGATTATCATCGATAGATGCAGCACACCGCGCTATGCGAGAGGTCAGCGGTCCAATCATTGCGATTGCGCTGGTATTAATCGCAGTTTTTGTGCCCATGGCATTTTTATCTGGTGTGACGGGGCAGTTTTATCGACAATTCTCCGTTACTATTGCGATTGCTACGATTATATCCGCAATCAATTCTTTAACCCTCTCACCTGCGCTGGCCGCGGCAATCTTGAAAGGGCACGATGAACAACCTGACCATTTTTCGAAACTCATTAATTTCCTCTTTGGTTGGATTTTTAGACCATTCAACTATGTGTTTAATCTCAGTTCGCTGGCTTATTCCAAACTGGTCAGCGGTTTACTCAAATTCCGCGCACCGGTAATACTAATTTATTGCGTATTGATTGGTCTCACTTGGCACGTGTTTCAACTGGTGCCACAGGGATTTGTTCCAACCCAGGATAAATTGTATTTGATTGGCGGAGTAAAATTGCCAGAAGGTGCTTCATTGGATCGCACGGAAGCCGTCGTTAGAAAGATTAGCGAAATGGCGATGAACACAGACGGAGTGAAAGATGCGGTAGCGTTTCCCGGTTTAAATACCTTGCAGTTTACCAATACATCAAATACTGGAACCATATTTTTCCCACTAGAAGATTTTGATGATCGAACACGCTCGGCCACCGAAATCGCTGCAGAATTACAGGGTAAACTGTTTTCAATACAAGAAGGATTTGCCTTTGCCATTGCACCACCGCCGATATTGGGCCTTGGCACTGGGTCGGGTTATTCCTTATATATACAAGATCGCGCAGGGTTAGGCTATGGTCCGCTGCAATCCGCAGTGCAACAAATGACAGGTGCTATTACACAAGTGCCAGGGTTGCAGTTTCCAGTTAGCTCTTATCAAGCAAATGTGCCGCAACTTGAAATTTCGCTCAATCGCGATAAAGCAAAAATTGACGGCGTGCCATTAAATAATGTGTTTGACACCATGCAAATTTATCTTGGTTCGCTTTATGTTAATGACTTTAATCGTTTTGGTCGGACGTATCAGGTAATTGTCCAGGCAGATGCCCCGTTTCGCAATAGTGAAGAGCAAATTACCAATTTGCGTACGCGCAATGCGAATGGAGATCTTTTACCGCTTGGCAGTTTAATTGACGTAAACCACACGTTTGGGCCAGACCCGGTTATCCGTTACAACGGTTATGCAGCAGCTGATCTTATTGGAGAATCTGATCCACGGGTTTTTTCTTCGGCTGAAGCGCTCGCTGCAGTAACTGCAATTGCTGAAAAAGTATTACCCAGGGGCATGGACTTTGAGTGGTCAGATTTAAGTTACCAACAGGTGACTCAGGGAAATTCAGCGCTAATTGTTTTTCCACTGTCGGTATTACTGGTATTCCTGTTATTAGCGGCATTGTATGAGAGTTGGACTTTGCCACTGGCAATTATTTTAATTGTACCCATGTGTGTGTTGTTCTCGTTAAGTGGATTGTATTTCATGGGAGGCGACAATAATATTTTTGTGCAAATCGGTCTCGCCGTGTTAATGGGCCTGGCCTGCAAGAATGCGATATTGATTGTTGAATTTGCCCGCGAGCAAGAACTCGAAGGTAAATCACCTTTCGATGCTGCCGTTCATGCCTGTAAATTACGTTTACGTCCTATCATAATGACATCCGTCGCTTTTATTGCAGGAGTTCTTCCCATGGTGTTTTCCAGCGGCGCCGGAGCAGAAGTTCGGCAAGTAATGGGTATTACCGTATTCTCCGGCATGATTGGCGTGACCTTATTTGGATTAATCCTGACCCCAGTTTTTTATTCCGTAATGCGCTCAATGGTTTTGCGTTTTAAAAAAGAAGTTTAATTCTAGATTCCGCAATTTAGCGATTAATTGTGTATGTCATGTTATAGCAAGTAACGCAGAAATATCCTGGGGAGATACTTTTTAAAAATTGATTTAAAAAGGAATAGGCATGTCTAGTCTGCAAAAAAGATATTTGAGTTTCTGCGCTTTAATTTTTTTACTAGCGACTTTACTATTTAGTGGTTGTGCGAATATAAATAAAGAACGTCTAAATATAATAATCTCTAAAAACAATGTTGAACAGCTTTCCATAGCATCAGCGCATGAAGCTGATCAAGCATTGGAAGATGTGACAGAAATTATTAAAGAAGATGTTGTTTGAAGTAAGATTGTTGAATACGAATCTAAGCTAAAACGCGACAAGTCCGCAATAAATCAACTTAAATTGGGCATTGTTTGTCATGAAGCCAGTTTGAACCTGTTCAAACTCGGTGACAAGGATATGCAAAAAAGAGTTATGACTTACTTAATGATGACTCGACGTTTTCTAATCTTCCTGCAAATATGAAACCTTATCGAATAGCTTATCTGGCATCTGCAAGGAGCTTGAAGGGAAGTGAAGAAAGTTGTATGGGTTACGTGAAGGACGCCTTTCTTATTCTTGATCGTGCAGTGGAACAGTATGGGAATACTCATTCAATTACACTCTTTATACGAGCAAGTATTGCCGAAAACTTACCGTGGATTTTCTTCAAGAGCGGTGTCGCTAAACCAGACTTCGAAACAATAATAACGCGTGACAGTGAAAATGATAATTACGCCTCGGATAAAATGATGAGCTTTGTTTATTTTGGTTTAGCGAAACAAATGTCATCTGATAAGGCGGTAGCAAAAAAATATTTGCACAAAGCAATACAGCTAGATCCGAATAGACAAGGTAGCTACGATTTGTCTGAAGAATATTTGAAATCGTTAGATAAAATCGATTGAGTTGATTAGGGTGCGAATTTCGGGTAGGAGAGGGGGTACAGAAACTGATAAGGGCTGCGACCCCTTTACCGCGATCGGAAAAACTAAAAGGTTTTTCATGCAACATCTCACTCAACAAATCTAAAGCACGAATATAGGAAACTGCTTTTCCACTACCTTCAACATTACTTGCTTCAATAAATTGACTAAAAGTAATTTTATAGTTAGGCATAATTTAATACCAGATAAAACTTATTCGACATCTTACAATTCAAAACAAACATCTAACCACCTTCAATTTCCTTAAGCGTTTCAACCACTTTTGTTTTCCATTGAGTTAAACCATTTGCTCTCCACCGCATATAATGACAAACATTCGGGCAAAGTCTTGCGTTTCGCCTTTTTTTAAGGTGGCAAATCATGAGCGGGATACACGATGAAAGACCTGTCCCTATTATTTTCTTGCTTTTGATTTTAATCGACAAACCAGGACTGCAAAATATTATTCGTGGTCTGCTCTCAATAATACAAGACTGGAGCTTTACTTAGTTAAGATAGTTAAGTAGAAGTGCGGGAGTAGATATCTTCGAATAACAAAGGCTAATGAAACCAACCATGGTTTGCTAATTGCTCCCAGGCAACTTTCACATGCTCTTTCTTCATAAGATCACGCTTGCGTTGATTCCAGTTACAAATCACATCAGTTGCTTCATCAATATTTTTGGCTTTGTCGTGCACAGCTGCCCAATGAACTGTTGCTAAAAGCTCCATACCGTAAGATGACTGAAAGCCTTCAATAAGCGCTTCGACTCTTTTGACATGCTCATTTAATTGTTCGCTACCCTGAACAGCAATAAATTTATCAGCGTCCTCGAGCGCGCTAGGGATAGGCTCGATCTCAGACTCGACAACGCCATCACCCAATCCGTGAAGAAAATGCCCATCCATTCTATCAAGGGCATGTCGTAGGGCATCGGCATAAGGGCCGAACTGGTGTTTCACAAAATTGAGTTGTAAATTTTCTCCGGCTTCCTGTAAGAAGTAAGCAAGTTTTTGAACTTCGATTTTTGACAAGCCATAGTTTAATGAACTATACGTGTCCAACACTTTTAAAATAGCAGCACGGCCAGCTGTCATTTTCGGGCGTGAGGTTTTTACTTCCATATCTTTAGCTTTAGGAGCGTTCGCTGGCGAAAACAATCTCACTTCAACGTCAGGCAAGTTGGCAAAAGTTTTTTCAATCAACGGCTCAACATAATCCCAATTTAGTCCACCATTGCCACAACCAAGGGGAGGTATGGCAATAGACTTAATATTCAATCTGTTGATTACTCGTACCAAATCATCCAGACCGTCCTGAATGAATTCAATTCGAGACTTGCCACGCCAATGGTCTTTGGTTGGAAAGTTAATAATAAATTTTGGTGTTGCTAATGCACCTGCGTCATATAAAAACATTTTTCCTGGACGAACTTCTTTCGCCTTACACGCTGCTGCATACATTTTAAAATTAGCTGGCCATTTTTTCTTAAATTGTAGGGCAATACCTTTGCCCATAACACCCACGCAATTTACCGTATTCACGATCGCATCAACATCGTTCTGCTTTAGTAAATCGCCTTGTGTAATAACAATTGTCATAATTACTGCCCCAAAAAATACCAATCGGTTTTGACTTCTACAGCTAATTTTATACCAGCTGCTGCTAATATCACAGCAACTTTATCGGCTGTAGCCTGATTAATGACACCAATTTTGCTAAAACTGGCCAGAGGAACATGGTCTCTAACCAGAAACTCCGCCTGCCGTTTTTCCATCCGATCCACATATTTGGGCTCGGCTGGTCGATTTTGGAAATATTTACAATAACCGTCCAGGCATGGGTGTTCTGTGAGCAAATTCCAATCAACTGTTGTAGACAATAAATTCAAGTCAGTATATGCATTACTAAACATCAATGTCGCATTTCTATCGTAAAAGACGATCCCTCGACCTAGCACCGCTACCTGTGGCACCGTTGTTTCAAAATGGAGAATGTCTCCCTGAAGCAAACTACAATTGTTTACTCTTCTATTATGAATCGCAGACAACATAGGTGATCTTGGTGCAAAATAAAATGGGACATATTCATGCATGGTTCCGCCTGGTGGGTTGGGAACCATCTTACCCACACAAGCACCTTGTGCCCCAGCATGAGCAATATTTTGATAAGCAATCCCTCTGGCTACCCCAGCACTCTTGCTTAATAGTGCGTTGGCTTTACAAATGTGCGCAAGATTATCAATAGCTGTTATATGAAATAATCTGACTGGATCAGGCACCATATCTGTGAACCCCTAATTATTAATGTCTCAACAATCATTTATTTGAGTTGGCTTTCTTTGCCAAGCGAAACTTCAGCTAGTGACTGTGGTTGGTTTCCTACTTTCCATACGGAGTGTTTGATTGGCATTATATTGCTCTTTAATTACCCTCAATTATTATTTTAAATATTTTGTAAAAATTAGTTGCTATCATTATTAATCATCACATATTTTTGATAGGTTCACGAATTATTAAATAATAACAATTCAAAAACTTTAGCCTGGGCTACTTTTTCATCTATGTTTTTAATGAATCACCATATTGAAACAAAAACATTTCTACTCTGTCAGCATCAGTGTCAAATTTGGTAGCTATATTGTGCGCACAAGCTAAGTAATTCGGATAAAACTTATGTGCATTTGAATTCCGTATGTTCGAAATTTCTTTTAGTTCCAAAAATACATCTCTCTTTAGAGCATTGATTACTTGAATATCCAATATTAATGCAGGCAACTCACCTATTTTTACACGTTTAAAATATAGGAATTTTGTATATGTCGACATCCCTATGCCGTCTATTTTTGAAAGCTTATCAAAGTGACTTTGCCAATCACTAATACCTTTATTCGCAGAAGTTAATAGCTTTTTTATACTACCAATATTTTTACATATACTAGAAAAATTATCGCCTCTAGGACCCCGCGGGTATCCCCACACAATTACTTTTGCAAGAAAATTATCCAAATCATCATTTTTTGCAGATTCAAATAAATCAGCTCTAGAAAACTCTATTTCTTTATCATCACCGAAGAGATTAACAATATTTTTAGCAAACTTACCATTCCCTATTAGCTTTTCTTCCCATGTCTTTTTTTTTGATCGACCAAGTTGCTCAGCATATGGCATTGCTTTTATTAACTTTTTGTACTTTTTCACTGGCTAATCCTCTCTGATTCGGTTTTTCCAAGTTCGGTATAAACTAATTTAGAGCAACATCTAGTTCAGCAAGCGTTGCAACTATTGTCCCTACTGTCGTTCTGTCAAACTCAGCACGATCTTCTTCCTCATGCGTGCCTTTATTTAAATATCTCCACTCTCTGGAATCCCCGCTAATTCCTAGCAATCTATCGATTGGATTCAATACCGTCTTCTTATCCTGATGAGTAAAGTTCGGTTTAGCAATTTTTGATTTGAGCTGTTCAGTCAGGTTTCTTAATTCAATGGGCGCTTTGGGTGATCGCATTTTTATGCTTAGGTTTCCATCACCATACCGATTTACGAAAAGCCAGACTTTACCTTTTGTAAGTGACTCCAATGCTTTACGTGCTTTAGATAGGGCGTCACGCACTTCCAGATTTGCAATGTGCTCTTGGGCTGCAATAATATAATTTCTTGGAGCACTGTTGAAAGCCACGTTGATATGCGGCTCGTCAAGCTGAGGCAAAAATGTCAAGTTTTTCGATTGTACTGCTCTTGCTGGGCTAAGAAGATTTTGAATGTCTTTATAAAATTCTTCTCCATGGCAGGTCAATATGATTTGCTTATCATCAAAGAAATTATCTTCAAATAGTGTCTTGCGAATTGACTCACGATGATCATCATCTATCGCGTTTACTGGATCATCAAATATTAGTATTGGGCATTTTTCTTTCAGGTTTTTTGCCATCAATATGGCGAGACCTATACACCTGATATGTCCTTCACTCAAAACATGTAGTGCATCGAAATACTGCGCAGGATTATTCTGGAACGAGATTTTGATTTTCTGACCTTGCGCAAGGGGTAGCTTAATATCTGCTAGTAAGTCTTTCGGTGCATCGTTACGGTTAAATGCGTTATAGAGTTCTTTTACAGTATCACCAAGGTCGGCGATGAGTTGTCTTGGCAAAGCGTCCCTATATCGTTCTAGCCGAGTAACAAATTGTGAATAGCTAGTTACTATTTCCCTATTCGCTGTAACGACTGCTTTTTCTGACTCTACAGCTGCAATTAAACCTTTGTTTGCCTCATCAAAATTAGCAATAATTTGATTAGCCGTTTGAATTCCATCTTCTAATATTTTTCGGTTTGTTTGAAGGATAGTTACTTGCCTTTCTAAATCACGCAAGTGAGCTAGACGTTTTTGCGCGTCATTACGGCTCTGCTGAGACTGCTCTAAAGCAACATCCATCTGTTCGAGCTGTTTGGTTTGGGTTTCCAAATGCTGCCATACTGTAAAACCATCTTCACCTGCAATAAATAAAGATTGCCACCAAATTAAATTAACTTCCGACTCTTGCTGGACTAAAAATGCTCGCAGAGGGTTAGCCCGCATTTCTCACAAGTTTTAAAAAAACGAAAATTATTTGGCATTTTTTTCTATTAACTTCTCACAAAAAGCGAGTTGTAATTTATCTTTCAATTTTAGTGAATACAGTGATTAAATAATAGA